>Ga0182011_10002366_pt1 | contig 15943 bp, 13 predicted proteins | sample 711E1DmetaG_FD_120481 | JGI IMG/M metagenome (GOLD analysis project Ga0182011, IMG submission 120481) | Permafrost microbial communities from Stordalen Mire, Sweden - 711E1D metaG | ecosystem: Environmental > Terrestrial > Soil > Wetlands > Permafrost | place: Sweden: Stordalen | collected... | reverse complement strand
GCTTTAACCCGAGAATATTCTTCTCGAATGGCAAAATCTATGAGGGTTCTCATACACCGAATAATATGGTAATAATAGTATATAAGCATTTCGATTAATTAGTTTTTCGAAACCCTCTCTTGAGTGTTATATTATGGTCGCCTTCGATATTAAATTCATGGCCTATGCTCTTTCCATTACCTAAATTTCGATTCGTCTCTCTATCGGAAAACCATTCATATTGATACTCTCCGCTTCCTTCTTTGGCCCATGGTGTTTTTGCAGTGAGAATGACTGTCTCACCTCTCTCCGGATGCCTTTTATCTATTAGGATACTAACATCTTCAGGTCCATCAGATGCCCCCGTGAATTTTCCACTCTTTACGCTGTCTGATCCCTCAGGAGCAGATCCCTCTTTATCTGCAGTAAGGCCGATAATGCTTGGCGATTCATTGAGCTCGATAGGAGGAACAACTTCAGGCTTGATCTCAGGCGGTGCTGGTATAACTACCGGTGCTGAGGCAGTTATGATGAAGTTGTCACTCCTGTTACCGCTTGCTCCTTGTGGCCCGTCATGCTGATTGTCTTTTACCTGCGCGGTAATCCGACTGGAGCCGGGCACCGTTGCCGTCCAGGTAAATTGCTTTCCGGCCTGCCAATCAGTAGCTGGTGTGCCATTGACGAGGAACCGGTAAAATATCGAATCGGATTCAGGATCACTGGCTTTGGCAGTCCAGGTAACTGTGGTCCCCAAGAAGGCGCAGCTCTCTTTATCTGCAGTCAGGCTGATAATGCTTGGCGATTCATTGAGCTCGACAGGAGGAACAACTTCAGGCTTGATCTCAGGCGATGCTGGTACAACTACCGGTGCCGAAGCAGTTATGATGAAGTTGTCACTCTTGTTGCCGTTTGATCCCTGTGGCCCGTCATGCTGATTGTCTTTTACCTGCGCGGTAATCCGACTGGTACCGGCCACCGTTGCAATCCAAGTAAATTGCTTTCCGACCTGCCAATCAGTAGCTGGTGTGCCGTTGACGAGGAACCGGTAAAATATCGAATCGGATTCAGGATCATTGGCCTCGGCAGTCCAGGTAACTGTGGCACCCAAGATTTGCGGGCTGGACAGATTTGGAGCAAAGTTTAAGATAACTGGTGGCTGATTTATACAACATGTGTGATAAAATCCAAAGAGAATAATAGCTCCCAGGAGAGCCAGAACAATCCCTAGTAGACGAACCAGGCGTTTTCTTCCCGGGTCATTCGAAAAATAGTTGGTGGGATCCATCCCGATCCATATTGCAGATCGAGTTAGGATTCTTGCAGTTGGTTCATGAGTCGCACATAATAGCAGTATACATATAAATATAAGTGCTAATGCTATAAGCGGATTTATAAAACACATATGGTAATATTCAACATAAATAATTCCTGGGAGAGTTAGAACAACCCCAATTATTCGAAACTGTCGTTTTCTTATCGGGTCATTCAGATTTTTCTTATCAACATCTCTCCCGAGCAATTCTAAACCAAAAATTAGGATGCCTTTTGTTGGTTCATAAGTTATGCATATAGATGCTATACCTGCTAATGCTATGAGTATTGGTATCGGTATATTTATCCCATATATATCTGCTGTCGGTAATTGCATGCAGTATACTCAGATCCGCTTTCTTTTCTGTTTCAATTTATAGTTAGCGCCATTCCGTAGATTCTATATCGCTTTTCAAATCATCAATCAATCTATTCGCTCGTCATTCCTCAATAATCAATCATAGAATCGCCTGTTTGGAGAGATCTGTGATTGGGTTTTTGGTCATCTGATCAGCGTTTTCTAAAGCGAACCATGAACTCGGACAATTATGGCATTTGGTCATGGGGCTGCCTGAAGCTGCTGCCCAAAGCAAAAAAGAAGGTTCTTCGTTGTTTCATGTGAGTAAATTGAATTCTACCTTTCCTTTTCTGAAATGAATATAAAAATGCTAGCCTGAAATTTAAGCTTCTGCTTCTCCCATCAATCTATCCACCAGCCATGCAGGCTCGAACTTCACGAGATCCGGATAGGTCTGGCCCACGCCCAAGAAGAGCACAGGCTTGCCAGTGATGTAGGCGATGGAGATGGCAGAGCCACCTTTGGCATCGGCATCCGTCTTGGTCAAGATAGATCCGTCGATCGGCACCGACTCATTGAAGAGGCGCGCCCTCTCTACAGCATCGTTACCTGCTATTGCTTCGTCTACGAAGATGAGCAGATCGGGTTTGGTCACCCGGACGATCTTTCTCATCTGATCCATGAGATTGATGTTGGTGTGCAGCCTTCCCGCAGTATCTGCCAGGACGATATCTTTGTTATGCGCCTTGGCATACTCAATGGCGTCGAAGATCACAGCCGCCGGATCGCCGCCGGTCTTGTGCTTGACGACCTTCAAACCCAGGTTGGTGCCATGCACTTCCAATTGCTCGATGGCGCCCGCCCGGAAGGTGTCACCTGCCGCCAGGACTACGGAATAGCTGTGATCCATCAGGTACTTGGCGACCTTGGCAATGCTCGTCGTCTTCCCTGTGCCGTTCACGCCCACAAAAAGGATTTTGACAGGTTTATCTTTGGTCTTGATGTACTCGTCGAAGTCCAGATAGTTCTTGGACAGAAGGGTTATGAGGGCCTTTCTCAGGGAGTCCTCGGCCAGCTTGCCGGTGTCTGCCCCGATCTTTTTCCTCTTTCCCACAAGATCGGACTTGACCTCTTTGACGATCTCTTCTGCCACCGGAAGGGCCACATCGCTCTCCATGAGAGCCATTTCCAGTTGCCACATGGGCTCGTCCAAGTCCTTCTCTTCCAGGATAATCTCCTGCTCAAAGACCAGGCTCTTGGCCTTTTCCAGGAAAGAGAATTTGCTTTTGGGTTTGTTGGCCTCGCCTTTCTCGGGGGGCAATGCCTGAGTCGCACTGGATTCAGAACGGAGGGACTCGGCCTTCTGCTTCGACTTTTTATCGGCGGATTTGACAGGAGATTTATCGGGAGATTTATCCGCGGATGTTTCCGGGGCCCTGACTTCGCGGGCCTTCAATTCATCTTCACCGGATTTTGGATCCGCCTTTAAGCCGGATGCAGAGACCTTCTCTGCAATCTTGGAGGATAATGCCTCTTTGAATCCCGAGAGCTTCTCCTTAAACCGGTTAAACAACCCCTTCGCTCCCTTGACCCTGCGCTGCTGCGTCTTCGTACTGCTGCATTATGGACTGGATCTTCTGCATCTCTTGATCGATCTTGGCAAGCACTTCATTGAGCTTTTTCGATCCTTCAAGAACTTCCAATTTACGAACTTTCAGAATCTCACGAGTCTCGGCAGGAGTTTTCTCTACGCTCACGCCTGCACCTACATTCAAAACTACTTTCTCCTTAGAGGCAAGTTTGCCGTGGATGAACGACCCGGACCCGATTGGAACAAGGATCTCTTGTCCGACTTCTGCCGCATCCAGAGCTTCTACGGCTCCTTGAGCCCTCTCCAGACCATCGGCCGTCATCTGCGTAAGGCTCAGCTGGTGCATGATGTTCTCAGCCTGGGCCTGATACTGCTGGTATGCGGCCAGGAGTCTTCTGACTTCCTCCTCGCCTCCAGGAGAGCTACTCAACTGCCTTCACCTCGTCTATTCGAATGAGGCCCCTCTTCAGGCCGTGTTCGCTTCCCATAAGGGAATAGACTTTGTTTGTGGCATTCTTCTCGCTCTGGCTCTCCACAACCTTGCTAAAGGGCAGCCAGGTCTTGCCGACAAGTCCTCCCTTATACCTTCCTTTAATCTCGAAATTGCTCACAATTCCACCCCTACTCTGCTATATTCATCAATTTTAGGATTAAACCCGGAATTACCCCCAGGAGACTCGCCCCTCGGAAATTATTCCAGGAAACCCAATGCATCAACAATGCGACCCAGCTCCGGGCCGCTCGTATCTTCCCCTGCGAAGTATCCGTGGCTGTTGGCCAGTACCCCTGAGCCTACCAGAGGTGATCCGAGGTTCACTGTGCCCACATCAACGGACAGCCCGAAGAGCTCCTCTATGACTGCGATCTCCTCTTCAGTGATTCGCGGGTGCACCAGAAGACCTTTATTGGTTGCGACGCCAGCCATTCCTACTGTTTTTAGTCCGCCGATGGTGCCTTTCTCTACCTTGACGCCCAGTGTCTCAGCTATCGCCTCGCAGGCCCTGCTGGATAGCCCCGGATGGACCAGGGCAGCACTGTCATTGGCCAGAATCACATTGCCGGCGGCATTGATCTTGGCAGGCAGCCTGGTTACCTTTCCATGCTCGCGAAGAATTTTTAATTCCTCCTCACCGGCATGATGGGTAACAATGAATCCATTGCTGTTGGCAGAGACGAGGGACCCCAAGACGGAGCCTACCCCGGCCGTCACTCGCACAGCCTCGACCTCGAGGCCTGTCTGCAGAGTCTCTATATCTGCCGGCCCAACTTCAAGTGGGACGAGGACGACCAACTCTGTGCACCTGGCGAAGACTCCCAAGAGGGAACTGCCCGCGATCTTGAGCCGTTTATCGGTCACCTGCAAACTCCGCTTCGACCCCGCCGTCTTCGAACTTGACCGCGCGCACCCTCACGCGCAAAGGGGGCTTCATATCGCCTCTGGCCCAGATGACCTCATTGAGGCCCGGGTCGATCTTTATATTCTCTACAGGGGTCTTCATGTGCCGGGAAAGGTATTTTCGTACCTCAGTCATGGCCCGGTTGGACCTTCTCCAAATTGGAACGCTCTTCACAATACCCAAGGGTATGGTGTAAACTCTCTCTGTGTCAGCCATTGTCTATCTCTCTAAGCTGCTTCTTCTCCAATGTCGTCTCTTGGGGTGAGTAACTACCTTCCTCAAGGTCTTGACAATGACCCAGGAGGGAACCCTACGATTCTGATTGAATGCCTTGGCAAGCCTGATCTTCTTGCCTTTCATTTTCTTGGACAAATCTCTTCCTCCGAATTACTCTAGTGTGCATATGATTTGAGGGGAAGATCCGATCTATCTCCCTCTGGCCGTGCCTCTTTTCAAGCTCATATCTCAGGCCTACCTCGAAGTCCGAGGCGGGATACCTCTCGGAGAACGTCTCCTCGAAGTCCAAATAGCGCGAGGCCATGGCTTTAATGGCTTTTCCACCCAGCCCTGCCAGGGGTCTCAAGTATTGCACATGCAACCGGTCTTCCAGGCTTCGGATCGCGTTAAACCCCATCTTGGGTGCGCGATCATCCCGCCTCGTCCCGTCCGCTACAAATTCACACTCTTTCGCCATTGTTTCTACTGCAATAGGATGAACATAATCGAGAGCATCATTGGGATAGCCCGAGGATCGCAATATCTCCAGGGCTTTTTCCAGGACATCTGTCTCAAAGACCATCCTCTTGAAGGGATGGCCCAGCTCTTGTGCAGCATCCGCCGCTCTCGTCCAGGCATCATCATGGCCGAAGCTAAATGTGACAAGCTCTATCTCATCGAAGTAAGGTTCGAGCAGAAGAGCCGCCAAGCTGCTATCTTTTCCGCCGGAGAACAAGACTGCAACCTTCATGAATAGCCTGAAATCAGCCGGACTTATCTCCTGGTAATGGTAATGTCTCTCTTCTTGGGCTGAGCCTGCTTGAGAATCGTCTTGAGCTGTTCATCGGTGATCGCGCCCCGCAGCCTGCCGCTTTGAGCAAGCATGATGAGCTGAGCCTCAATCTGAGAGACGAACTCGGGCCTGGTCATGCGTATTGCATTGAGCCGTTCCCGGGCTTCGGGTGTGAGGATGGATCTCATGAGGGCTGCTTTCTTCGACTCCAGCTCCTGCTGGGCCTGCTCTTGCTGAGCGGCCGCCATCTGCGAATCTCCCTGCTGTCTTTGGATCTGCTCCAGCCTTTTTCGTCTTAAATCTGCAAGCTCATCATCAGCCATTTGCCAGACTCCACCTTATGTCGCCGATTCTGCGCCTGGTTCTGCTACGGGCGCAGCCGAACTTTGCATTTTGCTTCTGACCTTATGTGCCATTTCATCAAGGAATGCCTGGCCCGCGGGGGTCATCTGGCGTCCCTTCTTTAGCTTCCTCACGTAGCCGGCTTTCTCCAGTTGCTGCAGGGATTCTCTTACCACTGAGCCGCTGCCCTTGGCAAAGGCTCCGGTAGCTACCCCTTTTCGCTTCTTTCCGCCGTAAAAGCTTCTGAGGCGGGAAACGCCCACCGGCCCGTCAATATATATTCTGCGCAGGATAGACGCCGACCGCACAAACCACCAATCTGGATTGGTGGGCGGCATCTCCCTATTTACCCCAGTCTTAGCAAATTCAGCCCAAACAGGAGGCTGAACTTTGCCTGCCGCCTTCAGCTCCTGGGCTGTGGCAGCTATCAAGTCGTGGGGAGGTACGTCGTAAACAGTTGTCAAATTCTTCAATCCTCCAAGATGATAAGGAACAAACCAGAACCCTTACGCCAAAACAAGTATAAATGCTTTTTCGATCTTTTTTTCTGGCGAATATTTTAGCGCAATTGTCCAAGTAACGAGATTTATTAAGCTTCTGCCAGAGAACTCACTATCAAGAAACCGTTTCTTGAGTTGTTTGGCCAATGGGAGAGAGAAACTCGTACCCCACTACAACTAAGTCCCGAGGATTTAGCTTTATGCATCTTCTCTTCTCATGTCGGCTTGAGTTGATCTTGTATGTCTGGAAGAGAGCTCTGAGAGAAGAGAGCAATACGCTGGCATCCTGACGAACTCTATAAGCCTGGTGGAATTCCAAAAATTCGTCCTCCCAGGCAACCAGATTCTGTCGGTTCAATATGGCGTAAATGTCTGATGCATCCTCTCTGGAGATCCTGCCTGCGGTGAGTGCGGCAAGTATCATACCTCGAAGCTCGCGCTGGTGCTTGGAGCCAGTCTTCTGAGCATTTTTTGCATCCAGTGGAGAATTGATGATCGATATCAGCTCTTCTCTGGCTTTGGCATCGATCTCTTTGAACAGACGGAAGGCCTCTAAGCCTTTCATGGGAATATGCAGCCGCTCGCCTTCATTGCACTCCATCTCTTGAAATATCCAGCTCACATCGTTGTAATGTTCAAACCGTTTCCTCTTGAAATCATAGTGCACAAGGTGTATTCCCTCTAGGGATTTTATCTCTCGGTAAAATATGATCAGGCCGTTCTCCTTAGAGATCTTACCGCTTCTTTTTCCTGAGCTTATGCCCTTAAGGCCCTTTTCTCCCTCTTTTCTCAAATGGGTCAGGATCATCTGATAGGGCGTTCGCGCGGGCAAAAGCTCTGAGGCTCTCTCCATATCATCTAGAACCTTTTGATCCTCTTTTTCAATCCTGGCCAGGGCATTAAAGTTCTTAGGATTCTCAGCTTCTCCAAGAATGGGTGATTCTAAGCCTACAACCTCGGAGATCTTTGCTATTTTTTCTTCCAGCCGCCTCATCAGGCCAAGGATGTCCTCCAAAGCATTCTCCGGCCAGAAGACCGCCGCGGTCACAGTTTCATATTCGCTGCCAATCCTATCGACCCGGCCAACCCTCTGAACGATCCTCATCGGATTCCAGGGAAGATCGTAGTTTACGACATAGTTGGCATCCTGCAAATTCTGGCCTTCGGATAGAACGTCGGTGCTGATGAGAAGATCTGTCTCAGGGACCAGGCCGGCCTGCAGCTTATTGGCCTTAGGAGCAAAGGCCATGATGATCTTCTCCCGCTCTTTGGCAGGCGTCCTTCCAGTAAGGATGCTGATTTTTAGGCCCTGCTTTTCCATCTGCTCTTTGAGATTCCTGTAAAGATATTCCGCAGTGTCCATGTACTGGGTGAAGACCAGGCACTTCTTCCCATCATTCTCGAAGACTCTATCCTTAGCCAGAAGCTCTCCCAATGCCTGGAGCTTTCTGTCGGCATAGACCGGTATGCGATCCAGATCAAGCTTTAGCGCGTTCAGCCTTTCCAGATCTTCTTTGATATCCTTTTTCATCTGGGGCCTGTCGTATTCCGCCGTCAGAGAAACGAGTTCAATCTTTTCTATTTCAGCAAAGAAAGCCGCCTCGTCCTCCAGAGAATTGCCTATTTGGTTTAGAGCTTTTTGGAAGGCGTGACTCTTCAGGATCTTTCCCGAGGCCAGCATTTTTTCGAAGTACTCATAAAACTTCACCAGCCGGTTAATGCTGGTTCTTATGGCCTCAACGCTGCTTTCAAATCTTTTGAGGAGGCCGAACTTCTGCAGCTCGGCTCGAAGAGTTGCCTCTTTCCTTGCTTTGTCCTCCAGGGTCTTGATGTAGAAGTCGGCTCGGTAGGGAACAAGGTGCAACTCCTCGATGGTATCCAGCACTTTCTTGTAGATCTGATCTCCGAAGAGAGCGGTGAGGCTGTACTCCACCTTGCGAAGCCTTCTCTTGGGAAAGCGGACCGGCTTGCCGTTGATGGTAGTCTCAGGATAGTTGTCTACTATGAATTGCCGGGTCCTTCTGATCATGATCTCGTCCAAAAGGCGCACTATTTGCTCTACTCCCTCGGTCAGCTCCTTTCGTTCCGCGGATAAGAAGTGGGATCTCAGATCCGGAATTCCTAGGTCGGCGAAATAGGCATCGTCCCCCGCTGTGATCAGGGTTAACTGATGATAGAGATCGAGCAAGGAGTTGTTTACCGGGGTTGCGGTCATGAGCACAACCATCTTTTTCTTTCCGCCAGCAATGAGCTTCAGTAGATTTGCATACCTGTTGGTGGATGAATTGCGATAGTTCTGGCTCTCGTCTATGACCAGGAGGTCGTAGTCGATGTACTTTTCCGGCTGAAAGCTGGGCGTCCCGGTTTTCTCGATGGTGATGTTCATGGTCTTGATGCTCTCTTCCATGAGCTTTGGCTCCCAGACGGCATTGAGAACCTGGGAAGGAGCGATCACCATGGCCTTCATTCTCCGCACGGCCACGTACTCGCGCAAGAGCTCCAGGGCGATGTGGGTCTTGCCCAGACCCGTGGAGTCGGCGATGAGAACGCCCCCGTACTTGGCGAGGATTCTCTTGGCAGAACTGAAGGCATCCTGCTGAAATCCGGCCAGCTCCAGGATTTTGCCCTTCTCTTGCTCCAGCTCCTCCAGCCTTGGCCGGTAGTACTCGTAGAGGAACTTCATGTACATCTGGAAGGGATCTAGAGGGTAGCCGAACTTGGAGTCCTCCAGGACGCTTATGATCTCCTGCTTGATGTCCGCTCCTTTGGTCCATCTCCTCTCAAACCACTGCTCCACCAAATTTTGAGCGGAGGGCTGATAGAGGGCGGCATTCAGCTCGATGTTCTTTTGCAGTCCGGGCCTGGTGAAGTTGCTTGAGCCCACAACTGCGAGGTCCTCAAAGATGTAACACTTGGCGTGCGAGAAGCGCTCCGGGTTCTGGCGCAGCTCCACCTTTTCCTGCCTCAGAAATTGCACTAGATCCCCAACCAGAGAGGCATAACTATCGTTGATGGAAAGCCCCTCCAGCTCCTCGGGCAGAGAACCCTCCGCCTCGGCTTCGCACTGCATCGCGGCATCCTTCCTGACCACGGCCTCATTGCCGATCAGGAGGCGAAGACGAAAGTCATTTTTCTTGGCCGCTTCCCTCAGTGGGTCCCTCAGGTCGGCATAGCCTTCCACATTAAAGTAGCCCGTGGCGATGGAGACCTGGCCGCGGTTATCTTGCAGGGCGTTTTTCAGGAACTCGGCCATGGTGCCGTCCTCGTTGTCGATGATCTCCTTTTTGTTCTTGCTCATTCCAGCACCCTTATGGCATTCAAGCTCTTCATTTTAACTCCCGTGATTCGATTTTGCTTTAGTTTGCACGTCATATTTTGCCAAATATGTCGCACAAACCAATTTGTGCGTCACGGATGACGCGCAAATTTACTTCTCCTCATTTTCAGTTATATCCAGAAGATCAAGGAATAGATAAGTTGGAGATCGACTCCCTCTCCCTTCCCTAATCATGCGCAAAATTCCATCTTGCTCCAGTCTCTGAATAATTCTTTGGGCGGTTCTGTCTGGGATACCTGATTTTATTGAGAAGTCGCTGGAATTAATGATAGGGCTGGAGAATAGTACATCAATTGTCTGGATGGAATACTGAGAGCGTGTGATCTTTGCCACCCTTGTTTTCATGCTGTTGTACAGCTCCAGAATAGCTCTTGCTTTCTTGCTGTTCTCTTCTGCTTGCAGGACGAGAGCCTCCAGGAAGAACGATATCCATCCGTTCCAGTCTCCTTCCATGGATATTGCCAGCAACCGCTCATAGTAAACATCCCGATTCCTTTCCAGATAGGAGCTGATATAGAACATAGGCCGGGAGAGTATTTTCTTGTGATAGAGAATTACCGGTACGAGCATCCTTCCGATGCGGCCATTCCCATCTCGAAAGGGGTGGATCAGCTCAAACTGGGCTTTGAGGACGGCTAACTGGACGAGAGGATCTTTTTCAGTGCAGTAGAGGTAATCTTCCCAGTTGGAAAGGGCGTCCATTATCATCTCCGGAGATGGCGGTATGAATGTTGCCTGATCTATGGGCATTCCTGGTGCGGCGATATAATTCTGGATGCGCCGGATCTCGCCCGGATCCTTGTAGCGGCCTCTGACGCCTGTTAGTAGTATTCTATGAAGCTCGCGAATGGTATTGATGCCAAATGGCCGGCCAGCCATCTTCTCGACAGCGGTTCCCATTGCCTTGCGGTAATTGATGATCTCATGAATGTCGCGGATCTGCGGACTGTCGGGCCGATCCTGGTTATTTTCCGGGTCTCCAACATCGGCCTCGTACTGCAAAACCTCCTCAAGGGAGGCCCGAGTTCCTTCGATTCGCGATGATAAGACAGCTTCACGAGTGGTCAGCGGCGAGAGCAATACCTCTGGATTGACCATGCCGAGCAGAATCCCGTCGTATCTTGCCAGGGCTGCATTTGCCTTGCCAATGAGGGTTACGTGCCTCTCCCAGTCGATGGTCTTCAATGGCAATGTATCGGGATTATAGGGCTCCATTATGCCGCCTCCTTTTCAGAGATGCTCGCCTGGGCATCGAAGTAACCCATGACCCTTCCGCGCACCTCGCCGTTGAACTTGCGCATGAGCCCGTCGCTCCACTTGATCTCCTCCAGATTTTCCAGCTCCGGGTCCACCGCGAAGCTTGTGAAGCTGTCCAGGATCACGACCAGATCCTCGCGAGAGAGGCCGTAGTGGCGGGCCACCAGGGCATTCAGCTCCGCGGTCAGCTCCAGCCGCTCCTTCATGGTCAGAGTGCCAAAGGGCACGCCAACAGAATCTGCCAGCTCTCTGAAACGCGCGTCCGGGGAGCTGAGGCGAGCGGCGATCTGCATGATTTTTTTGGCGGTACTATTATGATAATCAGCCGGGACTGGGGTCTGGTAGACGTAGAAAAAGTTGAGATTTATGCTAACACGGGTGCGTATGAGGAAATCAAACACGAATGAATCGAAAACGCCAGCCAAATAGCTAATAACTTGCAGATAGCTCCTACCCTTCAGTACACAGTTATTTTCGAGTGGAATTGCTAATGGTGCCTTATTCGAACAGAGTGTTTTTGGCGGCAAGATGCAAGCAATCATGCTTCGCACATTTGTACTGCTTGCTATATCTCTAAAAGCTAACCTGGGCATCATATGCAAGAACCCGTTCAAACCGTCTTTGTAAAACTTGCACCTTGCCGTTCTGTTCAATCCTTGATCGGGATCGACAGTGAAGGCAGGCTTCTCGTAATCAGGCAAGAACTGGTGGAAGCATTTGCCTTCGATGAGGGGCCAGCCCTGACCGTCACTGCGGAAAAGGTTGCTGTCGTTGGTTCTATGCAGCTCGGCGACTAGGCCCACTTGCCATCCCTTCTTCGGATCTCCCAGCAGTGGATTTTCCTGGTAAAGTTTGGCAAAGACCTGCAAATGCCTTTCACTTCGTATCTCAGGAATGGAGAGTGTTTCCGGGGCGCAGATCCTGACCAGCTCCATGGGAATCTCCAGGAATTTGTCCTGCTCCATATTGCCTTCTAGGGACTGCGCGTCCTGCAAGTAGAAGGCCGCAGGAAATGCCGGAACGGGCTCATCTTTGTCCCAGATCAGGAGAGCGAATTTGTAGCTTCGGTGAACATCGGGAAATATTCCTCTACGATTCTCAAATTCGAATATCCCTCGGATGCGTCCCTCAAACAGCTTCTCTCGCAGCGGCTTTGCCCCTTCATCCGTGACGATACCGGAAGGCACGACCACTGCCAGGCTGCCGCCTCGGGCCAATAGACGCATGCCTTGCTCCATAAAGAGCTTCCAGAGATTGGTGTCCCCGCTCCCTCGCAGAGAATACTCAGACGATCGGAAGAAATTTATGCGCTGCTCTATCTTCTCGCGGTAATCCTGGTAAGCGTCTTTTATCACGGGGTCCTTGAGCAGCTTTTCCATCACGGTTCTCTTCTCGGGTTTGCTCTTGATCCGTCTGAATCCGGGATGAAGGACCGAGAAGAAATCGTCGTCATCAGGCTTTACTGCTTCCCAGGGCGGGTTCATCACCACCAGGTCAAAGCCCCATTCCGTCTCCGCAAAAGCATCGGGAAACTCGTACTCCCAGTGAAAGGCGCCAACCTTCCGGGCCAGGCTGCCGTCCTCAGCCTTCGGGTCAAGGAGAGAGGATACCTGCAAATCCAGCAGCTCCTCCTGGGGCTTTGTCATCTGACGGGCTCGCTCGTAAGCCCCACGACTGAGACTCAGCTCCTCCAGGGAAAGGTCATGCGACTGGCTCACGCCGTAAAAGAGGGCTTTTCCGGCTGCTTCCAGTTCTCCAGTAAACCTCTGCAGCTTGGTCTGGCTCTCGTGAAGGTCCGTCTTCCATAGTCCAATCAGGCTGTCACCACAGCGCATGTGGTGGTTCAGGAAGGTGAGGGGCGAACCGATGGTGAAAGACTCCAGCCACAAGGAGAGCTTGGCCAGCTCCACGGCCATGAAATTTATGTCCACGCCAAAGACGCAGCGCTTCATCACCATCCGCTTCAGTATGACGGCATCTGTGAGTTGATCGGCATCAAGCACGATACCTCTCTTGGCCTGCTCCTCCATGATCTGCTTTCTATCCTCTTCCACCTGAACGATGAGGGGAGCATCCGGATTCTCATGCAGGAGCGAGATGGCCCAGGAGGTGATCTCATTGGCCGCTGCCACAAGGAAGTGGCCGCTGCCCATGGCCGGGTCCATCACCTCCAGTCCCAGAAGGTCCTCGATGGTCTTCAGCTCCAGCACCGGATCGCGGCCTTTTAGTGTGCGAAGCTTTTCCATATCCTGCCGGAAGAGCACCTCACGGCGCTGGAAATGGGGCATTAAGCCCTCTTTGACCAGATACCGGACGATCTCATCCGGGGTGTAGTAGCTTCCCGTTCCTTTCCTGGCCAGCCCACCCACTGTAAGGTAGATCTCCCCGGCAGGGATGAAGCTCTTGGGCTTGGCCTGTAGATCTGAAGCGAAGGAGGCATCCAGAATGGTCAGACCATCTTTGCTGCTACTACTATCTCTGTAGACCATCAAATCAGTCTCGGCTTGATTCACCGAGTACTCCAGCAGGGCCTCATAAATCGAGCCGAGCTGGCGAACGCCCAAGTTCAAGTAGTCGATGCCCCCACCCGCAGAGAGCATTAGGTCCTTGAGGGCTGAGACGAGATGCTGGTTGGCGATCTGCAGGCCGTCGATCTCCTCCTCTGCAAATAGATCGCCGTCATACTCCGGCATCTGGGCGGAAGGGTCTCCCTGGTGTATCATGTGGAAAAGAGCTTGTAGCGACTGCCAGGCCTCTTTGCCGTTAGGAGCTTTTTCCAGTGCATTCAGGCGCAGACGCATATTTTCCAGGGACACAGCGCGGTAATTCTCATTTTGCAGGGGCATGAGCCCACGCGCCTCGGCATAAAGGATGAACATCAGCCTATATAAGAGCTTGAGCGCCCTTCTTTTGCCCTGCTCAAGATCCGCCTCGCTGTAGCGTTTGGTCTTTTCGAAGACAAGGGTGCATCTCACTAAATTGAGGAAGAGCTGGTCGTTGAATACCTTGCTCTTTAAATCCTCTTCCAGGCCCTTGGCATAGCTGACGCCCCCTTCATAGATGAGATCAATGTCTGTGGTCCCACCCTTTGGGATAAAAGATGGAGCGGAAAATATTGCCACAAAATAAATCAGGCGTGGGTCGGAAGCATCCGAGATGCCCTCCAGGTTCAGCTCAAAGAAGCTGGTGCTCTCTGAGGCAGACTTCTTGCAGTATATCCTCCAAACAGGTCCATTGCTCAGGATAGACCAGCTGTAATCCCGCAGCCTGGCCACTGCCTGGTAGCTGGGTGCCGCCATCTCTCCCGTCCTGAAGTCAAATGAGTCAACGGGGGCGACAATGCAGCAGACATCCAGCTTCACTCCCTTAAAGTCAAGGGCATATTCGGGGTATCCCGGCCCCTTCAATGGACGGGCGTTGAAGCCCAGGGCCTGCAAAATGCCGACAGCCGAAATGGGATCTGATGAAACGCACTCCTCTATCTTGGGAAAAAGGCCCAAAGCTTCCTTAGAAAGGCTTCGCCCCCGCTCAGACATGCTCTTTGCCAGGCGCTCTTTTAAGAAGTAATTGGAAAAAAGACCCTTATTAATGAAAATCGTTCCGGCTGACCTCTCCAGAAGCTCTTTGGCCGCCTGAAGAAAAGCGTGGGCCATCAGGTCATCTGATTTGAGATCAAATTTCTGCAGCACATTAGCCGTCTCCTCATAGTCCTCAGGCTTTCGCAAAGGCTTGAAAAGCGGCTTTTCTCCTTTTCCTTTCCCAAAGGTCTTTATCACGAGGAGACAAGCGTCCCCGAGATCGGCCAGGAGCATGAAGTTCTCCGCAGAGATTCCCAAGCTGAGTTTCTTGAGGTCAGATTGCCTGGTACCAGGAGCATAGATCTGCCAGAAAGGTATCGCCAAGTCAGAGGTGAAGCATTTCCAGTCTCCTGGAATGGATTTGAATTTAGTGAAGGCAAAAGAACAGGGCGTCTTCGCACCCTCATCAACATCTAATGCCCCCAAAACCTTTTGGAGAAGATTTTGCACAACCACTGCCATCATCCTTCTACAGTGAATGCTGAATTCTTCTTATTTGTAGGCATCGCTATCAAAATTCTTTTCATTTTCTTTACCCACAGGTACCTGCATCGTGAAGTCCGCCCCCACTTCGAAAGGCGGATCGATGTAGATCAGATCGATCTTGCCGCGGAAATCCTTGAGCAGCGAGGCCATGACCAGCTTGCTATCACCCCAGATGAGCCTGTTGCGGAAATCATCATGCATGGTGGTGGACAGCTCCCCAGGGTGGTCTGGCTGGAGGCGAGAGCCTCGCTCCCGGGGCTTCGTCCACCGTCTCGATCTTCTGCCCGGGGCAGGCCGCTCCGGCCACATCCACGCCGCGCCGGCGGCCGTACTCAATGTGCTTGCCGTCCCAGACCAGGCTATGTCCTCATCTGGGAGAGAGGATGAGGGTTATCGTGGCCCCAGCGGACGGGATCAGGCATGGGGACGGGCCTCCGGGCCGGAGCTTATGGAGGCGATTGGAACCGCGAAGCTGGACTTCAGAATGATGTTTGGGAACTTGAGGCTCAGGGTCAATTACCATTATCCTCCCGATGGCTCCTTTGAGAGCGGCAAACGGGAAAAACCTTTTGCATGAAGTGATAGGTTTCAAGTTTCTTAGAGGGTGTCAGGAAGCTTACGTGGGAGAATATTTAGCCTCGTGAGTCCTTTAAATAAAAGGCTCGAAATATGAATACATCTAAGACCATAGATTGCGTTTATGAAGGCGGCGTCTTCAGGCCGCTGCAAGAGGTTGACTTTAGAGAAGGAGAGTGTGTGAAACTTACGGTAAAAAAATTCGACATCTCTAAATTCTGCGGAGCATTCGGTGAAGTTTCTAGGGAAGAGTTTGAAACGCTTGAAGAAGAGGCCCAGATG
>Ga0182011_10002365_pt1 | contig 15951 bp, 14 predicted proteins | sample 711E1DmetaG_FD_120481 | JGI IMG/M metagenome (GOLD analysis project Ga0182011, IMG submission 120481) | Permafrost microbial communities from Stordalen Mire, Sweden - 711E1D metaG | ecosystem: Environmental > Terrestrial > Soil > Wetlands > Permafrost | place: Sweden: Stordalen | collected... | reverse complement strand
GCTGACTTAGGACAGGTCCTGCCTGTTATTTCAGCTTTCTGCTTTCAGAATTTCAGCTTTTCAGAATGTCCGTAGTCCTGTTGTCCCTTTTTAACATGGAACTGATCCTCGAACCCGGCCCGACCCGTGAAATAAGCACCGTCGTTATCTCTTTGCGGAAGGGAGCGGGCGGATTGAGAACGGTAAATGGCAGCAACAGGCTTTAGATTTCACAGGGCAAGCCGAGAAAAATTACTGGCGCGAACTGTGGCGTTACCGCGACTTCCGTTACATCATTCCCATCTTTTGGCCATGAAGAGAATACCAATCACATTTGTCGCGATCTGCCTAGTCTTGAAATTTATTTCTGCATTGGGCTTTTGTTCCGAGACCAACATCAGCGCTGCTGATTATCTGGCAATGCAGCCCAAACCGAATTTTAAGCCAGGGTATCATTTGCCAAAGTTAACCCGCTGGGGAGGGACAATGTCATTTGAAGCACGCGTGGAACTGGCGCGCAACTGGGGGTATGCGCTCGAATACGGCGGATATGCTAATCTTAACGATGTTAAAACGAAACTCCAAAACACCAACAGCATCGAATCGCGTGTTTGTGCTCTGGCCGCATCCGAGCCACGTCAATTCCAACTGGCTGTACTTCTGGACCGGAATTTCCCTAAACCTGTTCCCGATGAGTTTTGGGTTCGTGACCAACAGGGAAGATTTACAGACGGCAAGAACACATGGGAGGATTCATCCGATGCCAAGTTCCACAAAGTCGTCAGTCCAGAGTCGCCCGATGAGTATTGGCAAAAAGTCGCTGAATCATTTACTAAACCACTGAAACTCATTCATCAACAGGCTTCCATTGCCATTGTCTTGAACGGCGGTGAATATGGCGTGGGCGTTCCTAGATGGGATTCTGCTGCGTGGGCCAGCGACCCGCACGTACTCGCGGCTCGTGGCAATCGCTCCTGGTTCGAGTATGCGTCGGAGCGGAAAGCCCATTACGAACAAATTATAGCCAAAACGATACGGGAAGCGCTGCCCGACCGCGAGCTTTACATTTATTACAAGACCAGCAGTGAATCACGCCGGAGGACGGGGGAGGAACATTGGAAAGAATCGGCTTATGACTCGGCTGTTATAGGCAACATATCTGACCTGCCGAATTTCGAATGCTACTACCAGCACGGCAACACCGGCTGGACGGGGGACAACGATATGCTTACCCGATTTCTTGATTCGGTTGGGTATAACCAAGGATTGGGTGCGCCGTTGAATTACAATTGGGTCTGTGGCGGATGGACGCGCGGCGGAAAAAATGATTTTTCCGACATTCCCCATTATATGGGGTTTTTGAAATGCCTTTACACCGCCGGCATGATTGGTGGCACCGCCGGATATTTTACCTATCCAAAAGGCGGGTTTGCCGTGCCTTTTCCAGCTGACAATCCGCCTCAATGGTTGTTACAGATGATAGCCTTGTCGCGGGTGCATGCGCTGTTTTCCCACATTGAACCTTTCCTGCAGCAGGGTTATCTGCTACCCGGCCCCCTTCGCCACCAATGGTCAAAGGATCAGCCGGCCTACGAGTTCCCCACTGGCGATCCGGGAATCCGGGTCATGGCCCGCAAACTGCGCACCGGGCCACACTGGCTTGTAACAATATGGGCGACAGTGGGAGAGGATCGGCAAGTGGAAGTTGAAATTCCCGAGTTGGGACGATTGTCTTTAATAGCGCGCGCCAGCGGCGCGGTTTATCATGTTACAACATCTGGTGGGAAAATTACCGCAACATTGCTGGACAAAGATGGTGTTTTGCCGACCGGGGACCTTCCAATCATTGAGCTGAACCAGTAACTGTTGTGACAATTTATCTGGCGCGATGATTCTTTCAGAATGGACAAACGCGGGATTTGTTGTTCTATTACAAAATAGTTTATTATATCCAAGTGAGTTCCGAGGTGCATAAAAAACACAGCTACGGCCAGATTCTCAAGGCCTCTTCAATTATCGGTGGGGCACAGGGAATCAATTACCTCATCAGCATGGTGCGGGTCAAGCTGGTGGCTGTGCTGTTGGGGCCGTCGGGTGTTGGATTGGTCGGGCTTTACGTTTCCGCTACTGGGTTGGTAAGCACTGTGGCCGGTCTCGGCATCAGTTCCAGCGGTGTGCGCGAGGTTGCCGAAGCCCATAGTGGCGGAGACGCTGAAAAGATCGCCCGAACAGTCAAGACCCTGCGCCGTGTCTGTTGGGTCACCGGCATTCTGGGCTGGCTGCTCTGCGCCGCGTTCTCTTATCCGTTGAGCCTCTGGACGTTTGGTTCGGGAGAGCATGCCTGGGCGATTGCTATTCTGGGAGCCACCCTGCTTTTTGGCGCGATCTCAGGCGGGCAAAGCGCACTATTGCAAGGCACGCGACGGATTGGTGACATTGCGCGTTTGAATGTTTTTGGAGCCATCATCGGCACCATCGCCACTGTCGGACTATATGGCTGGCTGGGGCAAAAAGGCATCGTGCCGGTGCTCATTATCACCGCCGCCGTCAATCTTGGCTGCTCGTGGTGGTTCGCCCGGCGCATCCAAATGCTTCGGGTTGTCCAGAGCTGGCGGGAAACCATTGCCAATTCAAGGCGGCTGGTCAGTCTGGGACTGGCGTTCATGTATAGCGCCCTGCTGGGCGCAATTGTCGGCCTTGCCATCCGCTCATTGATTGTTCGCAAACTCGGACTGGATGCCAGCGGTATCTATCAGGCTGCTTGGGGCATTTCCGGAGTGTTTGCAGGCTTCATCCTCGGGGCCATGGGCACCGACTTCTACCCCCGGCTTGCTGCCGCAGCACAGGACAACGAACATGTCAACCGGCTGGTCAACGAGCAGACCGAGATTGGCGTCCTGCTGGCACTGCCGGGGTTGCTTGGCACCCTTGCCTTTGCCCCGTGGGTTATGCACATCTTCTATTCGGCCAAATTCCTTTCCGGAGCAAACTTGCTGCCGTGGTTCGTGCTGGGTGTTTTAGGCCAGGTGATTACCTGGCCCATGAGTTTCATCATGTTTGCAAAAGGCGCCTCCGGGTGGCTTTCGGTGTATGGAACCGTGTTTAACATCATCCATCTGGCCTTGGTTGTGGTCTTGCTTAAAAGCATGGGACTCGCGGGCTGCGGCGTTGCCTTTGCCATCATTTACGCGTTACATATTGGCGGATTACTTCTGCTTTCAAGACACTTGACCGGATTTCGGTGGACACCGCATACCGTCAAGCTGCTCTTGTATGGCACCGGTCTGATCGGAACGGCCTATGTTTTTGTCTGGCTGCTATCACCAGCATTGGCTGCGGTCTGCAGTTCTTTTTTGCTGGTTGCCACGGCTATTTTTTCCCTGCGGGGGATCATTCTGCGATTGGGAGCGGATCACCGGCTCGTGGTCAGGTTGATGGGGCTACCGGGATTCAAATTGCTGGCCGCATAGAAAGCGGCAGCGGCTGGCTGCGAATAGCGCGCCCTGTGCCACGCCTTTGAAACATTTGTTCGCAACATATTTTGTCAACACACATCATGCCGCCACACAAGCTAATCATCCGAAAAATCCGTTCCGCCACACGCCGGGTCATCAACTTCGGCAGGACGTGTGCCAAGGCGTGCGCCACGCTGGTCGTTCGCACAAAGGTTCGTCAATGGCAAAAAGTGGCCTTCGCCGGGACGCCGTCGTGGGACGAACGGAACCGGATTATCGCGGGATTTATTCCGGCGAATAGTTCGGTCCTGGATGTTGGTTGCGGAGCGCAGACCCTTAGGCAACATTTAAATCCGGGCTGCCAATATCAGCCGTGCGATGTGGTGAAGAGTTCCACCGATGTGATTTTTTGCGACTTCAACGCGGGAGTTTATCCTGACATAAAGGACCGTTTTGATTATGTGGTGTGCAGCGGGTTGCTGGAATACATCCGCAACCCCAGGAAGTTTCTTCCAAGAATTTCCCTGCTGGGCCGTGTGGTAATCCTGTCTTACAATCCGCTTCTTCCGGGCGGGTCAAAACTTGCCCGGCTTGGCAATGATCTGGGCTGGGTCAATCATTTCACGAAAGGGGAGCTTGAAAGTTTATTTGACGAAATGGGTCTAAAATGGACCATTTTACACACTGACAAGCTCGCGTATATCATCTACTTGCTTCAACCCCCAAAAAATGCCGACCAGCCATGAAACCAGCAGCAAAAAATCATTTTTCGGCCTTGAGTGGATCGCGAGTATGGTTCCTGCTCGGAATGGTTGGCATTCTCGCAAGCCGGATGGACTTGTTTGGCCAAAGCACGGCGTTCACTTATCAGGGCCGATTGTCCGATGGCGGTGGCCCGGCGAACGGCTATTACAACCTTAGCTTTGGGCTTTATCCAACCAATGTCGGCGGCATTCCTGCCGGGAGCATTCTTACCAATAACAGCGTGGCAGTCTCGAATGGACTGTTCACAACTGTTTTGGATTTTGGGCCTGTCTTTGACGGCACGCCCTACTGGCTGGAAATTGGAGTGCAGAGTAGTGTCAGCACTAATGATTTTACCGTTCTTTCTCCGCGTCAGGCATTAAATTCATCCCCCTACTCGACGTATGCGGCCAAAGCCGGCACGGTCACCGGCGTGCTGGCGGCCACCAATTTGCCCGCCTCGGTCGCCTTGCTCAATGGCAGCCCGAATTTTTCAGGAACGATTACTGCGCCGGGATTTGCCGGAGATGGTTCGGGCTTGACCAACCTCAACGCTTCGCAGTTGACCAGCGGCACGGTGCCCGATGCGAGGTTGAGCACGAATGTGGCATTATTGAATGGCAATAATAATTGGACCGGGACGAATAATTTTGCAAATGGCTTGAGCACCGGCTCAAACTTTATTTCAACTTACAACGGTAGTAACTCGGCTTGGCAGTTAATGCAGCGGGCCGTCATCAATTCTCTTCCGGTGCCCACTTTTCGCCCCAAAAAGACAAATACAGTCCTCGCTCTTGACGGTATGCCGAATGGAAATCCCGGCGATTCTGGTTATGGGCTAAGTTGGCTGGACTGGTGTCTCGAAGATTGTCAAAACGCGAATGGAATCATTCATAGCATCCACCTTGCTACGCACTCAAGTACGATGGAAATTTCTTCCGTTTCCTATAATGGCGGAATTGCGCTGCCGCTCGCTTTTGGGACGGGCAACGGCTTGTTATCGGGCGAATCCTTCCCCCTCGTCATCAATTCATCCGGACAGGTGGTCATCACCAACCCGGTCATCTTTTACAACTACAAGCCGGCTTTCTTCACGAATTATTCCGCGACGACAAATGACACCGTCCTGTTTTGTAATGGCACGAATCAGGTTGTCTCGCTCCCGTCACTAAATGTTCCCGTGACGAAGATATTTTCCATAATTTGTGTTTCGACGAATGGCTCCATTATCGTCACCAACTCGAATGGCTATTCACTCATCAACGGCGGCCTGTCTCAAACGCTTGGGCCGCTTGGCAGCGGCACGAACAGACTGTCAGTCATCTACGACGGGGGAAATTACCAATGAAAAAGAGCCTCGCCTTGACTCTGTGTTTTGCGCTCGCAATTCCGGCTGTCGCGCAGTTGTTATTGTTGAACCGGAATATGCCGAATACCGTCAACGGGACCGGTTTTCCAAACGACATCACAAGCAACGAGATGGCTGCGTTGTGGTTTGATGGGAGAGCGACTGACAATTCAGGGAACGGCAACGGTGGGATAACTCACGGCTCGGAGGCTTATACCAACGGAGTGAATGGTCATACAATAGGGGCGATGGTATTCAACGGAACGAACTATGTCACCATCGGTACGGCTGGCAGTTTTGGCAATTTTACAAACCAGCAGTTTTCAATTTCGTTGTGGCTAAAGGAAACGGTTGCGGGCACTTACCTGCCAATTTCCTGCGGAAAGGGATTGGCCTACAACGGGTATTTTGTAAAAATTGAGCCGGCTGGAGCAGTTGATTTTTGGAATTCAGGTGCCAGTAAATACATCGCAACGACCTCCGGCGCGGTGGCGCAAACCAATGTGTTTTACTTTCTGACCTTTACGTGGGATGCGACCAACCTGACCATTTTTGTGAACGGGAGCAATGTGAAAAGCGGCGCGTTGACAAACTTTGTCTCCTCGACCACTTACCCTTTCACGATAGGTATTAATAATCAGGCGACGCCGGCATACGGACTGGTTGGCGTCATTGACGACGTGCGTGTTTGGAACACGAATTTGAGCGCCGGGGTCGTTTCACAACTATACGCGAACAGCGCTTTTTGATGGTGATTCAAGCCTACGCGCAATGAGCATTTGGCCCGGTTCGTTTTCTGATATGTTTTGCGCCAATGACCCATTTGTAAAATTTCTCCAGGCCCGCAAAGGGGCGCGGGTTTATCTCAAGCCTTATGTGGGGAACTCAGGTGATTCCCTCATCTGGATGGGGAATGAGATGCTCCTCAACGAACTTGGTGTCACCAGGGTCTTGGATCCTCGGAAAGCTGACATAATATTATGGCCTGGAGGGAACCCCACCATGTGGCAGAGCAATCTTGATAGCTGGCTGGAAAGTTGGAGGATGTTCCCCGCTACCGAATTTGTGGTCGCTCCGGCCACCTTTCAAGGTGAAGCTTTGGACTGGCGAACACTGTTGAAAACAACCAATGCCCGGATTGGTGCAATATTTGCCCGGGATACGGAAAGTTATCGGAACCTGCAACGCCTGGAACTTCCCCACAAGATTATTATTGGACTTGGGCACGACCCGGCTTTTCATCTCAAGGACTCCGAATGGGTTGCCAAACACCGTGAGGCCGCCACTTCAGAATACATTCTGGCAAGCTTTAGAAGAGATCATGAATCTGCTCTAAAGCGTTCCAGTATGGAAAATTACTCAAAAACTTGGCTGGTTTCTTCGATATTTTCCCGATATCAACATCTGCGGTATAGTAAATTTCATCTTTTTCGCCTAAGAAAAATCAGGCAAATATGCGGTGCAAAATCAGCTGTTATTGAACGCGACGCCCCTCTAATGAGTTTTGAAGTCTTTGTGGAAACTGTACGGCGAGCCAGCCAGGTGCATACCGACCGGTTGCACTGCATGATCATGGCCTTATTACTAGGCAAGGAGGTTTTCGCCTATCCAACGGCTTACGCAAAGCTTGAAGGCGTATACGAGCATAGCATCAAATCATGGGCTATAGTTCATTTTGTTAGAACTTAACATAAAACAATCTTAATCAAAATGACCATATCCGTCGTGATTTGCACCCACAATCCGCGCAAAGATTATCTCCAGCGGACGCTGGACGCGCTGAAGGCGCAGACGCTGCCGAATGAGCAATGGGAACTGCTGCTTATTGACAACGCCTCCACGGAACTTCTGGACAGTAATTGGGATTTGTCCTGGCATCCGCACGCTCGCATCATTCGTGAGGACAAGCTTGGCCTCACTCCGGCGCGGTTGCGTGGCATCAGTGAGGCCGCAGCCGATTTGTTCGTGTTTTCTGATGATGACACATTGCTCGACCGGAATTATCTAGCCGAGGCGGTGCGTATTTCCAAGGAATGGCCGATGCTGGGGGCTTGGGGTGGGCAGCCGACGCCTGAGTTTGAAAGCTTGCCTCCTGACTGGGCAAAGCCGTATCTGCCGATGCTGGGTTTGTGCCGAACGGAACAGGATTGTTGGTCCAATAATTATGATGGCGTTGCCAGTCCAATTGGAGCCGGCATGTGCATACGACGCTCGGTTGCCAGCCGCTACTGCTCCAAAGTCAAGACATCCGCGCAGCGTTCTTCCTTGGGGCGGACGGGCCAAGGACTTTTGTCTGGTGAAGATAACGACATGGCCTTTACAGCTTGCGATATGGGGTTGGGCGTCGGAAGGTTTATGTCCCTCAATTTTGTTCATCTTATCCCCGATCGCCGCCTAACACTCGAATACTTGCTTGCCATACGGGAGGGAATGGTTTTTTCGCACAACATACTCAATTCCTATCGCCCAATGGTTTATCCCCAAAAGCCACGACTTCGGTCCGTGGCTGGTTATGCATGGCGCATTCTAACGGCGGATGGTTACGAACGTCGCTTTCAACTCGCGGCCTGGCGTGGTGAGCGCAAGGCCCGCCGCCTTTTGGCGAATTCAAATCGCGCAACCCAAGGCTAGAACCCTGCTTTCCCAATTTCCACTTTTCATTCTGGCCATGTCCCTAAAAGTTCTTCACGTTCTGTCAGCTCTAGGTCAGGGAGGAATTGAAAAGTGGCTGGTAGATGTGACTCCAGAGATGCAGCGGCTATACGGAACCGAGGTTCAGATCGAATTTTTAACGTTTTTCAGTTCTGGCGGGTATTACCAAAGCAGGCTGGAGGAAATGGGCTGTCGCGTCGGCCATTGCCAGCTCGTTTGGATGAGACTCCCAAGTTTTGTTTTGCGCCTTGCCGCTCATTTGCGCCAGGGCCGTTACGACGTAGTGCATTGTCATGCCGACTACCTAAGTGGCCTTATTTTGCCGGTGGCTCACATGGTCGGGGCGCGGACCCGAATTTGTCACGTTCATAATACACATCTTCCTTTTCAGGAGCGGCGCCCGGTATTGCGGCATTTGGCTGGTCGGTTGCTGCGCCGTTTGAGTGTCTGCGATGGAGGCTTTTGCCTTGGCTGTTCGCCGGCGGCGATTGATTCGTACTTGGCTGGACTCAAGCATAAGATGCGGAATCGCTTTTACGCTTGCGGCATTCCCTGTGAAAACTACCGAACAGCGGTTAATATGGAGAAAAGAAATCTTCGGCAATCCCTGAAATGGCCCGATCGGTCGAAGGTTGTTCTGCATGTTGGCCGCCACTCCGAGCAGAAGAACTTGTTCTATTTAATGGAAATCTTTGCGAGGATCCTGCGCCGGGATGGGAATGCCCTGTTTGTCCAGGCAGGCAGTGGACTGCTGACCCCCGCATTGCAGGACAAGGCGCGCGAGCTTGGCATATCCGAAAGGGTTCGTTTCCTGGGGAGCCGGGATGATGTGCCGCAGTTAATGCGGGCAGCGGACATTTTCCTCTTCCCTTCACTCTATGAAGGGCTTGGGCTGGTGCTGATTGAAGCTCAGGCGGTTGGTTTGCGGTCTCTCATCTCGGATGTTATCCCACCGGAAGTTGAGGTTGTTAAAGGGTTGGTCCACCGGTTGCCTTTGACCGAACCAGCCGAAAAGTGGGCCGACCGCGCCCAACAGCTTATGGAATTGCCTTTGCCAGACGCCCAAGAGTCACTCAACCTTGTCGAGGCCAGTCCCTTCAGTATTACCAACTCGGCCCGGGCGTTGATGGCCCTTTACATAGAGCAGAATAAGGGCCTTTGACAACGATAGGCCTTATTATATAGGTATAATGGTCGTATATTAAGCAATTTGTGAGCGCCAAAGGAAAGTCGCAAAAAAATCAGATCCCAGATATTTCATCTGGAGATCGCCGTATCCTCACAAGTGTTTCAACGGCATCGTTAATCCCAAACGCGGGGCGCAGCTTTTTGCTGCTTGGGGAATTGGGTTGGTTAGTAGCGACCATGACGGTGCAATTCATTGGTACATTCCCACAAAAAAATTGGGTCTCAATGGCCATGTTTGTCCTCTACATCGTCGCAAGGTGGAGCCGCGTGTCGCGTGTTCCAAAGCATGTCTTCTGGATTGTGATCGCGATGGCTCTTGGAATACCAGGAGGTTGGGGCAGCGGTTCCCCAGATGATCTATGGGGGCCTCTTTCAATGTCGCTTGCTGCTGTTTCAGTAATGGGAATCTTTGTGGCAGAGTTCCACCATGAAGAGGATCTGCGCTTAATCGCCATCGTAGCGGTGCTCGCCCTGCCATTCGCTTGTTATATTTCCATCGTTCGGAACGGTCTGGACGAGCAATGGACTACTGGCTCAAGGTATGGCATTAATCTTATGGGGTATTTTCTGAACTTTGCATGTGTCTATGCCATGACAATGCGCACGCCATATATCTTTCTCTCTATTTTTCCAATGCTTCTATTGACCGGGTCAAGAACAAGCGCAGCAGCGACAGTGATAACGTTGCTATTATATCCAAGATTTACACAATTGCTGGCTAAAAAGTGGCTCCAGATCGTCCTCGTAATCGGAATTCTGCTCACAATCGGAGGATTTATATTTGCTCGACAGAAAAATGAATCGTTTCACAATTTAATGACCCCTTATAGTGAAAGCATGCATCACGAGGAAAGATATACGTTAGATAATATACAAGCTAGCATAATGACACGTTTCAGTATCGCCGGCGGGTGGTTTAGCTACGCAATAAGACATCCAACCTTATTTGGCCATGGGATTAAGACCTACAGTCTGGTTAATGAGGAGGAGAATATTGATTTTCCCCATAATGGCATTCTGCATGTGTTTAATGGGCTGGGAATTCCAGCCGGCATCATCTACACCGTAATCCTGCTCTTGGTTGTAAAGCTATATTTTGAAAAGCGGAAAACGCTCTCCGATCAGTTTTCATGGGCCGGCGCTTTCTTTATTGGAATCTGCTCTCGCATGTTTACCGAGGCGCAGTTGGTTGTAGCGTTGAATCATATCTCGGGGTTTCTCTTATGCTATGGATGTGGCCTGGCAGTTTTTGGTTTAACAAGCGCGGCGTCTAAACCGTCGGCGCATAAGGCACAGTTCCAGCGAAAGCGGCGGACATCTTATCGTAAGTGACAACCTTTAAATTGGCCCCGAGCTAGCCGACCTGTTTAATGCATGTTATTGTTGCCCAGAAAGGAGCGCGCGAGCATTTCCTTGCCGCGCGGGCATTAAATCAGGAGGGGATGTTGGCGGCGCTGGTGACAGATTGGTATGCTACTCCAATGTTTCGGCGGATTGGTGGATTGATGGATTGGTGGATTGGTGGCCGGGGGCGGTCAGCCTTGGCGGCGCAGGCAGAGGGAATTCCAGACCCTCTGGTTCAGGCGATGCCATTACGCAGTCTCTGGTGGAAGTGGAGGGTTCGTATGGCTGTCCGCCGTGGATTTCTTTATGATGGTTATGTGCAAATGGACGCGGCTTTTGCACGAGCTATAGCCCGGATGAAATTGCCCGAACATGAGGTTTTCTTCGGCTATTCCTACGCGAGTCTAGAGATGTTGGAGACAGAGAAGAAACGCGGTGTTTTTACGGTGTTGGACCAGATTGATCCGGGCGTAGTGGAGTTTCGGTTGGTGGCGGAGGAAATGACGCGACACCCGGAGATCGCCGGTCCGCCGCCGGAGTTTCCCACTGCGTATTATGAGCGCAACCGACGCGAATGGGATCTGGCAGACATCATTGTCGTAAATTCTGAATGGAGTCGCGAGGCAATCATCGTGGAAGGTGCAGACCCAGCCAAGATTGAAGTGCTGCCTCTGGCGTTTGAAGTTAATGCGGAATGCGGAATGCGGAATGCGGAATGCAAAGATTCTAAACTTTCAACCTTCAACTCTCAACCATCAACCGCACCCTTGCGCGTGCTCTGGCTCGGCCAAGTCAACGTGCGGAAGGGGATTCATTATTTGATGGCGGCGGCAAAGTTGCTGGAGGGCGAGAATATTCATTTTGATGTGGTTGGGCCGATTGGAATTTTGCCGGGAGCGGTGGCTTCCGCGCCACGAAACATGACATTCCACGGTCCGGTCAGCCGCGACTGCGCGGCAGAGTGGTATCGGCAAGCTGATGTCTTCGTCCTGCCGACGCTCTCCGATGGCTTTGCGCTCACGCAACTTGAAGCCTTGGCTCATGGATTACCTCTCATTGTTACGCCGAATTGCGGCCGGGTGGTGGAAGAAGGCAAGACCGGATTCATCATCCCGTCCCGTGATCCGCAGGCGCTGGCCGAGGCCATTTTGCGCTTCATGCGCAACCGCGATCTCATCCATCAAATGCACCCTTATTGTCATGAAGCCGTGGAGGCCTATTCCATAAAATCTTACGGAGAGCGTTTGAAGCAGCTGGTCGAAAAGCACGGGTCGAAATCCATTTCGTGAAAGACTCCTCCCTGCCATCCGTTGCCGGGAAAAAGGTGGATAAAGTGATCCTCCAAGTGGCCTTGCGGCCGCAGACCGGCATCTGGACGCTCATGCGGGAATTGTTGTTATGGCAGAACCAGCAGGAAGGGGTGCTGGCAGTCGGCGGTTATTTGGGAGACGCGGAATGGATAAGATCCTACGGAAACCAACTTGACGACCTGGGAGTGCCGTTTCTATTTCAGGCAATTCCAAGCATCTGGCATTGGGGGGTTGAGCGCCATCTTCGACAGATTTTCCGTTCGCCCGTCAATCGGTGGGTGACTGCACTGCATGACAAATATCGTCCGCACCACATCGCCGTTCATTTTCATGATACCTGGTTGTCCGGCGGATTTCTTCCGGTTCAGCCCCCCGCGGATTGCCCCTTGGTTACGGCCACTACCTTTAACGGCATTCCCTCACACGAACTCTTTCGCAGCAACTGGCTGAAACGCGCGATTCACAAATATTTAGCCCGGCGGCTGGTTCAACACTCAAGCCGGCTGATTTCTGTTGATCGCTGCAATTTGCGATACGCGCAGGAATTTTTTGGACTTCAGCCGGAGCTTTTTACAATCATACCCAACACGGTTCGCGATTTGGGCCTGCGAGGCTGTCCGCACCGTTTTGGCACAAAAGAATTTGTTGTGGGGCACGTCGGTTCGGTGACAGAAAGCAAGGGCTGGCGGATTCTTGCCGAGGCGGTTTTGCAACTGGCCGCGCGCGGGCAGCCCGTGCGTCTATTAGTCGCCGGGGACGGCGAAGAACTTCCCGTTTTGCAACAACTCTCTGGGAAGCACCCGCAAATTATCACGGCGTTGGGGAGGGTTTCCCATGCTGGCAGGGATGTCATACCTCGACTCGATGTACTGGGTCTCGTCTCCCGTTGGGAGGGACAGCCCTTGTGCATTTTGGAGGCGCTGTGCTGTGGCGTACCGGTCATCGCCACCAATGTTGGCGGCGTCAGCGAGACGATTGTGGACGGGGAAAGCGGGTTCATCGTTGGCCGCGATGCCGGACAGACGGCAGAACGCATTGCTCAATTGATGCAGAATCCCGCGTTGCATATGCAGATGGGGGAGGCGGCAAGGGCCACCTTTCTCAAACGGTTTCACATTGATCAAGTTGGAGCCGCTTATTTGCGATTGTGGAATCAGGCGAAATAGGCGAGAAAGAGGATAACCGCATGGCCAAAGATGCCCACACTTACATTTACGTGCAGTACGGCTGCGGTTTGTGTGCGCCTAAGAGTTGGATGAACTTCGATGCCAGCCCGAGCTTGCGGTTGCAGCACCTACCTTTATTCGGCAAGTTCTTCCGAGGCTGGGGCTTGCCACCATTTCCAAAGCATGTGCGCTACGGGGATATCGTCCGGGGCCTGCCTGTGGCCATCAATTCTTGCGACGCAATCTACTGCTCCCACGTCTTGGAGCACCTCGCATTGAATGACTTCCGTACAGCCTTGAAAAATACATATTCATACCTGAAGGTCGGTGGCGTCTTCCGCTTGGTTGTGCCGGATATCGAGTTCCTGGCCCACCGTTATCTGGCTTCTCCAGGCCCTACCGCGTCCATTGTTTTCATCGAAGGCACGGGTATGGGGTTGAAAGACCGGCACCGAAGTCTCACGGCGTTTCTACGTGCTTGGCTTGGCCATAGCAAGCACAGTTGGATGTGGGATTTCCCAGGCATGTCCGCTGAGCTTGTGAAGGTCGGGTTCAGAGATTTGCGACCCGCTTTGCAGGGCGACTCGAAGCTAGAGTGTTTTAAGGTTGTTGAAGATCCAGCACGCTGGAAAGACTGTTTGGGCATGGAGTGTTCCAAGTAGTAATCGAGAAACGCGAGGGTATCGGCCAGACATATTTGGCTGGAAAGAATCCGTCCGGTGATTGCCAAGCTGCTTCGCCCGCACCGCACCAAGTCAGCAACCTAACGCCAACAACGAGACGATTTTTTGACGTATGATGAACCGGTTGACAGAGTGCAAGTGCTTGCCGCGATGCGGAAGAATTCAACACGCGGTGGCTGGTGACCAATCTCAAGCGCGTCCCGTTTTCAAGAAAAGAAGCAGGCAAACGGGGCGGAACAAAGCACAACGAATCAGGTGACAGATCAACCAGCGTGAATAATAAAAACGAAAGGTCCGACGGGATTAATTTGCGGGTGGCAGTGCTGTTTCATCGGCTGGGGCCATATCACTTCGCCCGTCTCCGGGCAGCAGGACGGTTATTGCCAATCGTGGCTATTGAATCTTCCGGCGTGGATAAAACCTACGCATGGGATAAGGTTGTCGGAGCCGACCATTTTGAGCGCGTGACTTTGTTTGACCACTCGGACGCGCATAAATTACCTGCGGCGGAAGTCGTGAGCCGCATTGGTTCGGCGCTGGAAAAGGTTCATCCCGTAGTGGTGGTCGTTCCGGGTTGGGCTGACTCCGCCGCGCTCGGCGCTTTGCGCTGGTGCGTCCAAAAACAGGTTCCCGCCGTGGCGATGTCCGAAAGCACGGTGTGGGATAAAACGCGCAGCGTCTGGCGCGAAGCGGTCAAGCGACAGATCGTGGGCCTTTGTTCAACGGCGCTTGTCGGCGGAACACCGCACAAGGATTACATGATCCAACTGGGAATGCCTGCCGAGCGTGTGTTTCTCGGTTATGATGCGGTGGACAACCGCTACTTTGCAGACAAAGTAGCGGAAGTCAGAAGTCAGAAGTCAGAAGTTGGAAGGAAATTTGGGTTGCCGGAAAACTATTTTTTGGCGTCGGCACGGTTCGTTGAGAAGAAAAATCTGCCGCGACTGATTGAAGCTTATGCGCGCTATCGGCAGCTTGCTGCCGGGTCAGTGGTCAGTGGTCAAGTAGTCCCGTGGTCCTTGGTCTTGCTTGGCGATGGTGCGCTGCGGTCTGACCTCTGTCGTCTGATCTCTGACCTCCGGTTGCAGGACTCCGTCCTGCTTCCCGGCTTCAAACAATATCCCGACCTTCCAGCCTACTACGGCTTGGCCAACGCTTTTATCCACGCCAGCATCGTTGAGCCTTGGGGGCTGGTCGTCAATGAAGCGATGGCGAGCGGGTTGCCGGTGTTGGTTTCCAATCGTTGCGGCTGTGCGATGGATTTGGTGAAGGATGGCGTGAACGGCTTCACCTTTGATCCCTACAACATCGAAGAGATGGCGCAACTGATGTTGAAACTCTCAACCCTCAACCCGTCGCAACTCTCAACCATGTGCGCTGCAAGCCAGCACATCATCGCCAACTGGGGTCCGGAACGGTTCGCGCAAGGATTGAAGGCGGCGGCGGAAAAGGCACTTAGAGTCGGGCCGGCGAAAGCGTCGCCGATGCAACGGTTGATACTGCGGGCGCTGTTGCACAAATGAAGACGTGTTGTGTCACGGCTTCCGTTTCGCGCAAGGCCGGCGGGCTTTTCCAAAGTGTCCGATATTTGCATTTGGAATTAAGCCGCTTCGCCGGAGTTGGGGTAGAGGTTGTGGCGTTGGAAGATGAATTTACCGCCGAGGACCTTCCGCAATGGCACCCGCTGTCGGTTCAGACCCTGCCGGTCCGCGGCCCACGCAGCTTTGGTTATTCCTCTGGCTTCAAACCGGCGCTGGACAAAGGCCAATACGACTTGCTACACGTCCACGGTATTTGGATGTATCCTTCCTGTGCGGCGCTCTGCTGGCATCGGAACACCGGCATGCCGCACATCATTTCACCACGAGGCATGCTTGATCATTGGGCCTTGCGAAATTCACGTTGGAAAAAGCGGCTTGCTGGCTGGTTGTATGAAAATGCCCACCTTCGCGAGGCTGCTTGCCTTCATGCACTCTGTGAATCAGAAGCACGCGCAATGCGCGCCTTTGGCCTCAAGAATCCGATTTGCATTATTCCGAATGGAATTGATCTGCCATCATTAGTTGAGAGTTCAGAGTTGAG
>Ga0182011_10002364_pt1 | contig 15962 bp, 8 predicted proteins | sample 711E1DmetaG_FD_120481 | JGI IMG/M metagenome (GOLD analysis project Ga0182011, IMG submission 120481) | Permafrost microbial communities from Stordalen Mire, Sweden - 711E1D metaG | ecosystem: Environmental > Terrestrial > Soil > Wetlands > Permafrost | place: Sweden: Stordalen | collected... | reverse complement strand
TCACCGGCGCGGGGACGGTTGTTGTCGCGGCCAACCAGGCCGGCAACACGAACTACACGGCGGCAACGCAGGTGACGCAGAGCATCACCGTAAACACCGCCGCGCTGACCGTGACGGCCAACAACGCGAGCCGGGTTTACGGAATCGCGAACCCGTCGTTCACCGGATCGGTTACCGGCGCGGTCAACGGCAATACCTTTACGGAGAGCTTTGCCACCACGGCGACGGTGACATCGAATGTGGGGAGCTATGCCATCGTGCCCAGCGTGACGGGAGCGGCTCTAAGCAACTACTCCCTCACCACACACAATGGGACCCTGACTATCACGCAGGCTGGTACGACAACCACGATGAGTGTTAGCAGCGCCTCGATCACGCCGGGCGCGAATCTCACCATGACCGCGCAGGTGGCCTCCTTGACCAGCGGTACGCCCACAGGAACAGTCAACTTCTACGACGGCGCAACCCTGCTGAGCACGGTCTCGCTGTCCGGCGGTTCGGCCAGTTACTCGACCACCTCGCTCTCCGCGGGGACAACGCACTTGCTGGCGGCGGTCTACAGCAGCGATGTCAACTTCGCCTCCAGCAGTTCCACTTCCACTTCTACCACTTCAGTGACCACGGCGCCGCTCACGTTCACGTTGAACCTTGCCGGGGTGGGCGGCGGCAGCGGGACGGTGGTTCCGGGAGGCGCCGCTATATTTCAGTTCACGGTGACGCCTCTATACGGCAGTTATCCGGGCCCGGTGAACTTCAGCGCCAGCGGCCTTCCGCCGGGAGCGACGGCGACCTTCTCGCCAGCCGACATCGCTGCCAACGCCGGTGTGCAGAAGATCTCCTTGAACATCCAGACCGCGCCGGCTACGGCCGCGGGGCGCGCGCCAGCGCCGCCGGGAGGAAGCAGGCTTGCGCCGTTCGCGCTGGCGCTGCTCGTGCTCTTCGGGGTAGGCGGCATGCGCAGGCAGGGCCGCAAACTGAGGCGCCTGCTCTGCATCGCGCTGCTGCTCACGGGCACGGCCGCCGCCGCCATGCTGAGCGGATGCGGCTCGACCAACGGATTCTTCCCCCAGGCTCCGCAGACCTATACCGTCACCGTCACGGCCACCAGCGGCAGCCTGCAACAAACGACAAGCTTCACTCTCAACCTGCAGTAACTCATAAGGAGATAAGCCATGCGTAAACGACTGAGCAGCCTGCTTCTTGTGGGAACGGCGATGGTGGGAGTCATGACGGCAATTTCCATGCCGGCGCAAGTTGCGCCGGTGCACTCGAAGTCGCTGGATGTTGCCGTTGCCTATAACGCCATGCGGTCGAATGTAACCAGCGGCGGCAGCTTCTGGATGCAAGGCGGCAGCGTCCAGGTGCATGGGCAGTTCTGGCGCGGCCTGGGAGTGGTGGCCGACGTCGCCGGCACGCACGGGAGTGGCATCAATGCTTCGGGCGTGGGGCTGGACCTAGTGACGGCCACCTTCGGCCCGCGCTATACCTGGACGCCGGCGCACACGAAGTACTCGCTCTTCGGCCAGGCCCTGGCCGGAGAAGCCAAGGGTTTCAACAGCATCTTCCCTGATGTATCCGGCGCAATCAGCAGCGGCAACAGTCTGGCCTTGCAAGTGGGCGGCGGGATGAATCTGGCACTGTCTCGCCATCTCGCCGTGCGCGTCCTGGAGGCGGAGTGGCTGCGCACGCAACTGCCCAACGGCACGACCGGTGTACAGAATAATCTCCGCCTCGGCGCCGGCATCGTCTTCCGCTTCCGATGACCGGCGTGGACTCTCTCAGACCTTTCCCATCAAACTGTTTTGAGCCGCCCTGGCGTCAAATGCCATGAGCATATCGTCGAGTTTTTCATACTGCGAGACCGGCAGCAGATCGTATGCGACCGGGCGGCCGATCATGATGCTCTTTCCTTTGACGGTCATCATTTGTTCCTTCTCGGCGGATGTGACACGTGCAACCTCCATCCGCAAAGCAGCAGCGGCGAATTGCCGCCGGACGACGGCCATCAGCACATCCCTGCCCCAGTGGAAGAAACGGTCTTCCGAGCGAAAACTCTGCACCAGGGATTGGGCTGCAAAGTTGAGGTAGTCGCGGCCTGCTTCTTCTCCGTAACGCTGCTCGATAATTTGAAGCATCGTGATTCTAAGCATGACCACATAGCAATGGGGATCGACTCCGAGCAGCGGGAGGAGGTAGCTTCTGGCCTGTGATGGCCCTGGCAGGCCGGTTGCCCCCTCCCAGTTATCCCATACGCATATCTCCGAGGTGGCCGGGTCCGCCGCGGAACGTTCGACCAGTCTGGCCTTCTCGGCGAGCTTCTTTTCGGCCGTGATCGCATGGTACTGATCGAGGCCGATCTTGATCGCGCTGATCAGGACCTCCTTTTCGCACGGCTTGGTGAGAAAGCGGAATATATTGGCCTCATTCACCGCGTCAATCGCCGCGCCGATGTCCGTATAACCGGTTAACAGCATTCTTACGGTATCCGGCGCCCTCTGGCGCACCCGAGCCAGGAACTGCGCGCCGTTCATGGTGGGCATTCGCATGTCCGAGACCACGATCGAGTACGGGCCGAATGCCTGAACCGAGGCCAGTCCCGTTGCCCCGTCCACGGCTGTGTCCACCTCGTAGTCCCGGTGCAGCATCCGCCTGATGCCATCCAGGACCGCGGGCTCGTCGTCGACGAAAAGGATTTTGTCCCCCATCGCACCTGCTCCTTGCAACGGTATTTCAGCCTGGCTCCGCGCAATTTTGTCGCGCACAACGGCCGCAGGATCGTCCTGAGCGGGAGAACCGGTCCCGCCGGCGCTGTCACACGGCTGCCGCGCGCCCCGAGAGGCTACAGCGGAATCAGAGTAGATGCCCCAGGCGCACTCCTCTCAAGTGGGTTTTTCCTCAAGAAAAACCGACCTTAGAGAAACTCGCCATGGGACTGTCACTCCGATTCCGCTCTGATGGCGCGGAGGCCCGATCATTTCATCGGCATAAAGTTCCATCCGATGAGGCAATTTCGATTCCTATCTGGAGGAGGCTGGATTGGCCCGCCGGGCGCTCTCAAGTGAACCGCGCTTTGTGCCGATGAGTGTACGATAGCGGACTCGCTTGCCTCGGCAGACGGCAAACAGAGGGGGTGGGCGCGCACGAGGATCTCGCCGGCGCGAGACAGTAGCGGCAGACAATTGCATTGTGTGGCCCACATGGAAGAGATCGCGGAGCGAAATCGAGCGAATGAGACGCCGCGCGACGGTGACGAGCGTTACCGGACGATTGCGGACAGTTGTCCTTCCATGATGTGGGCGTCCGACGCCAACGGAGATATTCAGTTCATCAACAGAACTTGCCGGGAGTTCTTCGGGATAGACTCCGAGAAGGTTGATCGCGGCCGGTGGGAGATGCTGATCCACCCGGAGGATGGGCTGATGTTCGCGTCGGCATTCGACCGCGCGATCAGGGAGCACAAGCCGTTTCGCATTGAGACGCGGGTCTGGCGAGCCGATGGGGAGTGGCGGCTGGTGGGTTGGCGAGCCGAGCCGAGATACTCTTCAAACAGCGAGTACCTGGGGCACACCGGCCTGTGCGCCGACATCACAGAACGCGTTCAGGCCGAGCAGAACCGCCAATTCGAACTCTCGCTCGTTCAATCGATATACGGCGAGACGCTGGAGGGAATTCTTGTCGTGAACGACTCGGGAATCATCGTGTCGCACAACAAGAGGCTTCTGGAAATCTGGAAATTTTCCGATTCACCCGCTCCAGGCCAGCCGCCCCATAGCATAATCGGCTCTCCGGAGCAGTCCTTCTTGTCGATCGCCATCGATCGCGCGGAGTCCCCGGAATCCTTTATCAGACTGGCTGTGGAACTGTATGACAATCCCAATGTCGAGGATCACTGCGAAATCAAATTGAAGGACGGCAGGACGCTCGAACGGCACTCCAAGGGCCTGAAGAATCCGGAGGGCAAGTACCTGGGTCGCGTATGGTTTTTTCGGGATATTACGGCTCACAAGCAAGTGGAAGTCAGCCTGAAAAATGCCAGCGATCTGGCCGACGAGGCCAATCGTCGCCTGCTCGCGGAACGCTCGATCCTTGAAAATGAGCGGAATATGCTCCGCGCCCTGATCGACAACATGCCCGATTTCATCTTCGTGAAAGACGTCGAGGGCAGGTTTGTTGTGGCCAACTCCCATCTGGCCCGCGTAGTGGGCGCGAAGGCGCCGGACGCGCTGCTGGGAAAAACCGACTTCGATTTTTTCCCGCAGGATGTGGCCGAGGTCTTTCGCGAGGGCGACGGGGAGGTGCTGCTCACCGAACAGCCGTTGTACAACCGCGAAGAGAAGGGCCTCGTCGACGAAGCGGGAAACGAGACCCGCCTCCTGACGACCAGAGTACCGATCCGCGACTATCAAGGCCAGGTGATCGGCATCGCGGGCATCGGCCGCGACATCAGCGCGCGCAAGAAGCTGGACGACGAGCGCATTCTGCTGCGCGCCCTGATCGACAACATCCCGGATTTCATCTATGTGAAGGACGCCAAATGCCGTTTTGTGCTGGCCAACCTTCACGTGGCGCGCCTCATGGGAGCCGAGACGCCGGAAGAGCTGCTGGGGAAAACCGATTTCGATTTTTACCCGCGGGAGATGGCCCAGGCCTTCTTTGACGACGAGCAGCACATGATGCGCACGGCGCAGCCCTTTTACAACCGCGAGGAAACCAACGTCGACAAGGCGGGAAATGAGTTTCACGTACTTTCGACAAAAGTTCCGGCGCGCGACAGCAAAGGGCAGATCATCGGCATTGCGGGCATCGGCCGGGACATCACCGCGCGCAAGAAAATAGAGAACGAACTGCGGGAAGCGGAGCGGAATTATCGTGGAATCTTCGACAACGCCATCGTCGGCATCTATCAGAGCACTCCGGAGGGGGCTTGGATCAGCGTGAACCAGGCCATGGCCGTGATCTTCGGGTATGACTCCCCGGAAGAGATGGTCTCCAGCGCCAGCGTCATTTCCAAGCAGGTCTACGTCGATCCCGGCCGCCGCGCGGAATTCGAGCGATTGATGGAAGAGTTCGGAGCCGTGCAGAATTTTGAATTCGAGGCCTATCGCAAGGATGGCAGCAAGATCTGGCTGGATACCGTCGCCAGCGCCATTCGCGAGGACGGCGCGGCGGTCCGCTATGAAGGAATGTGCGACGACATCACCGAGAGCAAACGCCTGCAGGAACAGCTTCTCCAGGCGCAAAAGCTGGAATCGGTGGGCCAGCTTGCCGCCGGCATCGCTCACGAGATCAATACGCCGACGCAGTACATCGGCGACAACGTGCGCTTCTTGAAGGATGCATTCCAAAGCCTGAACGGCCTGCTGACGGACTATGACAGATTATTGCTGGAGGCCAAAGGCAACGCCTTGTCCCCAGGAACAATTCAGGGGGTGGAGGCGGCGGCCGAGCGCGCGGACGTCGGCTATCTGATGGAAGAAATCCCCAAAGCCATCGACCAGTCGCTGGAAGGCATCACCCGTGTGGCGACGCTGGTGAGCGCGATGAAGGAGTTCTCCCATCCAGGCACGAAGGAAAAGGTCCCGGTGGACTTGAACCACGCCATCGACAGCACGATTACGGTCTCGCGGAACGAGTGGAAATACGTCGCGGACCTGGATACCGATTTCGACCCGACGCTCCCTCCCATCCCTTGTCATCCAGGGGAATTCAACCAGGTGATCCTGAACCTGATCGTCAACGCCGCGCACGCCATTGCCGGCGCGGCCCAAAAGGGAGGTCCGGAAAAGGGAAAGATCAAGGTGCAAACCCGGAATTGCCCCCAGTGGGCCGAAATTCAAATTCAGGACACCGGCACCGGCATCCCCGAAAAGGTGCGAGCGCGAATCTTCGATCCCTTCTTCACCACCAAGGAAATCGGCAAGGGAACCGGACAGGGCCTGGCAATAGCGCGCTCCGTGGTGGTGGACAAGCACGGGGGAAGCATTCACTTTGAAACCGAAGAGGGGAAGGGCACAACCTTCATCATTCGCCTTCCTCACGATGGCAAGGGGCTTGCCACTCAGGCGGTGGCCGCGTGAAACGCATCTTGTTCGTGGACGATGAAAGCAAGGTACTCGATGGAATCCGCCGCATTCTGTACGCCGAGCGAAGCCGCTGGGATATGCAGTTTGCCATCGGGGGCGAAGCCGCCCTGCGCGCCTGCGAGGCCGGCAGTTTCGACGCTGTCATCAGCGACATGCAAATGCCGGGAATGGATGGCGCCACTCTGCTCGGCCACATTCGCGACCGCTATCCGGATGCCGCGCGCATTATTCTTTCCGGATATTCCGATGTCGGGCTGACAACACGCGCCGTTCCCGTGGCGCACCGCTATCTGGCCAAGCCATGCAATATCTCCGAGCTTCAATCCACCATCGACCAGGTGTTCGCGCTGCAAGACCTGCTCAGCGCGCCGGAGTTGCGCAGAATTGTGGGAAAGATCGGCGAACTGCCCTCCCTTTCAGTCACGTATACGTCGCTCATGCAGACGGTCAGGGACCCGGATGCTCCCATGGAACGAGTGGCCCAGATCATTGAGCACGATATCGCCATGTCGGCGAAGGTGTTGCAGCTCGTCAACAGCGCTTTCTTCGGGTTGGCGCAGAGTGTCACCAACCTCCGGACCGCTGTCTCGTACCTGGGAATGGAAACCATCAAGAGCCTTGCGCTAGCTTCCGAGGTTTTCAGGGCCTTTGTGCCTCACCCGCGGATTCCGCAGTCGGAATGCGAGTTGATTCAGCGTCATGCTCAACGCGTGGCCGCCATCGCCGGCGCGCTCCCCATGGAGCCGAAGATTCGCGAGGCTGCCATCGTGGCCGCCCTTCTTCACGATGTCGGGCACCTGATTCTGGCCAGCGCCATGCCCAATGAATTCTGTGCGGCGCGTGCAACGGCAACTGAGCGCGGTTGCAAGCTCTTCGAAGCTGAAGAGGAGCTGCTGGGAACATCGCACGCGGAGGTAGGCGCCTACCTGCTCGGGTTGTGGGGCTTGTCCTGCCTTGCCGTGGATGCCATTGCGCACCACCACCATCCCACCCGGATTCTGCACTCCGGGTTCGATTGCACCGCGGCCGTTTATCTCGCCGACCTTCTGGACGAGGAGTTGGAAGCTCATCCGCAGGGTTCAAAAGGAATCGGGATTGCGGAGGCCGACCAGGCCAGCCTTGAGACACTGGGAGTCTTGTCCAGGTTAGAGGAATTCCGCGAACTTGCGCTACAGACGCGCACGTGAAATCGTTGCTGCTCCATTCGAGGGCCCGCCCGAACTGCCGCCATTTCCAGCCGAGCCGCCGCCGCCAGTCAAATTACCACTTGTTATGCCGGCGCCGCCGTTCGCATCCTTTCGCCGGTTCTCAGAACTCGACGGTGACTCCCGCGGATGGCAGAATTGGCAACATGTTACCGCGCCTCATCGTTGCCTTCCCGGTGCTGAAATCGTACTGTTGCAAGCCAAAGTACCGCCAATTCTTGTGATCCAGCATATTGTCGATTTCCACGTCCAGAGTAATCTTGGTGCGCTTGCGATAGTAGGCCTTGTTCAACCGGGTATCCAGCCGGGTAAAGGTAGGCACGCGCAACTGGTTGCGCTGGCTGGTGAGCGTGAAATTTGCCTTCTGATCGCTGGCCGCCGGATCGCCCTGGAAGAAGCCGACAACCGGAAAGTTGCTCTCGTAGTTAAACTTGCCGCTCAGATACACGGTCGGGTTAAAGCGATAGCTGGCAAAAGCGGTCCCGATGTGGCGCTGGTCGTAGTCACCGTCGTAACATAGTTTGGCCTGCGTATCGCAGTAGCGCGCATGCCCCAGGCTGTAGGACAACCACCCCGAAAGCCGATTGGCGCTCACCCTCTGCAAGGTGATCTCCATGCCGCGGGAATAACCCCGAGTGGAATCGGTCAACACCCTTCCATAGACCGGCATGGTTGCAACGCCATTCACGAGACGCCACTCCGTCTCAGGCGAGTAGGGAATCTGATTTTCTTTCCGGTCATACAAGTCCACCTTGAGGCGGATCCTCTCGGAGAACTGCTGTTCAATACCTAGAATGTAGTGAGTCGAGCGTTCGGCGCGCAGCGCGGGGTTGTTGAAGTCTCCTAGCAGTTGCTCGAGCTCGGGAAACTGCGCGTATTGCCCATAACCCGCCAATATCTTGGTCGTCGGCGTGATTCCAATCAAAGCGCTTGCGCGGGGCAGCAATGCCTCCTGGCGCGTATAGCCGAGGCGGCCGTACCGTCCACCAGCGGTCAGAAGTATCCGCCCGTGGAAAGCGCTCCACGATGGCTGGGCATATGCGCCATATTGCCAGGTTTGCTCATCGAACTTCCCCAACGGAACAGGAGTTACCATCGGCCGTGCCGTCAGGACATTCCACACGTAGTTGCTTACGTAGTTTTCCCTGGCGTCGCGGGCCTCGAGACCTGCCTCCAGGCTGTAGTGTTTCGTGAACTGGATTGTGTCATCATGCCGGAATCCGTAATCGTACGTCGGGGAGCGCAAGAGGTCGCCGCCGTCCATCCGGTTATGGTCGCTTTCGCGGCTGTAACTGAGGGCGGTGCGCAAGCTGGCGGATGACCGCGGAGTCCATTGCCAGCTCATGTCCACGATGTCCATCGGGCTTTGCGCCTTGGCCGTATCGTCCGGATTGGAGAAGGACGAATTCAGGCTCGCGCTTCCCATGATCCCCATCAGGTTGATGTGATGTCTGGGCGAGGGATCCCAGCTCAGTTTGTCTTCCGTGTCGTAGTATCCGATGGACAGACCGGAATAGCCCAGTTGTTTCATCAGGTATTGGAGATAGCTCTTCCGCGCGGAGATCAGCCACGCCGCTTTCTTCGAATGGCCCAACGGGCCTTCAACGGTCGCGCCGCCTTGAAAACAATCCATGTTGATCCGCTTCGAGACTCGCTGGTTGCCGGGTTCGCGCGTCTGGATATTCAGCACTGCTCCCGTGCTGTCGCCGTACTTGGCGGGAAAACCGCCTCCGAGCAGAGAAATGGATTCGATGAGATCCCCATTCAGCAGCGAAACCGATCCCACGTCGGTAAGCTGTTTGTCCTCGTGGAAGGGGTTTTTCAGCAACACGCCGTCCATATAGAACGCGATATTCGGAATGCCGGCGCCTCTATAGGAGAAATCGGCGTAGTAGTCGTCCGGCGCCGCCACCCCAGGCAGGCTGTGAATGGAACGGAACGGGTCCCCGAATATACCCGACAGGTTCTTCAGATCCGTAGCCTGCAGGACCTGTTCGGTGGGTGCTTCAGTTTCGATGGGATCGTACGGTCCGGCGGTAACCGTGACTTGTTCGCTCCGCTTGAGCGCCTCCTGGCCGATTTGGAGTTCGACTTCGGTGTCGCTCCCTGCCGGAATTTGCATCTTCGATTTGAGCAGCCCGTAGCCCACGGTAGTGATATAGAGTTCCACCTCGCCGGGCTGGACCTTGGTGAGTTCGAAGCGGCCTGTATAGTCCGTGATCGCTTTGAGATTTTGGGCGCGAATGGAAACCAGCGCTTTCTCAATCGGCTCGAGCGTCTTGAAATCCTTGACTGTTCCGCGCAGAGTCACGAGGGCCGGAAATTGCACCGTGACAGTGGAATTGACGCCGGCCTGCAACTGGAGGCCGGTCAACCGCACCCTGGGGAAATCCGCCCGCTGGGCCGTTAGCGTATAGGTCCCTGGCGGAAGATCCGGAAAAATAAAGTTGCCTCCCAGGCCGGAGGTGGTTTGGCGCTCCAGGCCGGTGCTGTCATTGGTGACAGAGACGCGCGCTGAAGGCACGGCCGCGCCGGCGGTATCGACGGTAACGCCAACAAGGTTCGCAGCCGTTGCCTGCCCGGCCGCTCGAAGCGCGGAGTGCTGCACCACGAAGGAAACGAGTATGAATGCCGCACCGTGGAGCAAAAAGCGCCGTGCATGCCGATAGTGGCTGTAGAACATTGCGTAGTCTCCTCTTTCAAATCCTCAAGGCCAGCGGCGGAATTCGCCGGCACTCCGGTTTCACCACGCTGCCTACTTCCGCTGCGATTCCGGGCTGCAGTTACCGGCGTTCGCGGCTTGACGCAGCCATTTCGACAACTGCTCAGCTTGCAGCAGCGAGTGCTGGATTTCCTGCACTTTGGCCGCGCCTTGCGCGGCTTGTCCGGTCGTGACGCTGAAACCGTACTGGATCGCCGCGTCGTTTTGCGATGCTGCCTCGAACAACTGCCGAACCGCAACTGTCAGATCCGCGGGAGTGGCGCCGCTTCCTTCTTCCGCCATGCCGGGAGAAATCCCGTCCGGAAAGAGTATGGGAGCCAGTTCCAACCGCAGTTTTCCGGTTCGTTCGCCCACTTTTTGCGCGTGGGCTGCAACCATGCAGAGATATTGGTTGTGGGTCGTCTCGCTCAGATTGCCGATCTCCGCCGGAGGAATGGCGTTTGCAAGCCGTTTCAACACCCATGCGTGACGCATCGCCTCGCCGGAGTCCTCCAGGACCTGTTCCGATAGCCGCTGGATCTTTGCGCGCACGTCAAGCGAAGAATCAGAGGCTGTATTCGCCTCGAAATACTGACTCAATTGATCGAACAAGGGAATCGATGCGCTTTCCGCCTGCGTCCCTGCCGTTGTCGCAACCGCCGGTTCCACTCGCTTCCGCTGCAGCGCTTCCGCGACCGTTATCAGGTTGATGACCGCAACCGGATTATGCCGAACCGGAGCGAGGGCCTTGATGATTTGCGCCCTCCGCGATTCCGTCGCCAGGACTCCCTCGACATGCAGCTTGCCATCCGCGCCGACGGTGACTGTGACTTCCTGGCCGAGAGTCGCCCCAACCTGATCCAGCAAATATGTCGTCTCCATCTGCAGATCGGCGGCCGCATCGCCTTGCTTGGCGGGGAGCGGAGAAGCAAGTAACTCGGCGTCGGTCTGAAACACTTGCGGATTGACTTCGCGCGCGGGCCGTTGCTCGAAACTGGATTCGACAATCGAATACACCACAGGCGTACCCGGCCCCGCCGGAATACCCGGACTTTCCGGCTCCCGCACCGTCACTTCGAGAGCCACCGCCCTGAAATCATCCTTGCGAACCGTGAGCGCCGCACTCAGCAGCCGGTTGTTTTCAGTTCTATCTCTCGGCTCGTAGTGAACGACGAAGTCGTTTCCCTGGTTGTCCACCCGCGCATGAGCCGCGGTCCCCGTGAGCCCTTCAAAGCTGCCTGCCGAAAGGTCGTACTCCCACAGATCGTCCGGAGAATCCAGAACTTTGGGGATCATTCGGCTGCGTGTGCCGATTTCCGGTCTGGCTCCCGTTTCGTATACCGCGGAGGAACCGTTCCGCTCGCTCCATTCTCCGGCGACGAGCTTCCCGGAGTCGTCATACACGCGCCGTGCGGTAATTCCGCGCGCTCCGCTGTGCCAGAGATCGATGCGGCGGCGAAGAAGGAGTTGCTTATCGCCGTACTTCCGTTTCTCCATCCGCAAGGAGCGATGCAGAACAAGATTGGGATTGTTATCGTGAGCGTCTTCCATGGCGCTTGCTTGAGCAAGCAGCCGCTGAGCGTTCACCGTGGGAGACCAGACGTACGACGCCGCGACAGCCAAACCAAGCACCAGCACCGCCGCCACGCCCGCCGCCAGCGGCGCGCGCAACGCATTCCCGCCCCAGGCGCGGACTCTGGCCAGCATCGTTGACCACGAAGGACGATTGTCCGGCGTCTGCACGGCCAACGCATGGAGCTTGCCCTCGAAGCCGCCCCTGTGTTCCGCGGCCGAGGGCAAGCTGGGAAGCAGGATGCGGTTGCGATAGTCCATGAACGAAGAGATCGTCTGGCTGGTCTTTTCCGCCCCCACGCGACAGGCCCAGCACGCCTCCAGGTGCAACCGGATGCGCGCGGCTTTCCGCGATGGCTGTTCGCCATCCAAATAGAGCAGGAGATCGCCTTCGTCCGGGTGCCAGTCCCGATCTTTGCGAAAACAATTGAATCGGCTCTGCATTCTGTTACCTCGCCATCTTCCGCATTGCCCGCCGCAGGAACTCGGCGGCGCTGGAGACCGATATGTTGAGAATCTCCGCGATTTCGCGGTAGCAAAACCCCTCGGCCCGCAAATGAAGGCAGCGGCTCTCCTGCTTCGACAGCAGCGCAAGCCCCCTGCGAACGGCGTTGAACCGCTCGCGGTCGAGCAGTGTCTCCTCCGGGTCGCTTCCGCCATCCGGCACTTGGAGCGCCGCCGCGCTGTATTCCTCGGAGGCGAGCTCCCGGATAAACTTTGCGCTTCTGGTCCGGTCGATCGCCAGGTTATGAGCGACCCGGAAAATCCAAGATCGCAATCGATTTTCCGCGATCGTTTTGCCGCTGGACCAATGGACGTAGAGCCGTAGAAACGTCTCTTGAGTGATATCCTCGGCCTCGGCAGGATCGCCGAAGGTAGCCGTCAGGTATTGGCATACCTGGGTTCGCAGCGTCTCATAGACATGGACAACGTTTTGCTCAAGGTCCATTGGTTTCTGAGTCAACAGCAGGACCGAGGACCCTGCCGTTATGGCCGCTGGCGCGGGGACTTCGGGATTCAGTCGCATAGTAGGCGCACGTTGGACGCCGCTTTCCAATCAGTGTTAAGGCTGTTCAGGGGCTCCATTGAGTAGACGGATGAGGCTGCCAGTTTTATGACAGCAGAGATCTTTCGCATGGCCAGCCCATGCCATGATTCTGAACCGTGCCTCGCAAGAATTCCAACCGGTTGAACAAATACGGCCTTTTTTGCCTGGAGGAGTCTTTGCAAGGCTGAATTATCGCTCCATCAGCGCGCCGCAAGAGCCCCGGATACACGGCAAGGGAGTGCCGAGGGCATGGGGTTCAAATCCCTCCTCCCCGGCCAACAGGGTATTTATTTTCAATGGTTTATCTTTGAGAAATATTGAGCTATTTCTTGAATCATGCGGTTCTCAAGGGATTACGCCACGATAATGCATCCGCACAGGCACTCGCATCATTGCCCGAAGAATAATTCCTGGGCAGTGTCCCAAAAGAACGCATCTCCTTATACAACAATGGGAAGCCGGCAGCGATGGGAATCGGCGCAAGGCAATTGCGCGAGGCAAGAACTCGATGATGTAGACTGGCGTGTGCGGAAAAGGAGTCTCCTTCGCCATGGCTGCATCGATCCGCTCTCTTCGCTCTGTTCTTGCCGCTATTTGCAACGACTCCAGGCCATCCAAAGGCGCCATCGCGGTGCTGGTCTTCGTGTTGACTGCACTGAGCGCGCTTGCCTCCGCGCAAACCACGACGGTCAGCGGCACGGTATTCGATCCCAGAACGACTGCCGGCTCGCTGCCCCTGCCCAATGTACTCGTCTATGCAACGACCGGAACGGTGGCGCCGCTTCCCTCCGGGGTGCAGTGCCTGACCACCTCCACGCCCACCGGCGTGGTCAGCTACACCAACACCGCGGTGGACGGCACCTTCACGCTGACCGGCGTACCTGTGAACACCACCTATACCGTGGTCATCCAGGCTGGCAAGTGGCGGCGGCAGTTCAGCGAGACGGTTGCGGCCGCTCCGCTTACCGGGCTTGCCCTCCACATGCCGGCCGACCATACGCAGGGCGACATCCCCCTGATCGCCATCGCCACAGGCTCGGTCGACGCGCTGGAGTGCGTCTTTCGCCAGATGGGCATCGCGGATACGGAGTTCACCGACGACAACGGCACCTCAGGAGGGCGCATCCATCTGTACAAGGGCAGCGGGTCGCCTGGGGCTCAAATCAATGCCTCGACTCCTCTTGAGATCACGCTCATGGGTAATCCCACAGATCAAACGCTTCTGAACAGTTATGACATGGTGATGTTTCCCTGTCAGGGAAGTTCGGCGTCTCCTGCATATACCAAATCGGTTACTGAGCAGACCAATCTACTGAACTACGCCAATACCGGCGGCCGCGTCTTTACCACCCATTTCAGTTATGTGTGGCTGAACCCAAATTCGCCTTATGATTCACTCTTCCCGCCGGTTGCTAACTGGGTTAACGACACGACCCTTGCGAACGGAATTGCCACCATCAATACAGGCTTTACCGACGGTGCAACACTCGCCCAATGGCTGCAAAATGCCGGTGCATCAACTACTTTTGGACAGGTTGCACTTTCAACGCTCAAGAACGATATCTCCGGCGTCATCCCGCCGACGCAGTCCTGGGCAACTCTCAACTCCAATAACGACATTATGCAGATGACCTTCAACACGCCGGTCGGAGCAGTAGCGGCAAACCAATGCGGGCGTGTGTTGTACAACGAGTATCACGTATACAATGCTGTAAGCGGTGGCGCTACATTTCCTAACGAGTGTCCCAGTTCCGCCACGATGACCCCGCAGGCGGAGATGCTGGAATATGCTCTCTTCGATCTATCGACCTTTGTGACGCCGGTGGTTGTGCCCACGCTCTCCATCGCCTTTGACCCCAGCCCTTTGATCGTCAAGCAGGGCGACAGCGCCGATCAGGTCACGATCGACGTGAGCAATACCAGCACGACTTCCCCCATCTACAGTTCCGCCATTCTGACCATCACGCCGCCGGCAGGGCTTACGATCACCGCGATGACGGATTCAACCGGGGGGTGGATTTGCACCGTGAGCACATTGACCTGCGCGCGGACCGCCAGCATCGCCGCCAGCGCCAGCGATTCGGTCACCCTGACCGCGAGTGTTCCGGCATACGCAACGGGAAGCAGCGCCACGGGTTTGCTCACCGCGACCGTCTCCAGCCCGAATTTTTCCAACAACGTGACGGCGACGGATACGGTTATCTTCCAGCAGCAGCCCCCCATCACCTGGGCCACGCCCGCGCCCATTTTCTATGGAACGGCGTTGAGCGGGACGCAGCTAAATGCCGCCTCGACGCTGGCCGGCAGCTTCAGTTATGCCCCGCCGGCGGGAACGGTACTGAGCATCGGGCCGCACACGCTGACGGCAACCTTCACTCCGGTGGATACCACCGATTACCTGACCGGAACGGCAACCGTCGTTCAGACAGTGATCCCCGCGACTCCGGTGGTGACGCTGACCGCCTCCGCCAACCCCGTCTTTCTGTCGAACCCGGCCACCTTCACGGCAACCCTTTCGTACTCGGCAACCGCGCCGGCCGGCACAGTGGTTTTTTACGATGGGACCACGCAGATTGGATCGGGCGCCGTCACGGCGGGAGTGGCGACGTTGACCACTTCGGCGCTCACAACCGGAGTTCATGCGATTACAGCCGTTTATTCCGGGGATGGCAGCTATACGTCGGCAACCAGCGGCGCACTGCAGGAGACAGTCGAAGACTTCACGCTTACTCTACAGGGTGGCAGCGCGGGGGGCACGGTAACAGTGCCCTTCGGAGGGATGGCGGCTTATGTATTTGTGATTACCCCGGTAGGCGGCGCAACGCTGCCAGGAGCGGTGAGCCCGAGTGTAGCCGGACTTCCAACGGGCATGACGGCGGCCTTCTCTCCGGCTACCGTGGCGGCAAACTCCGCAACAACCGACGTCTTGCTTCAGGTGAGGCCGCCGGGCCAAACGGCGCTGCAAACGGCGCGCCGTCCTATTGGAGGAAGTTCGCTGCCTGTGGCGTTGGGGTTGATCCTGCTGCCTTTTGCCGGCAGGCTGCGCAACTCCGCTTATCGCTGGCGCAGGCTCACAGTGCTTGTTCTGGCCGGCGCAGCCTTGGCGGTGGGGTTGACCGGATGCCTTTTCACCTCGGCTACTCCACAACCCTTTTCTTTGACCGTCACCGCGGCCTCCGGTCCGTTGTCGCACTCCACAACGGTGAAACTCATCGTGCAGTAAGCTCTAACCCGCATTTCTCACCAGCGCGATGCCGTTCGAGTTGAGGGGATTAAGAAAAGGACTTGGAAAGGCCGTCTTTTCATGGCATAACTGCGTTGTCAAGACGTGGTTTCTGCCGTGCGGAGGCGGC
>Ga0182011_10002360_pt1 | contig 15972 bp, 14 predicted proteins | sample 711E1DmetaG_FD_120481 | JGI IMG/M metagenome (GOLD analysis project Ga0182011, IMG submission 120481) | Permafrost microbial communities from Stordalen Mire, Sweden - 711E1D metaG | ecosystem: Environmental > Terrestrial > Soil > Wetlands > Permafrost | place: Sweden: Stordalen | collected... | reverse complement strand
TCGGGGAATATAGGTGAAGAAATAAGCAAAAATTGGCAGAATCCATCCTTTGTTGCAGACAATGCGGCAAGTATCGTACCATGATTGCGGTTTTCGGTACGCGAATGGACAGCCCCGGGAGGAAATTCTCCGGTAAACGGTGAAGGAACGATCCCTTCCTGCCGGGAGATTCCGGTGAGAAACAGGCGTTTTGTAGAAACGGGTTTGAACCTATACGTCCACACCCGAATGATGAAAATCGATAAAAATGACTGGTATATACGAGGGTTCCCCGCATCAGGGCCTCTTCGAGGCGTCGAATTCCGCAGGAATGAGACGTGAGAAGAACCGTCAGGTTCTTCGATTTGCTTCATCCTGTACGGATGAAGCAGAGGAAGTTTTGAAAAACTTCCTCTTACTGAATCTCAAAGAGATGAGGCACGGCGGGCAAGGATTTTTCCAACATTTTTGTTATTTGGTCACTGATCCGCCGCGGGGGCGCCCCTTCGTGTGCGGTGGGGTTCATCGTACCTGAAGGTAAATAGGTAAACCCCCCCTAATCATATCTCCCTGCACTGTTGATTTTCATAGGAAACCGTGGAAAAAACAAGCGTGCATAACGAAACGGGCACGGGGCGATCCGGGGCACTGGCCGGTTGTCTCCCTGCCCCATGCAGGAACCGGATTTTTCCGGGATACGGTTCTGGTACGGAGAAAACCCGGAAGGGTCCGGTTATACCACTCCTTTTTCCCGCAGTGCATCATGCAGCAGCGAGTTCCCATCGCACAGGTAACAGTGGTTCCTGGTACCTGAGGGCACCTTGTGGTCATAAACGATCTCCGCGGCCCGGCGGATGGTCTCTGCATACCATTCCGCGAACGGCGCACGGTGCCCGCTGAGCTTCGAACCCGGTATGGTCGCGTATGGACTCAAACATCTCCGAAACGATTGCGATCTCCCGTTTCGGGTTGATGCACCCTCCGGTGATGTTCACGTGGTTCACATCCCCTTCCGCCCATGCTGCTTTCACGACCTCCCCGATCTCATCGGGATCTTTTTTCCGTTCTACCGAATCGTAAACCTTCGATGTCGAGACGAGGTTGCAGAACCCGCATTGTTTGTTTTTTGCAAAGTGGGAACAGTAGTTCTGGTAACAGAAGAACAGGTCGTCTTTACCGCCGATCTGGCCGATCCTGATCATGTCGTTGCCTTTCGAGGTCTTCTCATTATAGTACCGGGGCCTTCTAATCCAGGTAACCTCGCAGAGCTCCCGATCGTTCTGGTACAGGAGTCGCTTGTCTTCCGTGGATACCACATGGTATGGCGATTTTGAATTCAGGCGGTACTGGACCACGGTCCCGTCCGGGAGGCTGAAATCGTCGGGAAGTTTTTGTTCGATATGGTTTTCAAAATCCCAGCCGAAAAGCCCGTGGTTCTGCTCTTTGTAAATCGTCCCGACTTCACGGACACTCTCGGGATCGCTCCGTATTCCTTCAGTCAGGAGCGCTGCCTTCAATAACAGGTAATCTTCCATTGTATAATCCTCAGTAAGGAAAACATCTCTGATTGCCGGGCATAATATCGTGAGATCCCGGCAACTCTTGCCCCGGGTTTCCGGTTTTCCAAAACAAAGGAGTGGTTCTGGAGATTAACCGACTGCTTGTTTCATGGTACCGGTTCAACCGGGACAAGCTTCCCTTTCTCCATCCGCACTACCCGGGATGCGTAGGATGCGAGATCGATGTTGTGGGTCACCATGATGACGGTCGTGCCCTCACGGTTGATCTCGCGGAACAGTTCCATCACTTCCCGCTCGGTGTCCGCATCAAGGTCTGCGGTGGGTTCATCGGCAAGGATGAGGGAGGGGCTGTTCATGAGCGCCCGGGCAATGGCAGTCCGCTTGAGTTCTCCCCCGGAGAGGTGCGCGGGTGGGCTGTCCGCTTTTTCCTTGAGGCCCACCCGGGCCAGGAGGTCCCGGGCACGTTCGGTACTGGCATGTTTACCGGCAGTTCCTGCGATCTCCGCTGACAGCGCCACGTTCTCCTGTGCAGACAGCGTAGAAAGCAGTCCCGGGAACTGGAAGACAAATCCGAGGGTGAGGGACCTCAGCGCAGCAGCTTCCGCGTCGGAGAGATTGAGGATCTCTTTTCCACCGATCCTGACACTCCCGGCGGTCGGCCGGGTAAGACCTCCCAGGACATTCAGGAAGGTCGTCTTGCCACTTCCCGACCTGCCGACGATGAGAATAAATTCCCCCCCATGGCAGCTGAAATCCACACCGTCAAGGGGCCGGACTTCCCTTTCACCGTCGTGGTAACTCTTTACGAGCCCCCTGGCTTCGATCATAGTTCACCGCTCCGTATTGCTTCAAAGGGTTCCATCAGAGCACTCCGCACTGCAGGATAGAGTGCAGCAAGGCCCCCGACTGCCACCGTGATTACGAACGTGAGGACGGAAATCGATACCAGGGAGGATACCGCCGGGATCGAGAGAGGGATCCGGGTCATCACGGAGATATAACTCTGGAACAGCACCAGAATTATCCATGAAGCTCCGATCCCAAGGATTCCTCCGATAGCCGCGATGATGACCGATTCCCCAAGGATGAGCCGGAATATCATGGACCGCGTGGCCCCGAGTGCCCGCAATACCCCGATCTCCCGCCGGCGCTCGTTTGCCACCATCAGCGATATGAGGGCGATCAGCGGCAGGGAGACGAGGGTCGCGACAAGCGCAGAGAGATCCAGGATCCGGGTGATCCCCGCCAGCTGGTCCGAGACCGTGGCGACCAGGGCGGATGAGGTGAGGACTCTCGTGCCGGGGACCTCGTCAACAATGCGGTAGGAGATGTTGGTTGCCTCGGCCGCATCGTTCACCCGGACGAGGACGGCAGATGCAACCCCCTGCGGAAGGACGAGCGGCTTTATCGCGTTCAGCTGCGAATCGTTCGCCATTTTGTATGCATCGTCCGTGCGGAGGAATATCGAGGTATCGAGCCCGGTCCCTGTGGGATCGAGTTTTCCCGCCACGATGAAGGAATGTCCGAAAAAGTTGAGGTTCGTACCTCCCCCGGCAACGATCTTGCTTCCTACGATGATCTCGTCCGGGCCAAGCGGCTTATCCCGTTTCTGTTCAAGCCACGGCGCGATGGTGAAATCCTGCGTGGGATCGATGGCAATGAGCTGGACGGGGAGGGAGCAGCAGCTCGCGGTGAGGCTGGCGATGAAGATCTGGGGTTCGACCTGGTCGACACCGCTCACGTTCCTGATCCGGGGGACCACCGAGTTGTCAAAGAAGAACGTGGACGGCTCTCCCCTGAGGAGTACTGCCTCGCTGTCTGCGGTGTAATTCGCAGGAACAACGATAAGGTCGGCCCCGAGTTTTGCAATCTCGGATTTCACGCTGTCGGATGCCCCGGCGAGAAGGTAGTGGCCGGAGAAGAGGCTGGCGGCTATGAAGGCAAAAGCCAGGATGAGGGCCCCGTTCCTGACAGGGCGGTGGATGATACTCCGGGCTATGAGTCCAAGCATGATGGTTCAGTTCGGACCGGTGGGAGCCGCTTCCTTTGAAAGGGCCAAGTAAATACCCGTTATCACCGTGACGGCACCCAGGAGGAGGAGGGCAGGCAGCGTCCCGATCCTGCAGGGTGAATCCGGTGTACTGCAGACCCCGACAAGGCCCGTGGGGACCAGGATTACGATGAGTCCCAGAATACCTCCGATGATTCCTGCCGTTTTCCGGGAAACCCGGCCGGGAAGGGCGAGCAGGGCTACACCCGTCAGGATAATAAGGGCGCCGACCCCCGTCTCAGCTTCAGCAGTGTACCAGCACTTCATGTGCGTGCCGGGATTTGTATTCATGTCTGCCATGCTGGTATCGGACACGCCTTTTATTTCACAGACCGGGAAAATGAACCACGGTGTCAGTACTACGAGCACTCCGAGGATAATGAGAATTCCTGCAGAGATACTGCTCTGTTTTTTATTGTCCAGTACCATTTTTTTCACCTTCGTATTCTGGTAATTATCATGATTGAATCCGATTTAACCCCTCAAAAAACGGCAAAAATAACCTCAACGGTGCAAAATCACGTACGGATTGGGCAATGGGGGGACCCGTTTCGGGACGCATGTAGTTTATGCGGTATGACCTGCCGGGCACAATATTCACGGTACACCACGCAACCCCCCTGCCGTCTTTCACGATATCATACGTGTTGGGATCACTCCGATAATAAACGAAAAAAGTTGAGTAAACTCAAATGAACACGGCGTGCTCTCACGAATAAGGATTTTCAATCATGGGTTTGTTGACCTGAATTCAGAAAAATCGTATATCGTGAGCAGTGCCAAACCGGCCGACAGGTAACAGAGCGGAGCGGCCCGGGCTCTGTTCCCGGTCAGGACGGCGTAGTCAGAATCCTTTCCTTAATCGATTGAGTTATCTCACCGGCATTTCCCGCCCGATGCAGGAACTGCATTTGACGTCCATGCAATGACTCATGCACTGGGGGACCATCATCTGGAGATCGCAGAGTGCCTTCTTCATGCGGGATTCCGTGCAGTCAGAGACCATGTCGGGTGCTGCCCTGCATTCGGATTCCATGCCCATGGCCATGCATTTCGTGAGCATCATCTGGAGATCGCTCATCGATTTCATCATGGGGGCATCCATGCACTTTTCATCCGTGTGCTTCGAATCCATGCATTTTGTTCCCATGCACATCGCGTCCATGTGCTGTGAGATCATCATCTCAAGATTGCTCATCGACATCATCATCGACGAGTCCATGCACCCGGTGTCCATGCACCGGATCATCATCGTCTGGAGATCGCTCATCGATTTCCTCATGGGTGCGTCCATGCACGAGGTGTCCATGCATTTCATCATCATCATGAGATCGTTCATAGACTTCATCGTGGGTGCATTCATCGGCATGGGGCTCATCGGGTGAGAGGTCACGCACTGCGCCATGCACTGGGAGATCACAGCCTGGAAATCGCAGAGCGCCTTCTCCATCCTCATGTCCATGCACTTTGAAGCAGTCATCATGGCAGTCTGACTACAACAATCACTGTGTTTCGAACCTGCTGACATTTTTTGTGTCATTTCCATTACCTTCGGGCAGGATTTTCCTGCCGCACGTGTTAATAAATCATGCCGTTATTAGAGACGCTCCCTGTGAGCAAACTTTGATGGTTTACCCACGAAACCGGAACAGTTGCGGAAAATACTGCCGTTATCGCATTGCGGTGTCTGCCTTGTTTTGGAACATGGTTGCAGATCCCGTGTATCCTCCCCGGACCTTGCCGTATTATCCCGGATTTCCGGAGAGATCTTCCAAATTTTGCTGATTGCGCTTTATATTTCATCATTTACATTGGAAAGAATCAGGAGAGACAGGGAATGATTAACAGAAAACCCCTGCATAATACAGGGTAACGTTTGGATTTCTGTATTCTCCAGAGGATACTATGGGTGTTTCAGAAATTGCGGTAATTACCGGTGCTGATGGCTGTTCAGTTCCGCTGGCCGGACCTGGTACAATCCTGATCTTCCGCCGCACTCACGGTATCTGGCAGTGCATAAGGTCGTTTCCGTTCTCTCCTGAAAAGGAGAAGGGATTGTCGGGACTGCGCCAGAAAACCGCTGAGCTTGTCGAATCCCTTGGAGAGTGCCGGACTCTTGTTGCAAAATCTGCGGCAGGTATTGCCCTCTTTGAACTGGGGAAAGCCCGCTGCCATGTGTGGGAGGTTGCGGGTAAGCCGGAGGAATTTCTCGACGTTGTCAGTCTGAAGGTAAAAGAGTGCGAAGATCCGGGTGCATTCACCCTGCCGGTTTCAGCTGATGCAGGTCTGCCTGCCCCGCGTGAAACGGAACCCGGTAAATTTACCCTGTCGATAACGGAGATTCAGAGGAAACGGTCCGGGGTAAGCAGTAAGCAGGTGCTCCAGCAGTTCATCCGCAGGGCCGGTTTTACCGAGCTTGAAATTATCTGCGAACATGTCCCGCCATGGATTGGTGTCGAGGTGGAGTTCCTCGGGATCCAGATTGAGACCGGACCTAGTAATCCCCATGAAGTTCGTGTGTTGCTGAAAAAGCCGAAATGATCTGAAATGCAATTTGGGGAATACAATCCGGGAATGTGACCACTACCCTGGACACTGACCCGGTTGTCAATAATTTTTATTATAGCATTGCTATTCTGGTGCAGCGTGCCGGGAGGGCATACGATCCCGCGAGTGTTTGTGTAAAAAAACTGGGCGCGATTGGGTATCAGTGAATATCCCGTCTTATCCGACTATCCATCTGGCGGGTCTGCTTTTGGGATATGATACGGAAATTTTAATGATTTTTTCTCGCCGAAATCATCCCTGCAGGAATACCTTACTACAGGTAAAGGTATATCATAACAGTCGTTTAAAGAGCAAGATGATCCTGCTGTAATTACAGGAAACAAGAAAAGGCGGAAGGATACCTGTCCCGCATCACATAATGGCGGGAACCGGGGTGAGTCCGTACAGGCTCTGGCGGGCATCGATATAATACATGCGTTCGATGAGGACCTTCTCTTCTTTCAGCCGGTTCAGTGCGTATCTCACGGTCCGTGAGGGCAGATAGGTTTCCCGGATAATGTCTTTCTGGGTCATCTGCCGGTTTGCTTTCAGCACATTGTATACCAGTTTTGCTGATGGCGGCAGGTGTTCGATCTTCGGTCCCTGGGATCTGGTTGCTGGTTCATTCACAACAAAAACGATCACTCATGACGTATCACATATTATTGTTTGAGTTCACGATTGTTAAGTCTTTCGTTTAAAGGCATATTTTTATTATGTTTTTATCACTGTCAGTAATCAGTGTTACTATTAATGCTGAAAAATTACTCAATTCGCGCACTGGAAATAGCTAAAAAAAATGCGGGATAGCAGCAGAAGGACGCCGATCCTCCCGGAAACATACAAAATAAGGAGGGAATACCAGCATTAAGGAGTCACCTGATAAGCAAACGACCTGTTATCCGATAATCGAGAGCTCGAATGTCGCGTCAGTACATGAACGGCAGAACATGATGAACTCTGAGACATTCTCTGACATCTCATCGTACAGCGAGCGGGGTATGTAAATGAGGATTCGTGGGTGGTGTTCGGTCTCTTTATCGATCGCAAGATAACTTTCCCTGCAAAGACTGATGAGCGTCTTGAAATTTATCCGCTTCACTAAACGGAGGTGGGCAACATTTTTTTCGTCAATCCACACCCGGTAGCTCGGTGTTTTCCTGAGTTCTCGTCCGTAGATGATCATGGCTGGCAGGGGAATTATGAATGGTGTGGATGTATTTTCGCTGTTATTCCTATGAACCGATTGATTGTGGCAAATTTTTCTCAAGAATGCCGGGAATCCGAACCGGACCGGGAATCTGACATATTTTTCTGGACCTTCTGATTTCGGCTGGCAACAGGACCCGTGATACTGACGTTCCTGGTTGATATATAAGTGGAATCCCGGCCAAAGCGAAATACTTAACAATTGTGAATTCATATGAATATATGGTGATCCACTATGAGGGATCGTTTTTGTCGAAAACAACGTCGGAATAACTGAACCAGCACTCCCATCAATCGGGCACCTGCCGCCATCGGCCAAGCTCGTATACAAAGTCCTGGAAACCAATGGACACCTGACGCAGAAGGATCTCATCCGTGAGACCTCGTTACCGTCACGAACGGTGCGGTACGCACTGAGAAGGCTCAAGGAGAATAACATCCTTATCGAGCGTTATTATTTCACTGACGCACGGCAGAGCCTGTATGGCCTAAACAGGCCCCGCCAGGATGTGGTCGCGGTATGATGCGGTATTGACCTGGTATACCTTTTTTTAGTAGATTCCTGAAAATCATGTACGGGCTGACGTCCTTTTGAAATGAGGAAATTATTTCCCGGCGAACACAATCCTTGGTGAAACGGTTCAATTCTCCCCCGGCTCTGTTAACATGACGGTGCCCGTAGTCCTGTCTCACGGATCTTTGACAAAGCGGAAAAATCTGCCTGAAAATTAATCTATAAATAATGACTATGCCAATGGTTCCATGCGATGTAACAATTGTGAACATCCCCTGCCAAGGTGGCGGAGTGGCCACGCGGCTGACTGCAGATCAGCTACATCCCGGTTCAAATCCGGGCCTTGGCTTTCCGAGTGGTTCATCAGAACCACGAGGAAGAGAAGAAGTGCACAGCACTTCTTCGAAGAACCTTGGCAGGTTCTTCTCATCCTCCAGGTCTGATGACCTGTAGGACTTCGGACCCGGTGGAATTCCCACAACCGCAAGTAAGAGAAGAAGTGCGCAGCACTTCTTCGAAGAACCTTGGCAGGTTCTTCTCAACCTCCAAGTCTGATGACCTGTTGGACTTCGAACCCGGAAAATATCCAGCACGCGGAGATGAACTCAGTCTTCGGCTCTCTCATGCACATTTAGTATCCGTAAGGAACATACCCATGGAACATGGTCTTTCCGCTGAAACAAAAGCGCTCCTGATCAATATCGGCAGTGCAGATATTGACCCCTCACTTCTTCCTCCGGAATTGAAAACCACCGCAACAGCGGGTCCTGGTGCCGGGGGGTCTTCGTTTTTCCTGCGATCGGGCTCACACCGGGTCAGGTTATCCATTAAACCCGAATCTGTCCTCAAGGTAATTCCCTGGAATAATGGTGTCGCAGTGCAACGGGAAGGGAAGATCATTGCCTACGGGACCCTCGAACTACCTCTCTGTCATTGCCCGGAACAGGCATATATCACGGTCAGCGAGCAATGTATTTTCGATTGCAAATTCTGTCCTGTGCCACTCCTCCATGGAAAAATAAAATCACGGGAAGAAATTGCTGCCATGGTGGAGGCAGCACAGGAAAAGGGACCGGTAAAAGCGATCTCCCTGACCAGCGGTGTTGCCGAATCTCCGGAAAAAGAGGTCGCGTACATGGTATCAGTGGTCAGACACCTCGCAGATCGGTTCGATCTGCCGATTGGTGTTTCCGTTTATCCGACAGAGAATTCCACGACCGAATTGTTTTCCGCCGGTGCAAAAGAGATCAAGTATAATGTGGAGACCATGGATTGCGGGATTTTCCGGCGCGTATGCCCGAATCTTTCCCTGGATGAAATCCTCACTGCCCTTCAGGCAGCGGTACCGGTGTTTGGCAAAAACCGCGTCTCTTCCAATTTTATCATCGGTCTGGGAGAAACTGATGCATGTGTGCAGGAGGGTGTGGAGGTACTCACCGGAATGGGTGTCATCCCGAACCTGCGCCCAATCTCCCCCCATCCTCTCAGGAAAGGACAGATTACTATTGAACGGCCTTCATCGTACCGGCTGATAACGCTGGCCCGGATGACCCGGGCCGCTCTCGAACGTCACGGTCTTGATGTGAGTGTGGCACAAACCATGTGTCTGCCCTGCACCGGCTGCGACCTGACGCCCCAGCGGGACCTGTAAGGGCCAGCGCACTTCCCCTGGTTCTCGGTTTTTTCCTTTCTTACGGCAACCTGCCGTCACGGGATCTCCGATACTGTCCATATATTTATGGGAACATACATTCCATCAACGGTTTGCTGGCGCGTTCAGTTGCCCGGTCCGGAATTACAAGTACATGCAGTTCACAAGATGCGTAAAAAACGGGAAATTCACGACGTAAAAACAGGAACAGGAAAATGCTGCCGATTGGAGAACTATTATATGGTCCCGATTGGTATCTAGTATAGTTGAATTCACAATCGTGAAGGATGTGCCAATGTGGCGGACTGGCTACGCAGCTGACTGCAGATCAGCGTAACCCGGTTCAATTCCGGGCGTTGGCTTTCCAAAAGGTGCATCTGCACCTTGTGGATGAGAAGAAATGCGATGCATTTCTTCGAATTCGAAAAAGGAGCAGGAGAAACAGTATGAGTATCAGGATCCAGAAAACATTCGAAGCACTCTTCGAGCTCGAAGAGATCCGGGGGCTCTTCCGGGAATCCCTCCCGACCGGGTTCGATGCCGGGGAGGAAGCCGCATTCCGTCAGCGGATTGCCGGGCTCAAGGCAATCCTCGCTGATCTCGAAGCCGGCACCGGCACACCGAAGGTGACAAAAATTGCCGGTAATCTCGATGTCAGGTCGCGGGAGGAGCAGTACATCAATATCCACCCCATCCAGGCAGCCGGCAGGCTTACCACGGAGGCACGCAAAGCGATCATCTCCTATGGTGACGGATACTCCACCTGCGACGCCTGCAGAAAACCGTTCCGCCTCGACAAGATCACAAAACCGGGGATTGCGGAATTCCACGAAGAACTCGCAAAATGGCTGAACATGGACCAGGCCCGGGTTGTTCCCGGTGCACGCCGCGGATTCCAGGCTGTTGCGGGGACACTTGTAGGGAAAGGTGACAGCGTCATCGTCTCCGCCCTCGCCCACTATACCGAGTTCCTTGCCGTGGAAAATGCCGGTGGTATAGTAAAGGAAGTGCCGCTGAACGCCAGAAATATCGTTACCGGTGAAGCAACGGCACAGAAGATCGAAGAGGTCCGGCGGGAGACCGGAAAACTCCCGGTGCTCGTCATGATAGACCACTTCGACTACCAGTTCGCAAACGAGCACGAGATACAAGAAATTGGAAAAGTTGCTCACCAATACGATATCCCCTTCCTCTATAACGGTGCCTACACGGTTGGCGTCCAGCCTGTAGACGGCAAAAAGATCGGAGCAGATTTCGTTGTCGGCTCCGGACACAAGAGTATGGCATCGGTCGCACCGTCCGGGGTACTTGCAATGACCGATGAATTTGCGCCAAAAGCGCTCCGTACCACCGCGATGGTCGGCGACCTCACCAAACGCAAGTTTGGCATCAAGGAAGTGGAACTGCTCGGATGTACGCTGATGGGCGGGACCCTGCTCTCCATGATCGCATCGTTCCCGGCAGTCAAGGCCCGGACCCTGAAGTGGGATGATGAAGTGAAGAGATCCAATTTTTTCATCGACAGACTACTCAGGATCAGCGGCAGCAAGGTGCTCTCCGAGTACCCGCGGAAACACACCCTCACGAAGATCGATACCACCGGCAGCTTCGACACGGTCGCAAAGACCCACAAGCGCCGCGGGTTCTACTTCAGTGACGAACTGTCGTCCCGCGGGATTGTCGGGGAGTTTGCCGGTGCCACCAGGACCTGGAAACTGAACACCTACGGCCTCAACGAAAAGCAGATCTGCTACCTCGCTGATGTCTTCACCGGAATCGCGGAGAAATACGAGATCCCTGTTGCAACGTGAATCAGGCAGAAACCCTGCAGTTCACGGATCGTCAGGCGATCAGGATTTATCATGACACCCGATATCACGGGTTTCCTCGCAACGATCAACCCGTTTCAGAAATCCAGAAAAGCACGAATAAAAGAAAAATCTCCCTTACAGGAAACAACGAAGGAATCCATCATGTCAAAGAAGAAGTTTAACCTTGGAACCCTCTCCCTCCATGCAGGGCAGGTGGCTGACCCTACTACCGGGTCAAGAGCAGTACCGATTTATCAGACCTCCTCGTACGTATTCAAGAGTGCGGAGCACGCGGCAAACCTGTTCGGCCTCCGCGAGCTCGGGAACATCTACACCCGGCTCATGAACCCGACCACGGACGTGTTCGAGAAGCGTGTCGCAGCCATAGAAGGCGGTAACAGCGCACTCGCAACCGCATCCGGCCAGGCTGCAATTACGTACGCACTCCTGAACATCACCCAGCCGGGTGACGAAATCGTCTCCGCAGACAACCTCTACGGAGGTACGTATGAGCTCTTCCATTATACATTCCCGAAACTCGGAAGGCACGTGATATTCGTAGACTCGACGAAACCTGAAGCGTTCAAGAAGGCCATTACTCCCAAAACCAAGGCGATCTACGCTGAGACCATCGGGAACCCGAAGCTGGATGTCCCGGACTTTGAGGCCATTGCAAAGATCGCTCACGATGCAGGGATCCCGCTCGTGGTTGACAACACGACCGGTGTCGGGCTCGTCCGCCCGATCGAGCACGGTGCTGACATTTCCGTTCTCTCCGCCACCAAATACATCGGCGGTCATGGCAACTCGATCGGTGGCGTTATTGTCGATTCCGGCAAGTTTGCCTGGAACAACGGGAAGTTCCCGGAGTTCACCGAACCTGACCCGAGCTACCATGGTCTCAAGTACTGGGACACCTTCGGTAACTTTGCAACATTCGGTAACGTTGCTTTCATCTTCAAGATCCGCATCTCCCTCCTGAGAGATACCGGTGCGGTACTCAGCCCGTTCAACGCCTGGCTCTTCCTCATCGGCCTCGAGACCCTCCATCTGCGGGTACCCCGGCACTCGGAGAATGCGCTCGCAGTCGCCGAGTTCTTAAAGAACCACCCGAAGGTCGCCTGGGTCAACTACACCGGTCTTCCGGAACACCAGAGCCACAAGCTCGCCCAGAAATACCTCAGCGGGGGATACGGTCCTCTTGTTTCCTTTGGCGTCAAGGGCGGCGAGAAGGCAAGCACGAAGTTCATCGACAACCTCAAGGTCTTCAGCAACCTCGCGAACATCGGGGACTCAAAGAGCCTCGTGATCCACCCTGCAACCACGACCCACCAGCAGCTCACGCCGGAAGAGCAGAAGAAGACCGGCGTCACACCCGACCTCGTCAGGTTATCCGTAGGAACGGAAGATATCGAGGATATCATCGCCGATCTCAAGCAGGCGCTCGAAGCCAGCTCGTAATCGCAGACATTAAGGACTTGCCAGAGAAATTATCACTATGAAAATATCCGTGGGCTATCCCGACAAACCTGCATTGGAAGGTGGTTGTCGATGATCAAAGGATCCGTCGGGATAGTCACCACCACTTTTTATCATCATTCAGCCCCGCTCAAGCTCGAGAGCGGGGAGATCCTCCCCTCCCTGGCTGTTGCGTATGAGACCTATGGTAAACTCAACCGCGAAAAGAGCAATGCCATTCTTGTCTGCCATGCCCTCTCCGGGGATGCCCATGTGGCCGGGTTCCATGAAGGTGATACAAAGCCCGGCTGGTGGGATACCGTCATCGGTCCCGGCAAGGCTCTCGATACCGACCGGTACTTCGTGATCTGTTCGAATATCATCGGCGGGTGCAAGGGCTCGACCGGCCCGTCATCCACCAACCCTGCAACCGGGAAACCCTGGGGGGCGAAGTTCCCGGTCATCACGATCCGGGACATGGTAAACGCCCAGAAACTCCTTGTCGATCACCTTAAAATCAGCCAGCTCTATGCGGTCGTGGGTGGCTCCATGGGCGGTATGCAGGTGCTCCAGTGGACGGTTACCTGGCCGGATCATATGAAAAAAGCTGTTGTGATTGCAACATCCGGTTACTCGACTCCCCAGCAGATTGCATTCAATGAAGTGGGCAGGAAAGCCATCATCTCCGATCCCCACTGGAACAATGGCGATTATTATGGGAAGGCTCTCCCGAGTCACGGTCTCGCACTTGCCCGGATGGTGGGTCATATAACCTACCTCTCGAATGAGTCGATGCATGAGAAGTTCGGGAGAGCGCTGCAGGATCGGGATCATATCGGTTTTGACTTTTCCACCGATTTCAAGATTGAGAGCTACCTCCACCACCAGGGCGATACGTTCACGAAGAGGTTCGACGCCAACTCGTACCTCTATATCACGAAAGCCATCGATTACTTCGACCTGACAAAGGATGGTTCGCTCACCACCGGGCTCGCCGGTGCAAAAACGGCATTCCTCGTCATCTCGGTCTCGTCCGACTGGCTCTACCCGTCATACCAGTCGCAGGAGATCGTCTCGGCCCTGACTGCAAACGAGACGGAGGTCCACTACAGCGAGATCCGCTCGAACTATGGTCACGATGCCTTTCTCCTTGAGTCCGGCCAGCTCAACTACATTGTGGGCAGGTTCCTTTCCCACACGATAGTCCGGGACGTCATGATCACGGACGTCGAGACCATCGAGGAAGGGACGACGATTGCTGTCACGGCACGCCGGATGGTCAGCCAGGGCCTGAACCACCTGCCGGTCCTCTCCGGGGGGGGCCAGCTCGTGGGGATCGTTACGTCATGGGATATCGCAAAGGCGGTTGCCTCCAACTTCCTCTGGCTGGACGAGATCATGTCCCGGAACGTGGTGACGACAACCCCGGATGAACCTATCGAGAATGCGGCAAAGAAGATGGCGGAGCATGCGATCTCGGCTCTTCCGGTTATTGACGGGGACCAGCACGTGATCGGGCTTATCACGGCGGATGCGATCAGCGTGCTTGTCGGGAGAGGGAACCCGTGACAGACCTTGGGGAAAAACCCGTTCCGGCCAGCGCCCTGCTTGTCCTCGGGTGCCCGGAGGTCCCCGTACAGCAGGCGCTCGCCCTTCATATCGCGTACAATTTTCGGAAACGCGGTACCGCGGTCCATGCCGCCGGCAACCCCGCAGTTCTGAACCTCCTGAAGGTGTCAGACCCGGAGAAACACTACCTGCCGGAGACGCAGGTTCTTGAAAAATGCATCGGGGAGATTGTCGAGAAGAAGCGTGACTGCGAGCTCTGCATCGTCTTTGCCCATAGTGACGCCGGGATAACCTATGCGGCAACTATGCGCCACCTCCTTCCGGCATCCCGGCTGGTTGTGATCGTCTTTGGGAAGAACCCGGAACCGCTGTCTGCACTGATCGATTTCCCCTGCGAGAAAATCGTCGATAAAGCGGTGCACAACCCTATGCAGCTCAGAAAGAAGATCAACGAGGTGTTCGGATGGGCTGCATAGAGAACCTGAAATACGAGATGATCCTGCCGCTTGGCGCATCCTTTAAGGAATGCCGTGAGTATGTAGAGAAAAATTTCAAGGAGTTCTGGTATGTCGATCCCGGCTACAAGATCTTTGATGAGTACATCATCGGTCTGCCACCGATTGCGCTCGGCATCGACGGCGCTAAAATAATTTTCCCATACACCAAGCCCTGTCACGGTACCTACCTGCTCGCAATCGAGGACGCTGACGAGGTAGAACGTGTCCGAAAAACAGCGAGAAAGAAAAAGTAAATTCTGGTGACAATATCGCATGAAAAACCAATGGCTTGTCCGGTACTCTGAAATATTCTTAAAATCCGATCCCGTGCGCCGGCAGTGGGAGAATGTCCTGATCGCAAACATCCGCGAAGTAATGCCGGGTGTCCATGTCCGTAACGAGCGGGGGCGGATCTGGCTTGACGGGGAGGTGAAATCCGATCTCCTGAAGAACATCTTTGGGATAGTCTCATTCTCCGAAGTCGAGCACATCCTGCTTGATGAGATTGAAACATTCCTGCCTGACTTTTGCCGCCGCCATAGTATTATGGAGGCGAAGACCTTTGCCCTGAAGATCAAGCGCGTGGGAACACACGATTTTTCCTCCAATGACAAGGCTGTCGAGTACGGGAACCTCATCCGGAAGGAGTTCCCGCACCTCAGAGTGAATCTTGCACACCCGGATAAGGAGATCCATATCGAAATAAGGGTTAACGAGGCATACCTGTACGACAATGTAACAAAAGCGGTTGGGGGTCTCCCGCTCGGGGTCGAGGGATCTCTGGTCGCGCTCGTCTCCGGCGGTATCGACTCGCCGGTGGCTGCATGGATGATGATGAAGCGGGGCTGCAGGATCATCCCGGTCTTCATTGCCCTGGACGAGTTTCTTGATGAGACGACCATTGCCCGTGCGGAACGGGTCATTCAGGTCCTTGCACGGTATCAGCCCGGCATCCGGCTGACGGTGATCAGGGACGGCTATCTTGCGGCTGCGAAAGAGGAGCTTCTAAAAAGGCACCTTGAGAAATATACCTGCATCTTCTGCAAGCGCCGCATGTACCGGGTGGCAACTGCATTTGCACTCACGAGTGGTGCGAAGGGGATTGTTACCGGGGAATCCATCGGCCAGGTTGCAAGCCAGACCCTCGATAATCTCGTGGTCCTGACC
>Ga0182011_10002359_pt1 | contig 15977 bp, 16 predicted proteins | sample 711E1DmetaG_FD_120481 | JGI IMG/M metagenome (GOLD analysis project Ga0182011, IMG submission 120481) | Permafrost microbial communities from Stordalen Mire, Sweden - 711E1D metaG | ecosystem: Environmental > Terrestrial > Soil > Wetlands > Permafrost | place: Sweden: Stordalen | collected... | reverse complement strand
TGCCTTTCCCGGAGACCTTTTTCATCCAAATAATTCTGTGGACAACCAGCTGGTCGCTATTGAAAAACGCGACAACCCGGCCGGGAAACAGCCCGCTTGATTTCCGGCATATCGTCACCGTGTCGCCATCGCGTATGAAGGGCTTCATGCTCTGGCCATGGACGCTTATATCGCACTGTCCGATCGTTTCGATGGCGGCCTTCAGCATGTCCTTCTGGTATGGTTTCACACCTGTTGCTCCCGGACTGCCCATTTTAATTTCTAAATATGAGTTTAGACCAGATTAAAGGTTTTTTTTCAAAATAAAGGTCATAAACCGGGGTCGTTTGAATAATATGAGCGCATATATCAAGGGCGAGCTGGATATCTTCGGGATGCTTTCCAAAAAGGCACGCGCATCGAAGCAGTTTTTGCAGTGCTTCACTATTCGATAGTGTCATTTTTTTCAGGCCATCGCTTTTCTTCAGAAAAAAAACGGACCCGACCGGATATGATTTTCTGGACGATGGTCCGGTGCCCATTTCACCCCAGAATGGGGTACTGCCCGCGAATACGCGTTTGTGTTTATCATGGGTTATCGCGACAATTTCGTCCGACAGGATTTTTTTTACCTTGCTGAGGCCAGTTATGGTGGTTTTCCCGCTTCCCGAAGGCCCCGCGAATACAAACGCCCTGCCCTTGCGGACTACCGCCGCCGCATGAAGCAAAAGCCCGCCATGCAACATGGCGCGGGTTGCGCACATCACACGAAGACAGGCGTCAAACGAATAAATAGAAGGCCACATAGTCGCCTTGCCATGCGTGTTTGTCCAGGAACAATCAAAGTCATACCGTAATGCGCGACGGTCCTGACCGGAAGAAGGAAAGAGCACAACAGTTTGATGGTTTGAAAACTTCTTTGATGAAAACGAACAGTTTATATACAGGCAATCGGCGGCGTTTGTCTCGATATACCCTCGATAACGGGAAAGTATGAGCGAGGCCATTTTTGCGTTTCGAAGGTAAAAGGTCAATCCAATGCCGCCGATGCGAAGGGAAATTATTTTCTTTTTCATACAATTCGCCCCATGGCATACGCGACAATTTTAAAAAACCTTCGCATTAAAAGCCGCCAATACGGAAGATCGCCATACATTTCCTGTAATACGCGCTTTCCTGGAATACATGAAGATGCCAGATACATGAACGTTTCCAGCCAGGATCGACAGCACAGGGCGAGGACAATTTCGCCGAGTCCCGTTGATTTTTTGCAGCCCAAAATAATTTGCACGAGCCGTTTTTTCAGGCCAGGCAGTTTTTTTTCTTCGGGAGGGACGTTTTCAACAAGCCCTTCATTATATAAGTGCCGAAGCGCAAACAGCACAACCGCGTTGTTCGGGCTGCTCATTACCGCGCCATCGTCGAAGTATCCTTCTCTGTATAGCATCAGCAAATCCAGACGCCATATTTTCAGTGAGAAAACATGTTTCATGCAATGGAACGCCGTATGTGCCGCAAGCAAATGCGGGCCCGGAATAAAATAGCCCGGGGCGATGGCGCTCGGCATGTAGGTCTCCTCAATTTCCGGGACCACAGCTTTTCTGAACACCACGCGCCCGGCGCCCCACAGGTCTTCATGGAGATCAAAAACCAGTTCGCCCCTGCGCACCACGTTCCGGTACGACTCGAACGGCAAAAACCCCTCGTCAACCAGGACCCGTCTGGCGTCGTCAATAGTGCCGTCGGGGAAAAAGAGGTCGACGTCGCCCATGGGCCTGATAAGCGGTTCCCGGTAAATTGTTTCACATAATGCGAGTCCCTTGCAGACCACTACCCTTCCGTTTCCGCACAGCTTTTCCCGGAGGTCACGCAGGCAACACAGGGCAAAATCTTTATAGACCAGCGCGTCTTCGTAGTTTTGCCGCGCCTCACCCAGCAGGCGAAGCGGGAAAAAAGCCGAATCGCACAGCTTCAGGTACACAAAGGGCGCCAATCCTTCACAAACAGCACTGCGGTAGAATGACTCCCATTCTTCCGGGGTGAAAGGCGGGGCGGAACATTGTCTGGAAAGAAAAAGGCCGTTTATAAAGCGGTTGCACGAGTCGTTGAAGGAAGAAAACCCCATCTGCCCGCGAATCATCATAATTTAAGGTTTTCCGGCACCTGATAATTCTCGTTGTAAATAATGCCGGTTATGTAAAGATTGTTATCTTTAGAAAGGTCCACTGTCTCCACCGGCCCCATTTCGTTTTCGCGGACTATGCTGACAATAGGTCTGAGGGGCGATCTCCATACCGCTTCCACCACCATCGCGGGCTTTTTATTGTTCAATTGGACGATGCTGCCAACGGGGAACATGGACAAAGAGTCGATCATGGCACGGAGAACATCAGGGGCAAAAACGGACTCCTTTGCCATCACGATGACTTTCATGGCGTCCGCCGGGTGGAAGGCCTTTCTGTAAATCCTGTTGTGCGTGAGCGCCTCGAATGAATCGCAGACCCCGACAATTTTCGAATAGGGATGAAGGTCTCCGTCGTGCTCGTTGGGATACCCTCGTCCTTGTTCCCTTTTATGCTCTTCAAAAATCACCCGTAAAAGCCAGGGGAAATCGGCCTTGATTTTTTCAAACAATCGATATCCGTAAATCGGGTGTTTTTCAATTTCCTCCCGCTCCGCTTTCGACAGGTCTTTCTTGTTTACATAATAATCCGTGTCCAGTTTGGTCATTCCTATGTCGTGAAGAAGGGCCGCTACACCCAGTTCGGTAAGTTCTTTGTATTGATATTCCTTCCCCATTCCCACCGCGCAACTCAGGAACGCCACGTTAAGGGAATGACATGCCAGAAAATCCCCTGAATAGTGCGGGTCCATGACATTGAGCAGTATGTCCTTGGATTTCGCAAGGGCCAGCAGCACCATTTCCGAAATCGAAAAAAGCGTGGACAGGGGAATATCACGGGGGTTTTCAGCCGGACCGTTTATAAGTTTGTTATACAGCATATCCTGCACCATGCCCGCGAGTTCCGAGTATTTCTGATCGGTGGATTTGCCCGCGGATAAAGGTGAGGCGAGGTTTTTAGTATAGAGGTATTCAAGCGTCACCATAAGCGGCATGGCTTCAAAGGAATTGTGCAGCTCAGACAAGCTCTTTACTTTGGGCATATTCCAGCCTTTCGATATGAAGATGTTGAGTCTTTGGGTTAGTGTCGGTTTTTTTGTTCCGCACTACCAGAATCGTCCCGATGATGATGAAGGTGAGTATCGTATGCACGAGAATGAGTATGGAAACCAGTACTGAGGCGAATAGAATGGCCAATGCCTCGATGCCGAAACAGATTGAAAAGGCGAAAAAAAGCCCCGTCGCCTGGTTCTTTGAAATGCCGAGCCCCTCAAGCCTGTGGTGGAAATGGTCCCTGCCGGTGTAATGGAGCCACTGGCTGAAATTCCGCACTTCTTTCGTGTAAATCCGGACGATGGTGGTAAGGGACATATCGAATATAAGCACGCTCATGATAAGGATGGGGATGACGATGTCGACGATGCTCGGTCCCCACGTGCCGAGAATGGCAAAGCTGGCGAGGAGGAACCCGAGAAACGTGCTGCCGCTGTCGCCGAGAAAAACCAGGGCCGGTTTGTTTTTCCTGAAATTGTGCAGGAAAAACCCCATGCAGCTTCCGGCTATAGCAATGGTCAAGAACAGCATGTAGTATTGCTTTGTTATAATGCCGATGATGGCGAAAAAAAGCGAATAGATGATGCTTGACCCGGAGGCAAGCCCATCCATGCCGTCGATAAAGTTCATCGAATTGGTTATCCCGATGATCCAGATGACCGTGATGACCACTTCAACATAAATACCCCCGAGCCAGACAGGGACGAACGTCATCCTCACTCCGTACAATGCCAGGAAAAGCGCGGCGCCCACCTGGACGATCAACCGCATGGCAGCCGACGTGCCCCACCGGTCATCGGCAAGACCGACGAGAAAAATGAAGGTGCTTGAAATGAGGATCGCCTTGACTTCCACCGAAAAGTGGAAATTCAACAGCATCGTTCCCACGAATGCGCAGTAAATCGCAATGCCTCCAGTCAAGGGAGTCGGCCGTTTATGGCGCTTGCGTTCTTCGTCGGGACAATCTACAAGCCGCAGACGCTCGCCTAACCGGATAAGAAATGGCATGGAAATAAAGCACAATAAAAAACTGAGGAAAAAAAGATAAACGCTGTTCAGGACGGTATTGCTTTCGGCAAATATCCGTACGCCGGGCACAAAAATAAAGACCGCCGCCCCATAAGCAATGAAGCGCCGGAAGGAAAACAGGTTAATTTCGGAAATCATGTCCGTGTTCTCCGGTCATGGCATTATAAACATCCTGAGCGACGAGAACCCTTCCGCGTGAGAGACCCGGCATTGGGTGCCCCTGAACGTGGCGGTTGCCTTTGCGATCTCGAGGATCGACAGGTGTTTGATGTTTGTTTTCATGATCTGGGACTTATGGCATGAAAGCGTTTTGATCTTGGCTTTGATAAAATCAGCAATATCAATAAATACGTTCGGTTCAAAATGGATGGTGGTCGGGCCTTCATAAAAAAGGACGTTACGCACATTGCGAGTTGCCACAACCGCGCACTGGCTCACATGCCGGTGGTCCTGATGAGTGTCTTTCCCGTGATGGACAAATACGAATGTAGGCTGGACCTTTTTAACGACCGCCTCTATTTTCTGGATGACATTTTCGTAAAAAGGGAGCTTAGTGTCCGTGAAATCGCCCCAGAACACTTCGTGCGCGGGTATTGTGCTTGCGGCCACGATCTGTTCCTGTTTCCGGAGCCTGAAACTGCCGCCTGCGGTGCCGCCGGTCATGACCATGAAATACGCTTTGTGGCCCTGGCTGGTCAGTTTGTGCAGCGTTCCGCCGCACCCGAATTCGATATCGTCGGGATGGGAACCGATGGCCAGAACGTTCATTTTCCTGCTTGACATTGGTCTGCCATTTTCCATTTGAACCAAGGGTGGATCGCCTGTAACTGCCTATAATTAAACAATTCGAGCGGATTTTACGTCAAGGGAAAAGTTGCATAAGTACAAGATTTATTACTCGAATAGCGGTTTTGATTTATGTAAATTCTCAGAATACTCTTGAAAATCACTTGTGAAATGTTATACTTAAGGAGTTACGCGCCGAAATGCGTTCCATCGAAAATCAGAGGAAAATAATATTGTCAGAAGAAAAAACACCGCTCATTATTGAGGCTGGAAGGACCGAGCGCCGGTATTTTCGCGATGTTTTCCGATATCGTGAATTGTTTTTCTTCCTTGCCTGGCGCGACATACTCGTGCGTTACAAGCAGACGGCCATCGGCATCCTCTGGGCGCTTATACGCCCCTTGCTTACGATGATCGTATTCACCTTTATTTTCGGGAAACTCGCTCATCTGCCTTCCGACGGACTTCCGTATCCCCTTTTGGTCTTTACGGCCATGCTGCCATGGCAGCTTTTCGCAAGTTCATTGTCCGAAAGTTCAAACAGTCTTATCGGTAACGCAAACATGATTTCCAAGGTTTATTTTCCCCGCCTCATTGTCCCATCGAGCGCCATAGTGGTGAGCTTTGTCGACTTTCTCATATCATTCTCCATTCTGGCGGGCCTCATGCTGTGGTATCACCACATGCCAGGCTGGCGTATCCTTACTCTTCCGCTTTTTATCGTCATCGCATGCGCGGCGTCCCTCGGAGCCGGGCTCTGGCTGTCGGCATTGAACGTACGGTATCGCGATTTTAAATATGTTGTCCCGTTTATCGTTCAGCTCGGTCTTTACATTTCACCGGTGGGATTCAGCAGTTCCGTTGTACCCGTAAAGCTGCGGCTGTTGTATTCCATTAATCCGATGGTGGGGGTCATCGACGGCTTCAGGTGGGCCGTTTTAAACGGAAAGACTTTTTTATATATGCCCGGTTTCTGTATTTCGCTGGCCATCGTACTTTTACTTTGTGTAAGCGGGACCTGGTATTTCCGGAAAACCGAAAAAACCTTCGCGGACGTGATTTAAGGCAGTGCACTACTATGGCGCCAATAATTCACATAGAAAACATCAGCAAGAAATATCTCATCGGTCATCAAAGCCGTGAAAAATATTTAACGCTCCGCGACCGGATCGGAAACATGATCGGGTCAATGGGGAAAAAGCGCCAAGGCCGTTATTCCGAAGAGTTCTGGGCGCTGCAAGACATTTCATTCGAAGTAAACCAGGGCGAAAGCGTCGGCATTATAGGCCCAAATGGAGCGGGAAAATCAACGCTTTTGAAAATCCTCAGCCGCATCACCGAGCCAACGACGGGCCGTGTCACGCTCAATGGAAGGGTCGCGAGCCTCCTTGAAGTAGGGACGGGTTTTCATCCTGAACTGACCGGCCGCGAGAATATTTTCTTAAACGGCGCGATACTCGGAATGCGCAAGGCGGACATCATAAAAAAATTTGATGAAATCGTCGCGTTTTCAGAGGTCGAAAAGTTTCTTGACACTCCGGTGAAACGATATTCGTCGGGGATGTACGTGCGCCTCGCGTTTGCCGTGGCCGCGCATCTTGAGCCCGAAATCCTCGTAGTCGACGAGGTGCTGGCCGTCGGCGACGCGCAGTTCCAGAAAAAATGCCTCGGGAAAATGGACGATGTCGCGCGAAACCACGGAAGGACGGTGCTCTTTGTCAGCCACAATATGCAGGCCATCCAGAACCTCTGCTCCACCGGCATTTTATTGAAGAACGGAAAAATGGAAAAGAAGGGGAACGTCCTCCAGGTTGTGTCGACATACCTTGGAACGACCGTTACGCAGCCCAATTCAAGGGAACGGCGATGGGGCTCTCCCGATACGGCTCCGGGCAATGAAACGATAAGGGTCCACGGCATTTGTATAAAACCCGACGGACCCGGTCAAACCCAGCAGATCACGATGAACGCCGGTTTTACAATCGAAATCCTTTTCTGGAATATGGTTTCCGACCTGCGCCTCGTGGTAAACCTGTGTTTATACACCGTTGAAGACACGCCCTGCCTTGAATCCCTGTCGGTCGATGAAAAGGAATGGAACACGAAGCCTTTCTCAAAAGGGTTATATCGCAGCGCGTGTCATATTCCGGCATACCTGCTTAACCAGGGGACCTATCGCGTTCGTATATTTTTTCTCAATGACAGTCCATCGACCCTGTTTGATTTTCGTGACGCCATGTTTTTTTCCGTGGAAGACCTTGACGAGCGGAACCTGCCGTGGTACGGCAAATTCATCGGCGTCGTCCATCCCCGGTTGCAATGGGAAACCGAGAAAGTCCGGGACGAGGCTGATACAAGCATAAACAAACTGCACGCTGGAGGGTAAGGCGCATGGAATATATTGATTATGTCCGTAATGGAGACATCATAATCGCAATCATAATCAGGTCTGAATTTTTTCAGCAGGGAATACATTTTTTTACCCCTCATGAATTTTCACAGCAGCTTGCCTATATGAACAGGGACAAAGGTTATGTAATCCCGCCGCATGTTCACAATCCGGTCCACCGGGACGTTTTCATGACGCTGGAGGCCTTGTACATTAAAAGCGGCACAACGAAGGTCGATTTCTATACGCCCGAAAAGGCCTTTCTGGAATCGCGCGTCCTTGTGGGGGGCGACTTTATCCTGCTGGCTTCGGGCGGACACGGTTTTACCATGATAGAACCAACGGAAATAATCGAAATTAAACAAGGCCCCTATGCGGGCGACCAGGACAAAACGCGATTTGACCCTCACGTGAAACCGGAATAAGGAAAGTCGTGCCATGGATTTTATCCCGGTCAACCAGCCATTACTTGACGGAAACGAAAAGAAATACCTTGCCGAATGCATTGACACAGGCTGGATTTCATCGGAAGGACCGTTCATAGCGAGGCTGGAAAAGGAAATGGCCGCGCGGGTCGGCCGCAAACACGGCATTGCGGTGTGCAACGGCACGGCCGCGCTCGAGGCGGCCCTGGTCGCGCTCGACCTTCCCCCCGGCGCCGAAGTTATAATGCCCACCTTTACCATTATATCGTGCGCGTCGGCAATCATCAGGGCGGGCCTGAAACCGGTGGCGATCGATTGCGACGAAAAGACCTGGAACATGGACCCTGATCTCGTCAAATTAAAAATCAACAAACGGACAAAGGCCATAATGGTTGTGCACATTTACGGCCTTCCGGTCGATATGGACCCAATTCTGGAACTGGCGCGTGTCTTCGGTCTCAAAGTAATTGAGGACGCCGCCGAAGCGCATGGACAGACCTACCGTGGCAGGCCATGCGGCGGTTTCGGCGACATCAGCATTTTCAGTTTTTATCCCAACAAACATGTGACCACCGGCGAGGGCGGCATGATCATGACCAATGACGATGCGCTTGCCGAACAATGCCGGTCGCTGCGCAATTTGTGTTTCGGCCGAAAGCGTTTTGTCCATGAAAAACTCGGCTGGAATTATCGCATGTCAAACCTTCAGGCCGCCGTGGGCTGCGCTCAGCTTGAACGGCTGGACGAGTCAATAAAGATAAAACGAAACATGGGACAAAAATACACGGAACTTCTCTCATCGGTCACGGGAATCGGACTGCCGCTGCACCGCACCGGATACGCCGAAAACATATACTGGGTTTACGGCGTCGTGCTGGACGACGAGAGGCCGTTCGACGCGGAGGAAATGATGAAAAGGCTCGCCGACCGTAAAGTGGGCGCCCGTCCGTTTTTCTGGCCCATGCATGAGCAGCCTGTTTTTGTTTCCATGGGACTGTTCAAAGGCGAACGGTGCCCGAAAGCGGAAAGAATCGCCAGAAGGGGCCTGTATCTTCCCAGCGGTCTCGCCCTTACCGGCCCGCAGATCGAACAGGTTGTGCAAAATGTGAAGGAGGTTTTGGCATGAGTGTGTTCGGAAATTATGCCCATTATTACGATCTTCTGTATCGGGACAAGAATTATGCCAAAGAAGCCGATTATGTCGACAAACTTATAAAAAACCACGCACCGAAAGCCGGAACAATCATCGAGCTTGGCTGCGGGACCGGTAACCACGCCTTACACCTGGTCAAGAAAGGTTATATTCTTCATGGCGTGGATGTAAGCGATACCATGCTGCAAAAGGCCCGGACCCGTTTAACGGTGTTGCCACGCGGGGAAGCGTCACGTTTTACCTGCCAGAAAGGTGACATCCGAAGCGTCCGTGTAAAAAAGCAATTCGACGCGGCCATTTCACTGTTTGACGTCATGAGTTATCAGAATGAAAATAGCGATGTCACAGCAACTTTGGAAACGGCGAAATTTCATTTGAAGAAAAAAGGCCTTCTTCTTTTCAACTGCTGGTACGGCCCCGCAATATTCCATGAGAAACCGTCGGTAAGGATCAAAAAGGCACAAGGCAAAGGCATTGAGGTGGTCCGCATCGCCGAGCCTGAAATGCTTGTTAATAAAAACTGCGTGGATGTCGCCTATACGCTTTTCGTAAAAAATACGGAAACCGGCTCGGTGCATGAAATAAAAGAACGCCATCGCATGCGTTATTTTTTCCTGCCGGAAATGACGTATTTCCTCACACAGGCCGGTTTTGAACTCCTTCAAACGTATGCCTGGATGACCTCGCGTCCGCCAAGCGATTCAAGCTGGTGCGTTTGTTTTCTGGGGCGTTTGCAATGACCACCGTGGTTGTCATAGGTTTCGAGCCTTTTAATGAGGAAATGTACCCTCATACCTACGAAGTTTTAAAAATCATAGAATCACAGTGCCGTCTTATCTACTTAGACGGCGACGATCGCGGTTTCTCTCTTTACAAACGCTCTTTATCAAGGCCCGACCTTGTTTCACGCTTGAAAAGCGTCCGGGAACTCTTGGCGATCGCGAGAAAAACAGCCTTACTACGGTCGAAAATCAAATGTGCGCTCGCTCTGCCTCCGGATTTTGTCATAGCCATTGACCATTCGGCCCTTCATTATGCGGCAAAATATTTGAACGCAAAAACCGGGCTCATTTTCTGGTCCCAGGACATCTTCACGCAGGACCATCCGTGGCATGTTTCACCGGGGATCAAAAAGCTTATTACGGGGAACCGGAATGACATTCGTAAAGCGCGCCGTATAATTGTCCAGGACGGAAACAGGGCCGCGGTGCTCGATTCCGTCCTGATGTGCCATGAAATTCCAAAATTATACCTGCCGGTGTCCCTGCGTGCGGACGACTTTTCAAGAAATGAGGCGCAAAACCGGCGTTCCCATTCTCTGGACAAGGGTCTCAGCCTTCTGCAGCTGGGTTCGATTAATCCTAACCGGTCAAGCGACTTAGTCCTTGACGCCTTCCAGAAAACAGACCCGCCGGTCAGGCTTGTTTTTAAAGGGATAATTGATCCCTCTATTATCTCCCTTGCCGATACGTATCCCCGGAAACCGGAGGTCCTTCCTCTCAGCAAAAGTTTTATCGACATGCGACGGGCGATTTCACGGGCGGACGTCGGCATTATTGCCTGTAAACAGAAAAACCTGAACAATTACTTTTTTTCGAGGGCATCGGGCCAGCTTGTGGAATTTGTCAGGCTCGGGATTCCCGTTATTATAATCGATATGAAAGAATTGGGAGAATTTGTCGAGCGATACGGATGCGGTATTGCGGTACCCAACGCGGCAGACATTCCCCGGGCGCTCAAGAAAATCACGGATGATTATGCAACATTCGCCGGGTCATGCGCCGTCGTTTACGACGACGTTTTTGATTTACGGCTGTATGAACAAGCGGTCCTTGAGAGCATCGCATGAAAATAAAAAGACTTGTCAAACGCCTGCTCCGGTTTCACGCTGTCGGGAAAACCTTAAAAAAAGGCGGCGTCAAACTCTGTATCGGTCTTGACAGGAGCCTAATCAGCAAAGGCTGGATATCGGTGGGAATGGACGGCGATCCCGACATTCTTGAAGACGCCGCGAAGCTTGCAAAGGTGCCCGACAGTTGCTGTGAGATCATTCTGGCCAGCCACATCCTGGAACATTTGCACTATAGCGGATGGGGAAACGAGCGGGCGCGGAAAACAATTGAAATTTTGAAAAGATGGGGCAACAAATTGCGCACAGGCGGGAAATGCATCGTGTGCGTACCCGATCTTGATTTAATTGTCAAGGTACTCAAGGATAATAGCGAACATTACTGGAATTTGGAAAACACGGTCTATAAAGACGTCATGAGCCCTTTTTTCGGAAACATGGACAATACATTCAACGCGCACAGCATGGCATATAATTTTTCCTGCCTTAGATACTGTATGGAAAAGGCCGGTTTTACCGGTATTGAAAAAGTAAAAGACTCACGGCTCCTTCTTTCCGATTATAATCCTTCCAACCTGCATTGGGTTTCCGTTAATGTTGTTGGCGTCTGGAAAGGGCAGACATGAACTCCCTGCAAAAACTGCGAGAAAAATGTTTAAGTAGGCTGTTTGTTCCCTCCGCGTTCGGCAGGCAGAACGTACTTAATCGCGAGCAACGGCTGCAAAAAACGCTGGCTTCCATTCCCGCTGGCAGCAAAATTCTTGATGCAGGAGCGGGAGAATTGCAATACAAACGGTTCTGTTCACACCTTGAGTACGTGAGCCAGGATTTTGGAAAATATAATGGCAAAGGCGACAGCGCAGGGATCCAGGCAGGAACATGGGATCAGTCAAAACTTGACATTGTGTGCGACATCACATCCATACCCGAACCGGACAATTCATTTGACGCGGTCATGTGTATCGAGGTGCTTGAGCACCTTCCCGACCCGCCCAAGGCGCTCGGCGAACTTGTCCGGCTTCTCAAACCGGGAGGAACGCTGATTATTACCGCACCCATCTGCTCTTTGACGCATTTTGCGCCTTATTATTTTAATAATGGTTTCAGCCGGTATTTTTATGAGCATTGGCTTAAGGAATTCGGCGCCGAGATAGTTGAACTCCAATGGAATGGCAATTATTTCGAATACTTAGCCCAGGAATTGCGGCGGCTGAACAGTATCGGTTACGAATACTCAGGGACCAAAAACACGCTGTTCGAAAGGATCGCCACCTATATCGTACTCCGTTTTATCTGGCGTTTATGCAGGAAAAACAAAGGATCGGAACAATTGCTGGCTTTCGGGTTACACGTTATTGCCCGCAAGAAGGATTTGTAACATACTTTTGGGGAATTTGAACCTATGCGTATTCTTTACGTGGCAATTAAGCATGATTACGGCAAGCCTGAACAGGGTCTGAGCTTCGAACATAATACTTTTTTCAACACCTTTATGAATTCCGGCTTTGACATCATTTATTTCGACCCCTTCGCTTTGATGAAGAAAATCGGCCGCGAAAACATGAACCGGAGACTCTCGGAAATTGTTGCATCGGAAAAGCCCGACTGCCTTTTCTGCGTTCTTTTCGGCGACGAACTTGACGAAAGGACCATGCGCAAGATCTCGGAAAAGACCGACACCGTCACCATCAACTGGTTCTGCGACGACCATTGGCGGTTCGACATATATTCCCGGTTCTGGGCGCCTTGTTTTAACTGGTCAATAACGACCTGCCAAGGCGCCCTGGCGAAATATGCGCGGACCGGATATTCGAATGTTATTAAAAGTCAATGGGCGTGCAACCACTTTTTATATCGAAAATTACCCGTACCGTTCCAATACGACGTGACGTTCGTGGGCAAAATACACAGCAACAGGCCATCCCTGGTCCGGACGTTGCGCGATGCGGGGATACAGGCGCATGCCTGGGGCAGCGGTTGGGAATCGGGCCGGTTGACGCAGGATGAAATGATCGGGGTATTTAATCAGAGCAGAATAAACCTGAATTTTTCCAATGCGCGCGTGCCCATTCTGTCATGGAGAAAAATATTTAAATTGAACTCCCGGCGAAAAATATTGCATTTGTTCGACAATGTCCCTTATGGAAAAATAATCAAGCACGCCGGAAAAAAATTCCTGCGCAGCGCGCAGTCCGTTTTTACCTCCCGGTCTACTTTTGCCGGCAAGGCCATTTCTCATGAATATTGCGAAGGCGATAAAAATGCCACGTATTCCGCCCAGATAAAAGGAAGGAACTTTGAAATTCCCGGGTGCGGTGGACTGCTTTTGACCGAATATGCGGACAATCTTGAAAATTATTATGAATTAGGAAAAGAGGTGGTTTGTTTTTTTGGCGACAAAGACCTCATCGAAAAAATATCCCATTATCTCGCGCATGACGAAGAACGCCGGAAAATTGCCGAGGCTGGGTATGTGCGAACGCTTCACGAGCATACCTATGTCCACCGGTTTGCCGATATTTTCAAAAAAGCCGGACTCATGTACAATTGGGAAAAAGATCTTTTTAACGGAAAAGCGAGGCAGGGCACGGTTCGGGAAATTTTGAAATAATACCGTATCGGCCCTGTCGGCGACATTGTTTAAACGGAGTTTCGCCATGATGGACCTGAGCATAATCATCTGCACCCGAAACAGGGCTGAACGCCTTACACGGCTTGTTTCAAGTTTCGGCGGCTCTGTTGGCATTCCGCATGGAATTATGCTGGAAATACTGGTCGTGGACAACAATTCAACCGACGCCACTAAAACATTCGTGGAAAATGCATTAAGGACCCGGAAGCTTTATGATGTAAGGTATGTTTTTGAAGAAAAAATCGGGCTGTCAAATGCCCGGAACCGGGGATTGCTGGAGGCGCGGGCGGAAAAGCTCTGTTTTCTAGATGATGACGTCGTCCCCCACCCTGAATTTCTGACGGCCTTGAATTCGGCCTTCCAAAAGCATCCGGGCGCATTGTGCTTTGCGCCACGGGTGGTCTATAAGCCCGAAGACGTTCCTTCGTGGTTTCGGCGCGAGGGGAAATACGCCATGCATGACCGGGGCGCCTATGACCGCGGCCAAAAGTCGCGCTTTCTGGAGCCGAAAGACGCGTCGCCGATCGGCGCGGCAATGGTCCTTTCCAAAAAAATATTCGAACGCTTCGGGATCTTCGATGTCCGATTCGGATATAATGACGCAATGCCGTTTCTTGTCCCGGGTGAAGAAACGGAGTTGTTCTTTAATATCAGAAAAGAAAATGAACCTATCTTTTACATGGCGGACGCCATCGTGTATCATTGTCAGGACAAGCAAAAATTCCTTCCTGCTGTTCTTAGAAAAACACTTAAGGGGATCGGTTACTGGTATGGGACCGCCGATGCCCGAAACCTGAGGCAAAAAAACATTAAAACCATGGCGGGGTTTCCGCCATGGTATTACAAAAGACTCATTAAAACCGGGTTCAATTTTATTATCAATCGATTTTCTTTCAACAAAACTGTACGATATTATCACCGCTTCGAATGGGAGAAGACCATGGGGTTTTTCAAGGGATATTCGGATTTTAGAAAGATAAAAGGCGCTTAAGATGCATGCCATACTGTTTATTGCCCGGATATTTCCGCCTTGGGGAGGGAGTGCCGTCCAGCGGCCGGCGAAACTGGCAAAGTATTTTCCATCTTTCGGCATTCTTCCACATGTGATCACCGGCCCTAGTATCGTCCCTCTTTCCGATGATTCCCTTTTGTCCGAGATCCCCGATAGTGTTCCGGTCCACAGAGTATTTACTTTTGAACCGGACATACTCCGGTTACTTATCAATAAAAACCAGAAATCCGGGGACCTTTTCAGGTTGTTTTTAAAAATTGTCCTCAAATGTTATTCGATTGTCTACTGTCGAATCGCTTTCCCCGATCAATTTATCGGGTGGGCGCCTTTCAGTTTTATTACAAGTTTACTTTTGATCAGGAAAAATAACCTTGAACTCATTTATGTCCATGGTCAACCGGCCTGTTCAATGCTTATCGGCTATTTTTTAAAAAAAGTAACGCATAAACCCCTTGTTGTCGATTATACGGACCCCTGGATGGCCACTCCGGGATATTATCCCCAAACGGGGTTCATCGGGCGCCGGAGCAAGGCAGCGGAAAAAATAATTCTCAATGCAGCGGACCTTGTTTTTTACGTTAAAAAAAGCATTTATGATGACATTGCAGTATCGTATCAGGTAAAAGACACTCATAAATATATTTTTATGCCCCATGGATATGATGCCGCCGATTTTTCACCTCGGTCAATCAGCAGGGGCCTTGGAAAGTTTAAAATCGTTTACACGGGCAAACTCACGAAAAAATATTGCTATTCGCCTGAAAGTTTTTTCAAGGCTTTACAAGGTTTGCTGAAGGAAGATAAAATCAATGCTGATTCGATTGAGGTCGTTTGCGCCGGTTTAATTTCCCAGGAATATCTGGCACTGATCCGTGATTGGGGCCTGCAAAACATCGTACGGCATATCGGGTATGTTAGTCATAAAGAAAGTATCGCGCTTATACAATCGTCCGATGCCCTGTTCCTTGCTATTGAAAGTGAAAAAGGCAAACAAATTTCGGAAAGCTTTTCCGGTTCGCTGCCCGCAAAAATATTTGAGTATCTGTATACAGGCAGGCCCGTGCTCGCCATAATTCCTCACGGTTTTGAATATGAGTTGATCCAAAAATCAAATCTCGGATTTTTTGCGGAACCGAATAATCCCGGATCCGTAAAGGACGCTTTGGAAAACCTGCTTCTGTCCAGCCATTCGGACAAAAACAAACCGCAGCCGAATTGGGAATTTATCCATTCTTTTGACCGGAAAAACCTTACTGAAAAACTGGCGGGGCATTTACTGCGGGTAATCGCGCAAGATCAAGACAGGGGCCTTGAACCATGAAAATACTGGCTGTCACGTATCATAACCCGTATTATCTGACTTTTGCCGAGTATGTAGAGCGCGCCATTGAACAGTCCGGACATACCCTGCAAACGTTCGACTATCGAAAATGGCTAATTCCCGGCAGAGTCCGCGACCGTGTTCCGGCATTACACGCTTTTGACCTGAATAGAATCAACAATAAATTGATCGGAAAGGCAAAAACATTCAAGCCGGACCTGGTCCTT
>Ga0182011_10002358_pt1 | contig 15980 bp, 9 predicted proteins | sample 711E1DmetaG_FD_120481 | JGI IMG/M metagenome (GOLD analysis project Ga0182011, IMG submission 120481) | Permafrost microbial communities from Stordalen Mire, Sweden - 711E1D metaG | ecosystem: Environmental > Terrestrial > Soil > Wetlands > Permafrost | place: Sweden: Stordalen | collected... | reverse complement strand
CTACTACGGCACGGATACATTCACCTACGTCGTCGATGACGGCAACGCGGTCGGCAACACGGCGACCGTCACCCTGGTCATCCGCTACGTGAACCGGCCGCCGATTGCGACCAGCGGCACCATCACCGTGAACCCGTTGTTCCCGTTCACCGGGAACCTGACGAACTTCGCCTACGATCCGGACGGCAATCCGCTGACCGTTCGCTTGGTGAACGACCCGCGGTATGGCCAGATCCTGGTCAATTCGGACGGCGTCTTCACCTATCAGGGATCCCTGCTCAATCCGGGCACCGACTCGTTCACCTATCAGGTCAGCGACGGCCAGTACTACAGCGCGCCCGAGACCATCACGATCGACTTCACCCGGCGCGAAGGGTACGGCTATTACATCCGAGATTTCTGGGACCTGACGGCTCCGGGCACCGGGGATGCGGTCAGCGAGACGCTGCAGGTGAAGCCGGCCCCGACAGAAAAGGCGCCGGAACTCATCTCCTTTGCGCCGTCGGAGACTTCGGGAGGGGTTGAGGGCGTCTATCTGACCCTCGGCCGTTCAATAGTGGTCCCGTTGTCGGGCGCCGCAGCCGACGCGACCACGGTGACGATCCTCTCCGTGCGGCCCGTCGCATCGGATCAGTCGCAGCCGGTGAGCCTGGTCAGCGCCAGTCTGGAAGGTTCGAAGCTCGTGCTCGCGTTCAATTCGGCGCTGCCCCCGGGAGCCTACGACCTCGTAGTCCGCCTGACCCGCGCTGATGGATCGACGATCGACCTGCAGATTGCGGTGTTGACCAATATTCCGCCGACTAGCTGAAGCTGATTCTGTGGGCGTCGGCGGCTCTTGCAATTGTAGGAGCGAGCTTACTCGCGATTGAGAAGGGAGGATCGCCTGCAAGCAGGCTCCTACAACTTACACCAATCAGTCTACGGCGATTGCGATGTGGTTCGCGGGCAAAGATAAGCGGCCGCCCAGGGCCCTCCGATTCGTGAACCATACGACGGGGTGATCTGTCGCAATGGTGAACAATGCGCGAGGGGCATTCTGCGCACGTTTGCGTGCCGATTGGATGAGGTGTATCGTGAAGGGATCCGCCGGCTGTTGGTGTTTCTCCTATCAACTCACCTCCCCTATGAACACATCCCCTGTGCATATCATCGGAATCGGAGTGCTGCTGGCTGGCAGTCTCCTCGCGCAATCCCCGACTTCATCCACTGACTGGCAGTCAATGAAGATCCAACAAACGACAAACCCGGCTTTTCCACCGCATCTGTTGCGCGTGGGGGTAATCCAAGGCTCAACCCGGGTGGTCATCTCAATCGGGGCCGACGGGAAGCTGCGCGAATGCCTGGTGCTCGGCTACACGCAGCCCGAATTCGCCGACGTCGCGGTGGCGGCGCTCAAGCAATGGACGTTCATCCCCGCGCGCTGGCAGGGCGAGCCGGTGGGCACGGTTGACGAGCTTGATTTCGACTTCTCAACCTCGGGCATGGTCGTCACCACTCCCAACATCTGTGAGGTCGAAGAGGGGCGGATCCTGCGCGTGCGGCCCGCGCAATTCATCTACCTGCCGTGTGCGGCCCACGCCCTGGACCAGACGCCCAGGCCCATCATGGCAGTCAATCCGCACTATTCGGCCGAACTGGCGAAACGAGGAATCAAGGGATCCGTCCGGATTGACTTCTACATCGACGAGATGGGCGCCGTGCGTCTGCCCTCGGTCTCAACCGAGCAAGACGCCGTGCTGACCAGGCTGGCGATTGATGCGCTGAAGCAGTGGAAATTCTCGCCGCCGACCTCCCGGGGGCGTCCCGTCTTGGTCAAGGCAAGTCAGGTATTCGATTTTGGTAACGGCAGCTGAGACGCTGGACGCGGTAGGACCGGCGGATCCCCGCCGGTGTCCGGACACGACGAGGCCACGTGGTTGCGACCGCGGGGCCTTGTCGTGTCTCGGTTCCTTGTTCCCGGTTAAGTCGGTTGAATACGAGACGATAATGATGGCGTGCCCCACGTTTTTCGGGCACAATCTTACTAGAAAGAGCCATCATGCTGAGAAGTGGAAGAGTGATTCCCCCACTGTTTCACAGCCGTTGCCATTGGTTGAAACCCATTATGGCAGGTGTGTTGCTGGCCTGCGGCTGCCCGGGAATGGCGCGAGCTCAGGCGGCGCTTAATGCGAGCCAAGCCCAGCCGGCGGTCGGCGCCGCCGGGGTCGTGAATTCGTCGGAAGTGATCACTTCTGTCTCCTTGTTCTGGGAGCAGCCCGATGCGGACCGAACTCGACCGCAGCATGTCCGATTTGAGTTCGTGGTCCGCTATTTTGACCCGGCTTGGAATCTCCTTTGGGCGGAAAGCGGCGGAAGAATCTATTTCATCTCCCGAGGAATCAAACCCCTGGCCCTGAAAGTGGGCCAGCGAATCCAGGTGGACGGCATGATGTCAATGGCCGAGGGGCTGTCCTTTGAAAAGGCGAAAGTCAGTGTGCTGGCGGAGAACGTGCCCCCAACGGAGGTGACGCCAACAAAGGAGATCGAAAGTGTCGCTGACAAAGAGTCCCACTATGTGATTTTGGAAGGTTATTTCAACCGCCAGACCGAGGTGGACCCCGATCATCGGATGCATGAAATGACCGTGGGGAACCGGGTGGTTTATTCGCGGATTCTCCTGCGGGATCCAAATACGGTCCTGCAGTTTGAGAATGCCTATGTGCGGGCCCGAGGCGTCCTGGTCCCCAGCCTCGATCGCCTGGGAAACGTGTCGGGCTGGGCGCTCTGGATCGCCCAGCCCGAAGACGTCAAGGTTCTGGGATGGCTCCAGACGGATCCGCAATTCAATCTTCCCGCGACCCTGATCGAGGCGCTGCCCAAGGTTTCAGCGGACAAGCGGATTCGGGTCGAGGGCAAGGTCTGGGCCCAGGAACCCGGGCATTCGTTAACGCTGCGAGACGGTACTGGGCAAGTGGAGATCCTGACCGGCCAGACTTTTCCCCTATCGACCGGCGAACGGGTGGAGGCCATTGGGTATCCGCGGATTAACGGCACGGCCTGGACATTGCAAACGGGCTTGTATCGGGCGCAGCACCCCGGCGGAGCCAAGGCCGCCGTGGTGCCCTCAGGTGAGGCGTTGCCCCAGTTGCGCCTGGCGGAAGAGATCCTGGACTTGGGGACAGATCAGGCGGTCCGCGGATATCCGGTCCAGCTTTTTGGAGTGGTTACCTGGTCCAATCCCGCCGCGCCGTTCTTTTATCTGCAGGACACAAGTGGTGGCGTTTGCGTTACGATCGATCCCACCCGGTTCAAGCCGCCTCCCCAAGGCGATAGCGCCGTGGTAAAAGGGCTGACCTCGGTCGGCGAATTTGCGCCGCAGGTCCGGGCCACCGAGCTGGAGGGAACCGGGGCGCTTGATCGACCGAGGGCAAATATCGTCACCCTCGAACAGGCGATGGCCGGCGTCGAGGAGGGCCAGTGGATCGAATTGAGCGGCTATTTGCGCCAGGTTTTCTACGACGGAGTCTGGACGCGCCTTGAGCTGACGGCTTCCGCTGGCGAGTTTACCGCCTATTTGCCACCGTCCGACAAGCTGACGAGCTTGCAGGGGGCAGTGGTGCGGTTGCGGGGAGTTTGCAGCGCCATCGCAAACGAGCACCGGCAGCTGGTCGGCGTCCGGCTTTGGGTGCCTTCCCCTGAATATGTGCAGGTGGAGGAAGCCGCCTCGGCGAACCCGTTTGAGGTGTCGATGCGATCGATCGCCAGCCTGCGGCAATTCAGCACGCTGCTGACTTTCAGCCGGCGGACCCGGGTCGCCGGTGTGGTGTTGCATCATGCGCCCGGGCGTTATGCGTATATTCAGGACGGAGCAGAGAGCCTGCAGATCCTGAGCCGCGACCTCGCACCCCTCGCGCCCGGCGATCGGATTGAGGCAGTGGGATTTCCGGGGCGGGAAGGCAGCCGGGTGATTCTGCGCGAGGCGGTTTACCGGCGCATGGCGGCGGGCGCGGAGCCGGTGCCGATTCCGCTTGATCGGCCCGAGAGAATAGACGAGGGGCTCGACGGGCACCTCGTCCGGGTCGCCGGCACATTGCTGGACATTACCACGCGGTCGAAGGATTCACAGCTGACGATCCAGACGGGCCAGGCGGTGTTCGAGGCCTTGCTGGACCGGGACAATGTCGATCTGAAGCGCGACCGATGGTTGCCCGGAAGCCGGCTCGCGTTGACGGGACTCTACCAGATCGAGTTTGACGAATACCGGCATGCGCGCGCCTACAAGATACAGTTGCGTTCGGCGCAGGATCTCCAGGTGCTCCGGCCCGCCTCCTGGTGGACCAGCGGGCGGGCTTGGGCGGCCGCCGGGGTGCTGACGGTCTTGGTGCTGTTGGGTATTGGATGGGTGGTTACGTTGCGCCGCCGCGTCCGGCAGCAGACCGAGCAAATCCGGGAGCAGTTGCAGAAAGAAACCCGGCTGGAAGCTGAGTTGCAGCGATCGTCGCGGCTGGAGTCGCTGGGCATTCTTGCCGGCGGCATCGCCCACGATTTCAATAACGTGTTGACCGTGATCATGGGCAATCTGGCCCTGGCCAAACTGGACTCCTCCGATCTTCCCGTGGTGGGCCGATGGTTGTCGGCCGCCGAGCAGGGAGTCATGCGCGCCCGCGATCTCACCCTGCAGCTGCTCACGTTCGCGAAGGGAGGCGACCCGGTCCGCAAAGCGGTGGCGTTGGCGGAAATCGTCCGCGAGGCGGCCGAGTTTGCGCTCCATGGTTCGAAGGCCCGCTGCGAATTCAGGTTCGCGGACGACGTCTGGCCGGCCGACGTGGACAAGGGGCAGATCGGACAAGTGGTGCAGAACATCATCATCAATGCCCTCCAGGCGATGCCGGACGGAGGGATCATCCGGCTCACCCTGCAAAATGCCGAGGTTACCGCCGGCTCCTTGCCCGGTCTTGCGGCCGGCCGATTCCTCAAGCTGAGCATCGCGGACAACGGCCAGGGCATCAACCCGGAGCACTTGCCGCGCATCTTCGATCCCTATTTCACCACGAAACAGCAAGGCAGCGGACTGGGACTCGCCACGGTATATTCCATCGTGAACAAACACCTCGGCCGCATTGAGGTGCATTCAAAGCTGGGCGAGGGGACGACCTTTGACGTCTGGCTGCCGGCGGCGCACCGTCCGCCCGATCCGGCGGTCCCGCCGGACAGCATGCCGGTCCGCCAGCATGGCCGGGTGTTGGTGATGGACGACGAGCAAACGATCCGGGAATCGGCGACGGCGCTGCTGGAGCGGGTCGGGCTCGAAACCCAGGCGGTCGGGGACGGCACCGCAGTGTTGCGCGAGTACGCCTTGGCCAAGGAAGCGGGTCGCCCGTTTGACGTTGTGATTCTCGATCTCACCGTTCCGGGCGGCATGGGAGGGCTCGAAACCATCGAGAAGCTGCGGCAAATGGATCCGCAGGTGCGGGCGATCGTGTCGAGCGGCTATTCCCGCGATCCGGTGCTGGCCCAATATCAGGCCCATGGGTTTCTTGGCATGGTGCCCAAGCCTTACGATCTCCACGAACTCGTAAAGGTCGTGCACACCGTCATGCAGGGCAAGTCCGTCTAGCCGCGGGCGAATCTCCTTGCCCCGGCTGGTGGGAGGGTGATTTAACCCTGCAACCCAAGCGGTCCAGGCGCGTTGAGACAACGCGCTCCACCCATGAGGTTCAACGTGGCGGCTTGCTTGAATAAACCTCCTTCCCGGCCTTTTTTAAAATGAAATTCAGCGACGGCGAATGGTTGATGCAGCCTGGCGTTACGGCGTCCTACCCGGCGGAGGCGCACGATGTCATCGAGGAGCATGGCACGCTCCTCATTCACGCGCCCACCCGGCGCATCAACCACCGGGGCGATACGCTGGGCGGGCCGCTCCTCACGATCCGGCTGAGCACGCCGGCGGATGACGTCGTCCACGTTTGCATTGAGCATTTCTCGGGGACGGCGAATCGCAATCCCCGGATTCCGCTTCAGTCCCAGCCCGCGCCGGCGAGCAAGATTGAGGTGGGAAAGGAAGAGGCGGTTCTGCGGTCCGGCCGCCTGGCGGTGCATGTGAATAAAACGGGCGAGTGGCAGGTCGCTTTTGCCGCGGACGGCCGGATTCTGACCAAATCCGCCGGACGCGGGATGGCCTATGTGCAGTATGCCGGCAAGGGCTCGTTCATGCATGAGCGGCTACACCTTGGGGTCGGAGAGAATGTCTATGGTCTGGGCGAACGGTTTACTGCCTTCGTCAAGAACGGGCAGGTGGTGGAGAACGACAACCGGGACGGCGGAACCGGCAGCGATCAGGCCTACAAGTCCGTGCCCTTTTATCTGACCAACCGGGGCTATGGCGTGCTGGTGAATGAGACCGGCCCGGTCTCCTTCGAGATCGCCTCGGAGCGCACGGCCCGGGTGCAGTTTTCCCTGCCAGGCGAAAAGCTCGAATACTTCCTCATCTACGGCCCAACCCCCAAGGACATCCTGCGCAAACTCACGCAGCTCACGGGCCGGCCGGCGCTGCCCCCGGCCTGGTCGTTCGGCTTGTGGCTGAGCACCTCCTTCACCACCAGCTACGACGAACAGACCTGCACGAGCTTCATCCGCGGAATGAAGGAGCGGGATCTTCCGCTCCGGGTGTTCCATTTCGATTGCTTTTGGATGCGGGAGTTTGACTGGTGTAATTTTGAGTGGGATCCCCGCGCGTTTCCCGATCCGGTCGGCATGCTGGCGCGGCTCCATAAGCTGGGCCTCAAGATCTGCGTCTGGATCAACCCGTACATCGGACAGCGGTCGCGACTGTTCGAGGAAGGAAAGCTGGAGGGCTACTTCATCAAGAAGACGGACGGCGGGGTCTGGCAGACCGACCTCTGGCAGCCGGGCATGGCCATAGTGGACTTCACGAACCCGGCGGCCTGCCGGTGGTACGCCGGCCACCTTCGGCGGCTGCAGGACTTGGGCGTGGATTGTTTCAAGACTGATTTCGGGGAGCGGATTCCGGTGGAGGGCGTCGTCTACCACGACGGCTCCGATCCCGTGGGCATGCACAATCTTTACCCGGTGATCTACAACGAATGCGTCTTCAAGGCGTTGGAGGGAGTTCGGGGCAAGGGCGAGGCGACGCTGTTCGCCCGGGCGGCCTATGCGTCCAGCCAGCGCTTCCCGCTGCATTGGGGCGGGGACTGCTGGTCAACCCTTGAATCGATGGCCGAGTCGTTGCGGGGTGGGCTCTCGCTTGCGTTGTGCGGCTTCGGATTCTGGAGTCATGACATCGGTGGCTTCGAAGGCCAGGGGCCGGTGGCCGTCTACAAGCGATGGGTCGCGTTCGGTCTGCTGTCGTCGCACAGCCGGCTGCACGGTTCGTCGTCCTACCGGGTTCCGTGGAACTACGATGACGAGGCCTGTGACGTGCTTCGGTTCTTCACGAAGCTGAAATGCAGCCTGATGCCCTATCTCTACGGCCAGGCGGTCACGGCGCACCAGGAAGGCATTCCCATGCTGCGCGCGATGTTGCTAGAATTTCCGGAAGATCCGGCCAGTGACACGCTTGACCGGCAATACATGCTCGGTGATGCCCTGTTGGTCGCGCTGGTCCTGACCGAGGATGGCATGGTGGACTACTATCTCCCGCCGGGCCGCTGGACGCATCTCTTGACCGGCGAAGTCCAGGAAGGTGGGCGGTGGCACCGCGCCCAACACGATTTCCTCAGTCTGCCGCTTTTTGTGCGTCCCGGCACGATTCTGCCCGTGGGCGCCGTCGACGACCGCCCGGATTACGATTACACTGCCGGCACAACGTTCCGCATTTATGAACTGGCGGACGGCGCCGCACTCTCGCGCTCCGTGCCGACCGAGCGCGGCGAGCCCGGGCTCAAGCTGCACGTCAGCCGGCAGGGTCAGACCGTGGTGGCGAAGCTCGAGGGTGGCCGGACCGCCAGGCCCTGGAAACTTCAGCTGGTCGGAGTCAAGACGGTGGCCGGCGTCAAGGGCGGTGCGGCGGTGGAACAGCCGCTGGGCGTGGTGATCTCACCCGCGCGCGGAACGCGCAGGTTGCAGGTGACGTTGGCGGGGGACTGATCAAGTCGACCGGGAAACCGTGCTTTTTGTTGTAGCCGGCCTCGCTGAGGCCTGGCTCATGCAATTGCTGGCAATTCTCCTCGTGCGCTCGCGAGCCGGTCGGTGTGCCGGTGTAGGAAGCCCGCTTGCGGGCGATCATCGGTCGCAAGCGACCTTCCTCCATGATGCCGAGGCCCAGCCGGGATCGGCGCCGCCGGTTGCAAGTTTCCTCCCGCCCGCCGGCTCTCCGAGAATTGCGCTGGATTTGGCGGCCGGGTCTGGATCAATGTGGAGCGGACGCAATCAGCTTGTGACGTTACCCACCGAACCGACAGAGCCGTTCGTCGTCGAATCCCGCTGGAAGATCCTTCTGGCCGGGGCGGTCATCGTGCTGGCGGGGCTGGCCGCCTATCACAATAGCCTCTCCGGACCGTTTGTTTTCGACGACATTTCATCGATCTCCGAGAACTCGACCATCCGGGATTTGTCGTCGATTTCTGACATCTTCTCGCCGCCGGTTGAACGGACGGTGGGTGGCCGTCCCCTGGTCAATCTGTCGCTCGCGATCAATTACGCGCTCGGCGGCACGGACGTGTGGGGCTATCACGCGATGAATCTGGCCATTCACCTCCTGGCCGGACTGGCGTTGTTTGGCGTCGTGCGGCGCACGCTGGCGCGGCCCCTGCCGGCGGACGCCACCCTTCTTGCCTTTGCCGTGGCGCTACTCTGGACCGTGCATCCGCTGCAAACCGAGGCGGTGACCTACACCGTGCAACGCAGCGAGTCGCTCATGGGCCTCTGCTATCTCCTCACCTTTTACTGCTTCATCCGGGGTGTTCAGTATCAGGAACCTAGTGGCAGCGCGGTGGGAGCGTCCGCCGGCCCGAACCAGGCGGAGCAACCGGACAGTGGGCGCCAGAACCGCTGGTTTAGGTTTTCAGTGGCAGCCTGCCTGCTGGGCATGGCGAGCAAGGAGGTGATGGTTTCGGCGCCGGTGATGGTTCTGCTCTACGACCGGACGTTTGTCGCGGGATCATTTCAGGAGGCCTGGCGGCGCCGCCGGCGGGTGTATCTGGGCCTGGCGGCGACGTGGCTCCTGCTCGGCTATCTGGTGGCTAGCGTGGGCGGAAACCGGGGTGGAAGCTCGGGAGTCGGCTCCGGCGCGTCCTTCGGGGCGTATGCGCTGACCCAGTTTCCGGCCGTGATGGATTATCTGTGGCTCTCGGTCTGGCCGCATCCGCTGGTGTTCGATTATGGCGCGCAATGGGTGAAAGATGTCGTGGATATCGTGCCCGCCGCCCTGGCCTTGATCGGGTTGGTGGCGGGCACGCTGCTCGCGCTGAACCGCCAGCCGGTGATCGGCTTTGTGGGGGCATGGTTCTTTTCGATCCTGGCGCCGACTTCCATAATGCCGGGTCCCCGACAGACGATGGCGGAACACCGCATGTATCTGGCGCTGCCGGTCGTGATCAGTCTGGTTGTGTTGGGATCGTATGCCTGGGGCGGGAGGCGCACGGTGTTCGCATGGCTCGCCTTGGCGATTGGCCTCGGGTGGCTGACGGTGTCGCGCAACGAGAACTATCGCAGCGAACTGTCCATCTGGGGCGATACGGTGGCGAAATGTCCGGGTAACCAGTGGTCGCAAGTCAATCTCGGCATGGCCTTGTACGACCAGGGGCGGACGACGCAGGCGCTGCGACATTTCGAAAAGTCGCTCCAGCTCGCACCTGACAATTTTGGGGCGCACAACGATCTGGGCCTGGCGCTGGCCAAGCTGGGCCGTCTGCCGGAAGCGGTGAATCAGTATGAGACTGCGCTCCGACTTCGTCCGACCTTTCCCGAGGCGCATAATGATCTGGGACTTGCCTTGCTCGAATTGGACCGGCCGGCGGAGGCGCTGGGGCACTTTGAGACGGCGCTGCGGCTCAACCCTGGACTGGCTACCGTCTGCTTCAATCTGGGAAAAACTCTGGCCAAGCTGGGACGATTGGAGGAGGCGATCGCGCGCTACGAACAGGCCATCCAGTTCAATCCGAGGGATGCCGGCGCCTGCACCAACCTGGGCAACGTCCTCGTGCGGATGGGCCGCGTATCCCAGGCGATTGCGTGGTACGAGACGGCCGGGCGGTTGGATCCCGGTGATGCCATGGCCCAGTACAATCTGGCGATGGCGCTGGCGCAGGTCGGCCGGACTTCCGAGGCGATCGACCACTTCCAGGCGGCTCTGCGCCTCCGGCCTGACGACGTCGAGGCGCGGGACAAGTTGATGCAGCTGCTGGCATTGCAGCGAGGATACTAGCAGGAGGCCCTTTGAAACGAACCCCTGCCATAACGCCATTGACCCCGGCTGGGCCGCTTTATTTTCTGGAAACCGCACATGAGCACTCCGAAACCAGCGCTGGATGATTTACGGATTGCGCGCAGCACAAATCCGGAGGTTCCGAAGCGGATCCTGCCCGTGGTCCTCGGGATGGTTGCATTAGCCGTGGTCGCGTTGATCGCATGGCGGAGCCTGCGGCCCAAGGCCCTTGTGGTGCGGGCCGTGGTGGCCCGGGAAGTGGCGCGTGCGAGGGGCGACCTCACGGTGTTGAACGCCTCGGGTTATGTGACCGCCCGTCGCGCGGCCACCGTTTCGTCCAAGATCACCGGCAAGGTCATTGAGGTCCTCGTGGAAGAGGGCACGAAGGTGCATGACGGCCAGGTCCTGGCGCGATTGGATGACACGAACGTCAAGGCGAGTCTCCAGATGGCCCGCGCGCAACTGGCGTCGGCCAAAGCCCTGATGGCGGAGACCCGCGTGCGCCTCAAGGAGGCAGCGCAGGAGCTGCAGCGCCAGACCGATCTCATCAAAGGCCAGGTGGCCACCAAGGCGGACTTTGATCATGCCGAGGCCGCGGCGCTCGCATTCCAGGCGAGGCTGGAGCAGCAGCAAGCGGACGCCGACGTGGCGGCGCGGACCGTCGAGATCTGGCAGCAACAGCTGGACGACACCGTGATTCGCGCCCCGTTCGCCGGCATCGTCACCTCAAAGAATGCGCAACCTGGCGAGATGATTTCTCCCATGTCTTCCGGCGGCTTCACCCGCACCGGCATCTGCACCGTCGTTGACATGGATTCGCTCGAGATCGAAATCGATGTGAACGAGAGCTATATCAACCGGGTGGAGCCGGACCAGGCTGTCGAGGGAACGCTGGATGCCTATCCGGAGTGGAAGATCCCCTGCCACGTCATTGCGATCATCCCGACGGCGGACCGCGAGAAGTCCACCGTGCGGGTGCGGGTGAGATTCGACAAACTTGATCCGCGCATCCTGCCGGAGATGAGTGTGAAAGTGGGATTTCGCGGGACGGGGGAGGGGGGGGCAGCCGCCAGCCGGGCCGTCCTGGTGCCTCAGGCCGCCATCCGGCAGCAGGACGGGCGCGATATCGTGCTGGTGGTCCGGGACGGACGCGTCGAACGCCGCGCCGTGTCCGTGGTCAACACCCATGCCGGAGAGAGCGAGATCGGTGCCGGCCTCGCCGGCGGCGAGCGGGTCGTAGTGGAAGGGCCCACCGAACTTATCGACGGAGCCGCAGTGAAGGAGATCAAGCCATGAACGAATCTGGTCGGAACGACGGCAAAAGCCCATTGGTCGAAGTCGACGGCGTCGAAAAAGTCTTCCACCGCGGCGCGGAGGAAATCCATGTGCTGAAGGATCTTCATCTGCAGGTGCCGGCGGGGGAGTTCCTCGCCTTGATGGGACCGTCGGGCTCGGGCAAGAGCACGCTGTTGAATCTGATCGGCGGCCTGGACCGGCCGACCAAGGGAACTGTCCGCGTCGGCGGGGAAAGCGTCGACACCCTGTCGGACCGCCACCTGGCGGCCTGGCGGGCGCGTCATATCGGCTTCGTCTTCCAGCTCTACAACCTCCTGCCGGTGCTCACCGCGGAGCGCAACGTGGAGCTGCCGCTGCTCTTGACGCACTTGTCCAAGGCCGAGCGGAACCGCCATGTGCAGGCGGCGCTGGCCGTGGTCGGATTGACGCCGCGGGCGAAACATTTTCCGCGGACCCTCTCCGGGGGTGAACAACAGCGGGTGGGCATCGCCCGCGGCATCGTCACCGACCCGACGCTGCTCTTGTGCGATGAACCGACGGGCGATCTCGACCGGAAGGCGGGCGACGAGATTCTCGATCTGCTGCAGGCGCTCAACCGGGAACATGGGAAGACGATCATCATGGTCACCCACGATCCCCATGCCTCCGCCCGGGCATCCCGCACCGTATATTTGAACAAGGGCCAGCTCAGCGCAGAACCGGTGAAATGAAACGCCCCGCCCGTTCGATTTTCCCCGGTAGGGGCGCAGCTCGCCTGCGCCCGTGCTCGCGCCGGCCATGAAGTTCTTCCCCCTCATCTGGAGTAACCTGCTGCGCAAGAAGCTGCGCACGGTGCTGACGCTGTTGTCGATCTTCGTGGCTTTTGTGCTCTTTAGCTATCTGTCGGCGATCAAGCAGGCGCTGTCGGGCGGGATCAGTCTGGCGGGCGCGAACCGGCTGGTCGTGCGCCACAAGGTATCGATCATTCAACTACTGCCGGAAAGCTACAAGGCGCGGATGGAACGGATCTCCGGGGTGTCACTGGTGACGCATCAGACGTGGTTCGGGGGAGTCTACCAGGATTCCAAGCAATTCTTCATGCAGAACCCGGTGGTGCCGGAGGAATTCCTGGAGATGCATCCGGAGATCGTGCTGGCGCCGGAACAGAAGGCGGCCTGGCTGCGGACGCGCATTGGCGCCATCGTCGGGCGAAAGACGGCGGACCGTTTCCGTTGGAAGATCGGCGACAAGATCCCCATCCTTTCCGCGATCTGGGCGAAGAACGACGGCACGCGGACCTGGGAGTTCGAGATTGTGGGGATCTTTGACGGCCGCGACAAGGGCACGGACACGACGCCGCTCTTTTTCCGGTACGACTATTTCGATGAGGCGCGTCGATCCGGGTTTGGCAAGGGCCTGGTCGGTTGGTACACGATTCGCGTCACGGATCCCGCCCGGGCCGCGGAGATCGCGAAACTGGTCGACGCGGAGTTCGAGAACTCGTCGGCCGAGACCAAGACCGAGCCCGAAGGCGCGTTTGTGCAGGCCTGGGTGAAGCAGATTGGCGACATTGCCATGATCACGGCGTCGATCTTGAGCGCGGTATTCTTCACGATCCTGCTGGTCACCGGCAACACGATCTCCCAGTCCGTGCGGGAGCGGACAGGGGAGCTGGGCGTGCTCAAGGCGATCGGGTTCACGAACGGGCAGGTGCTGGCGCTGGTGTTGCTGGAGTCGTGCCTGCTGGCAGTGATCGGAGGCGCGCTCGGGCTCGGATTCGGGAAGGCGCTGACGGCGCTGGGCGATCCCACGGGCGGTTTGCTGCCGATGTTCTTCTTCCCTAACCACGATCTGATCGTCGGTTTGGGCGGCTGCCTGGCGTTGGGGTTGGTCACGGGTTTCTTCCCGGCGCTGCAGGCGATGCGCCTGCGGGTGGCGGAGGCCTTGCGGAGGATCTGACATGGCCGGCCCCATCAACTGGCTTTCGCAGGTTGTTTCCGTAACCAAGTTCGGCCTGCTGGGCATTCCCCAGCGGCGGGGTTCCGTGGCCGCGGCGGTCTTTGGCATTGCCGGGGTCGTGACCGTGCTCGTCGGCGTGCTCTCGATCGCGGCGGGGTTCCGCCAGGCGATGGCGGCCTCGGGAGCGGCGGACGCCGCCGTCGTTCTCCGGAGCGGCGCGGACAGCGAGATGGTCAGCGGTTTCAATCGCCAGAGCACCCGGATCATCGCGGATGCGCCGGGCGTGGCGCGCACGCCCGAGGGCCCGCTGGCGTCGGCGGAGCTCTTCGTCATCATCAACCTGCCCAAACGCTCAACCGGTTCCGACGTAAACGTGCCGCTGCGCGGGGTGGAGTCGGCGGCGTTTCGCGTCCACGGTCAGGTGAAAATCGTGGAGGGTCGGATGTTCGAACCGGGCAAGGACGAAGTGATCGTCGGACTCGGCGCGGCGCGGGAATTCGCCGGGCTGGAGGTCGGCCGCTCGCTGCTCGTGGGCCGCCGGGAATGGCCGGTGGTGGGCGTCTTTTCCGCCGGGGGAGCGACCGCGGAGTCCGAGATCTGGACCGACGCTCCGGTGCTGCAGGCGGCCTACAATCGCGGCGACTCCTTTCAATCCGTCTACGTCCGGCTCGATTCCCCCGGCGCATTCACGACCTTCAAGGACGCGGTGACGACGGATCAGCGGCTGAGCGCGCAGGTGATGCGGCTGTCGGATTACTATGCGAGCCAGTCAACGGCGGTGACGAAGCTCATCACGAGCCTGGGCGTTCTCATTGCGTCGTTGATGGCCGTCGGCGCTGTGTTCGGCGCGTTGAACACGATGTACAGCTCGGTGTCCGCGCGCACCCGGGAAATCGCCACCCTGCGGGCCCTCGGATTCGGCAGCGGCGCCGTGGTGGTGTCGGTGATGCTCGAGTCGGTTGCGCTCGCCCTCGGGGGTGGCGCTTTCGGGGCGGGCCTGGCCTATTGCGTTTTCAACGGCTTTCACGCCGCCACCATGAACTGGCAGAGCTTCAGCCAGATTACGTTTGCGTTTGCCGTGACTCCACAGCTGCTGGTGCTGGGAGTGGCTCTGGCGACCGTGATCGGCCTGATCGGAGGCTTGTTGCCGGCGATCCGCGCGGCGCGCCAACCCATTGCGGCGGCGCTGCGGGAACTGTAGCAGACCATCAGTGGGAGAGCAACCGCTCGGTCAAAAGCTTTTCAAATGCCGGCTCATCCTTCCAGCGCAAGGCGACGCGCGCTCGCACGCCGTGCGGATCGCGGATCGTGAACCCGTCATCGGTAACGCGGAACGACACCGTTTCGACCTCGACCAGCCGCTCTGAAGTCGCGAGGTAAACGGCGACACAGTCGAAGAGCGTGGTCGAGCGGGTGGTAAAGAAATCGCAGTTCATCCAAGACACGCGGGGCGCGAAGACGCAGTAATTCTCAATGACCGCCCGCAGCAGGGGATCGTTCATCGAGCCCCAGATCCGTGCGTAATTGTTCCCGCTCAACGTCACCCGGCCGCAGGTGTCGAGCGGCGTGAGCAGGATGTCCTGCCAGGGCGCGGCGAGCACGGTCCGCAAGGCGGCGGGATCGCCGCGGACGTTCGCCTCGGCCGCCGCCGGGCCCTGGCCGCCGTAGCCGACGTCGAAGCTCCCGTGCATTCCGACGAAACGGCAGCGGGCGGCAATGCCGGGTTCGCGGGTCAACGCCTCCGCCAGGTTGGGCACCGCCCCGATGGCGATGATGGTGACCGGCTCGGGTGAATGCATGACCGTTTCGATCAGCGCACCGATGCCATCTTCCACGACGTGGCCGGGATATTGGCCGAGATCATAGCCGTGGACCCAGGGATTGAGATTTCGCTCGGCTTCGCCCATCGTTCCCGGGTGGCCGATCCCGACCGGCACATCCGTGCGGCCGGCGCGTTGGAGGAGTTTTGCCGCGATTTTCGCCCGGTAGCGCGTGTCGCCGGTCTCCGTGAGGACGAGCTTCAGGTCCAGTTCCGGGCAGCGCAGCAAAAAGGCCAATGCCCAGGAATCATCGATGTCGGTGCCGATATCCGTATCCAGGATCACCGGTATGCGCCGCGGCAGGTCTGGGGCGGCCGAGGCCGTTGCCGCCAGAAATACTAGCGCGAGCAGGCATGGAAATAAGGATGGTCGATTCATGTTATTGGCCGGATTGCAGGAGCTTCCGCATTTCAACCATGAGTGCTGTGATTGCAGCGGTTAAGGTCGTGGAAACGCGATGCTTTACTTTTGTGAGGATTGGGTCGACATTCATGTCATCTCATCCACCCAAGGTGGGAGGAGTTGATCCTCCGTTCTGCGGGGGTCTTTTTTTTGGGCGGATG
>Ga0182011_10002357_pt1 | contig 15983 bp, 12 predicted proteins | sample 711E1DmetaG_FD_120481 | JGI IMG/M metagenome (GOLD analysis project Ga0182011, IMG submission 120481) | Permafrost microbial communities from Stordalen Mire, Sweden - 711E1D metaG | ecosystem: Environmental > Terrestrial > Soil > Wetlands > Permafrost | place: Sweden: Stordalen | collected... | reverse complement strand
TTGCGGCCACATTTCAATTGAAAAGGACTTGTAATGGAACCACTCATAGAACGGCTCAAAAGCCAGATCATTAAAGCATTAAAACTCTCCGATGTTTCGCCGGGCGACCTCGATATCGACGCCCCGCTTATAGGCGGGCCGCTGGGCATAGATTCCATCGACACGCTTGAACTCCTGGTGCTCCTTGAAAAAGAATACGGCGTTACCGTGCCCGACGTCAACACCGGCCGGAAGGTGTTCGCTTCGGTGAAGTCGCTTGCGGCCTATATCGAAAAAAACCGTCCTCAAAAATAAGAACTTCGCAGGTCTAAATGTCTCACGTACCCGTCATCGGAATAGGCGCGGTCTCATCCCTGGGAAGCGATGCACGGCAGGGGTTCAGCGCCATTGTGCAGGCTCAGGACGGTATTTCACCGCTTCGCCTTTTCGACAGCGGCCTTAAAACTCCTCCGCTCTGCGCGCAGGTACACACCATCCCCTGTTCGGACAATGCTCCAAACAGGACCGCGGCCCTTGCTTTGTGCGCGGCGCAAGAGTCGCTTGCGCCCATTGAAAATCGCGACGGGCTTTCGCTCGGGATCGTGGTGGCGACGACCGTGGCCGGCATGGCCCGCTCCGAGCTGTTTTACAAGCAACTACGTCTTGATCCCGGCCATATCGAAAACGCGGGACGCGAATTGGCATTTCACGAACCGGCCGCGCTGTCGGGTTTTTTATGCGGCGCTTTGAAAGCCCAGGGATTCTATACTTTGTCAACAGCCTGCTCGACTGGTCTCCATGCCGTAGGCATGGCAAAACGCCTGGTCGAGACCGGGGCCTTTGATCTGTGCGTCGCAGTGGGCGCCGATGCGCTGTCGCTGCTTACTATCAGGGGTTTTTCCTCGCTCATGCTCATCGACCCATCCGGTTGCAAACCCTTCGACGCGGCACGAGCGGGGATAAGCCTCGGCGAAGGTGCGGGAGCGCTATGCCTCGCTTCAAAAAAAGCATTACGCATGACTGGGGCCAAGCCTTTGGCCTTTGTCTCGGGTTGGGGCGCGTCAGCCGACTGCTATCACATGACGGCGCCCCACCCCGATGGGGCGGGCGCCGTGCTCGCGGTACGCGCGGCGCTGAAGGAGGCGGATTGCCTGCCGGCAGACATCGATCTCATTGCCGCGCACGGGACCGCAACGCCCGATAACGACGTCGCCGAGATCAATGCCATGCGCAGCGTGTTCGGAGAACTTCCTTTGTTCTGCTCGATGAAAAGAAGCCTCGGCCATACACTCGCGGCCTCGGGCGCTCTGGAAGCGGTATATTCAGTGTGCGCGTTGCAACAGGGAATCGTTCCGCCGACTGCCGGATTTTCGCAACTCGATGAAAAAATCAATGCTGAGCCCGCCCGTTTTCAACGTAAAGAACTCCGGCATATATTAAAAAACTCATTCGGGTTCGGCGGCAATAATGCCGCAGTCATTCTTTCACGTGCGGATAGCGGATAGCGCCATGGAATACCTTTCGATTCTATATGCCTCGGCGGTGCTGCCGACGCAAGAAGCAACCTGGACCAATGAAGTCCCCGCAACGCTTAAGCGCCGCGACCCGCGTATCTGGCAAATGGCCTACGTGGCCTCGCTCCGGGCAATGACGCATTGTACGATTAAACCCAATTCGATCGTCGTCGCCACGGCCCTGGGAGCTTTGGACGAAACAAAAAACTTCCTGGACGGCGTTTTTACCGACGGTCTCGGATCGCCGAGGAATTTCATCGCTTCAGTGCACAACAGCATTGCGGGCAAGCTCGCCCAGGAATTCAAGGTTGCGGGACCGAACTTGACTCTGTGCGACGGTCACAATTCCCTGGCCTCGGCCATCGGCGCCTGTTCGCTTTTAAAAGACGCGGATTTTCCCGCTCTCGTCGTTGCCGTTGACGAAAACATCGAATTGCTCAACCGGCTCATTCCCCATCTGTCTCCCGAATGCAAACAGGCGCTCGGCAATAACAGGCAGGAAGGCGCGGTTGCTTTTATACTCCACAATAAAGGCGGGGACCTTGGCCCGCGCATCCGTTCGATTGGCCCCCTTTTCATCGGCGGCAAAGGGCCTGATGCGGCGTGCTCGACGCTCCTTCAGTCGCAGGGTCCAAGTAACCAAACCTCGGTTTCGCTTCCTTCCAAAACCGCGGGAAGTTTTTTGTCCGTGCCAATTGCCGTCCGTGAGATTTTTCGCGGGAGTATTGCCGGACGCTATGCGCTCTGCTCGTTTTCTCCTTCGTCAAAAGCCATCGCGATCGTTGAAGTATGCCGATGACCCCATTTAAAACGTGGCTTTGCATAAGCGCACTCTTGTGCGTGGCGTTCTTTTTCTTCCCGGCATTGCGCCCGTGCATCTCGGTAGTGGTGATAGCGCTGCTCGCGGTTTTTATACGGGGCATTATCAGCATCCGCAGCAATTTTTTCTGCAGGGTTTACTGTAGCAAACCGGGGGAAATCGAAAAACTCTGTTTGACCTTCGACGACGGCCCCGACCCGGGTCTAACCAATGATGTGCTTGACATGCTGGGCCGCTATGGTTTTACGGCAACTTTTTTTGTTATAGGCAACAAATCGGCCAATCATCCCGAAATCGTCAAAAAGGCCTTTGACCTCGGCCACACCATCGCCTGTCATGATTTAACGCACGACAACGCTTCGAATTTTAGAATGTCAAGGGCCCTGTTGCGCGACATCTCGGAATCCCGGCGCATCATCGAGGCAATCATCCATAAAAAGCCCCTGCTTTACCGTCCGCCCATCGGCCTCATGAACCCTCATGTTCCGGGAGTCTTAAAGCAATTGAATATGCAGTGTATCGGCTGGAACAAAAGCGTAAAAGATGCCGGTAACAGGAGACAAAAACGGTTTACAGTATTCCCCAAATTAGCGCAACCGGGCAGCATCATTCTCCTGCACGATTGCCTGCCGAAACCGGAATTGAAAAAGGAATTTCTTGATAACCTGGAAAAACTATTCCAGATTATAAAGGAAAAAGGCCTGCGGCCCGTTGGGGTTGGGGATCTTTTTAATTTCAACGAGTATGAAGATTAGGGTTCATCCCAAAGTTAGGGGCATCCATTATATAGTTGGTGTAAATAAACCGGAACGAATGAATCCCAAAGTTTGCTAACCCCGAAGCTTGCTTCGGGGTCAGCAAACGGCTATACGATTCCCCTTCCATAGGGATGGAAGATTCCTCGCAGATTGCTGCGGGGTTCTTCACTTAATAGGCGGCAGAAAAGATATAAAACTTAAGAATAAATGGCTGGATAAATCTATTTTTAATTAACCGTTAAACAAATAGAGTGCAGCCCCCACGACGCGCCCCGTCCTGGGGCAAAGAAATCGAAAAGTAAAAAGGAAATATGAATTAATGCCAAGAATTTTTGACAATATTGAACTGCAATTACTGCCAGCGTTGAAAGATACGCTTAATGTTTCTCATCGGGCAGATTTTTGTGTTGGATATTTCAATCTTCGCGGATGGAAGCTCATAGATTCTTTAATCGATGCATGGCATGGGGCGCCAGACGAGTGTTGCCGATTATTGGTCGGCATGCACAAGCTGCCACAAGACGAATTACAGGATGCACTGAGCATTCATGGCGTACCAAATCTTGTTGACCAGCAAGGCGCTTTACGTTTACGAAAAAGGCTCGCCGATGAATTCCGTAAGCAGCTTCTTTGGGGTTTCCCAACAAACGATGATGAAACCGGGCTTCGTAAGCTTGCGAAACAATTGCGTGATAAAAAAGTAATTGTTAAACTGGTTGTTAGACATGCACTCCACGCAAAATTGTATCTGTTATTTCGAAAAGACCCCATAAATCCAATTATAGGATACATCGGAAGCAGCAATCTAACATTCCCCGGCCTATCAGGACAAGGTGAACTTAATATTGATGTTCTCGACGGTGATGCCACAACCAAACTTGCACGCTGGTTTGATGAAAGATGGAATGACAAGTTCAGCATTGATATTACTGAAGATCTTATTGAAATATTAGAGACCTGTTGGGCACGTGAAGAACAGATTCCACCATATCATATTTATATTAAAATGGCATATCATCTTTCCCAGGAAGCGCGTGCGGGATTATCAGAATTTCGTATACCCGTTGATATTGGATCGCAACTTTTTGAATTCCAGATAGCTGCGGTGAAAATTGCGGCGCATCACTTGAACTGCCGCAACGGCGTTTTACTTGGTGATGTAGTAGGACTTGGAAAAACGGTCATGGCAACGGCGGTTGCCCGCGTTATGCAAGAGGATTTAGGTTATGAGACTCTGATTATCTGTCCGCCTAATCTTATTGAAATGTGGGAAGATTACCGGGAAAAATATCGGCTTATCGCGCGAACAATATCCATTGGAAAAGCCGAAAAGATATTACCTGACCTCAGACCTTACCGGGTAATTATCATCGACGAAAGCCATAATCTCAGAAACAGAGAGGGCAAAAGATATCAGGTTATTCATGATTATGTTCGCGCATGTAACAGCAAATGCATACTTCTTACCGCGACCCCATACAACAAATCCTTTCTTGATCTTTCAAATCAATTAAGACTTTTTATCCCGAGCGACAAAGACATTGGCATTCGCCCCGAAGCGCTTCTTAGAAAAATGACTGAAACGGAGTTCATCCGACAACACCAATGTTCGGTGCGATCTCTTGCGGCATTCGAAAAAAGCGAGTATGCCGATGACTGGCGTGATCTGATGCGATTGTACCTTGTTCGACGAACCCGCACGTTCATTCAGGAAAACTATGCCAAGGAAGATCCCGACACAAAAAGAAAATACCTGACGTTTGCCGACGGCTCTCTGACGTTCTTTCCTGATCGTAAACCTAAAACAATCCGATTCACGTTGAATGAAAAAAAAGACGGCGATCAATATGCGCGTCTCTATAGCAAAAAGGTCGTTGATTTGATAAACGACCTCAATCTTCCGCGATACGGTCTGGGTAGATACATTGACCAGCAACAAAAAAACACGTCGCAAGAAGATGCTTTAATAAGAGACCTGAGTCGGGCAGGCAAACGTTTAATGGGCTTTTGCCGAACAAATTTATTTAAGCGGCTTGAGAGCAGCGGCGCAGCTTTCCTTTTATCCGTCTCACGTCATATCCTTCGGAATTTTGTCATCCTTTATGCATTGGAGAACGATCTTCCAGTGCCCATGGGCGCTCAGGATGCGGCATTGCTTGACGAGAGAGTATATGATGAAGACACTGACGACACGGCAACCGATCTTTTTGATGATAGTGAAATTTCCAAGAAGGTAGATCATGGATTTACCGTTCTCAAATCTGAAAAGGAATACCGTGCAAAGGCCCTATCGGTCTACGAACAATATTCAGGCGAATACAAATCAAGATTTTCATGGTTCCGTCCGGAACTATTTATTGATACTCTCGCAAAGCATCTTCTTTCCGATGGGCAGGCATTGATTAAAATTATTACTCTTTCCGGACATTGGGAACCGAAAATGGATTCAAAGCTCCTGGCGCTTAAAGATCTTATTGATGAATCGCATCCCGACGAAAAAATACTGATATTCAGCCAATTTGCCGACACTATTCGCTATCTTGGTCAAGAACTCAAGCGCATGGGAGTTAAAAGCATCGCCGACGTAACCGGAGATTCCGAAAATTTGACTCATATCGTTCACCGCTTCAGCCCGCGCAGCAACGGACGGACTGTGCGCACATCGGATGAACTGCGAATTCTTCTTGCAACGGATGTGCTGAGTGAAGGACAAAATCTTCAGGACTGCTCAATTGTGGTGAATTTCGATCTCCCGTGGGCGATCATCCGGCTCATTCAGCGGGTGGGCCGCGTTGACAGGATCGGCCAGAAGGCGGCAACTATCCCGTGCTACACCTTTCTTCCGGCAGACGGCGTCGAGCGTATTATACAGCTCAGGAGCCGGATTCGACAGCGGCTAAAAGAGAACAGCGAAGTCGTGGGAACGGATGAAGCGTTCTTTGAGGATGATAAATCCAATAAATCTATTACCGACCTCTATAACGAGAAAGCCGGAATTCTGGATGGGGACGGTGATACCGAAGTTGACCTTGCATCATACGCTTTTCAAATCTGGAAGAACGCAATTGACGCCCAGCCTGATTTGCAAAAAATAATCCCCTCATTACCAGACGTGGTTTTTTCGACCCGTGAGCATAAACCAATACCTACCCAGCCGGAAGGTGTTCTTGTTTATATGAAGACCGGCGAAGGCAACGACTCGCTGGCTTATGTGAATACGAGCGGTCAAAGCATTACTGAATCGCATTTTGAAATTCTCAAGATGGCTGCATGCAAACCGGCAACGCCAGCGGAACCGAGACATTCGATGCATCATGATTTGGTAAAAGCAGGGGTAGAGCATATCGCTAGCGAAGAACAGCGTATTGGCGGCCAACTTGGCAGGCCAAGCGGGGCGCGGTTTCGTTGTTATGAGCGCCTGAAGGGTTATGTCAATTCCATAAAAGGTACGATATTCGAATCACCGGAATTGCTGAAAGCCATTGATGAGATATATCGTTATCCATTGCGGTCCACAGCCACGGACAAAATAAACCGTCAACTGAGAAGTGGGATTACCGACATCCAACTTTCGGACCTTGTTATGGCGCTCCGCGAAGAAAACAGGTTATGCATTATAGAAGAAACTGAGCATGCTAACGAACCGCGCATCATTTGTTCCATGGGCCTGTTCAAGAAGGAAAATTGACGATGGCCAATTTGAACGTTGCTTTAACCCGTAAATCTTTGCAGGATTTTGAGTTTCACGACCTGTTCATCGAAGAATTGGGATGGTCGCAACCATCAAGCGGCAAACCGGTTAATCATGCCGTCGATGGCGTTGTATTCTCTTTTTTGCAAATCGCGCAGCTTGGCGGCGTTGCGGTGTTTGAGGTCACGAGCTCCGAAGGCCAGATCCCTTCCGGCACTATCCGTAAAAGTTTGCAAAAGGAAATCAGCAAGGCATACCATGAAAACCTGCTGATATTCATCGATGAAAAACGGACGCAAAGCCTGTGGCATTGGGTAAAACGGGAATCCGGGAAGCAGTTCGTCCGCGAGCATTACTATTTCAAGGGTCAGCCCGGCGACCTTTTCCTCTCTAAAATCTCGGCGATGGTTATTGACATCGGCGACCTTGACGAAAACGGCGACATTCATGTTACGGAAGTCGTCAATCGTTTGAAAAACGCGCTCGACATCGAACGAGTGATAAAGCGGTTCTACAGGGAATATACCGAAGAGCGTATTGCTTTCACCGAACTCATAAGCGGCATTAAGGATGAACGCGACAAGCGCTGGTACGCTTCAATTATTCTTAACCGCCTGATGTTCGTTTATTTTCTGCAAGGTAAAGGGTTTTTAAACAAGAACGAATTCCGTTATCTTCAGATTAAATTGCAGGAATGCCGGGAAAAACAAGGGAAAGACAAGTTCTATGCCGTTTTTCTGAATTCCCTGTTCTTTGAAGGATTCGCCAAGCCGGAAAAAGACCGAAGCGCCGCGGTAAACTCGCTTCTGGGCGAAATCAAATACCTCAATGGCGGCTTGTTTTTGCCGCATCGGATTGAAATTGAGAATAAAAACATAACTATCCCGGACAAGGCATTTGAAAATCTCTTCAATCTATTTCAGTCTTATTCATGGAATCTTGACGACACGCCTGGCGGTAATGATAACGATATGAATCCCGATGTTTTAGGGTATATATTCGAGAAATACATTAACCAAAAAGCTTTCGGCGCTTATTACACTCGTCAGGAACAAACGGAATACCTGTGCGAGCGGACGATTTACAAGCTTGTACTCGATAAAATAAATACGCCTGGCGTTCCCGGTTCGGTGGAACCCGTTAATTTCAAGAGCATTTCCGAATTGCTCATGAATTTGAATGCAAAATTATGCAAGGAATTGCTCAATGATATTCTTCCCAAATTAAGCATTCTTGATCCCGCGTGCGGGTCGGGGGCCTTTCTTGTCGCCGCGATGAAAACCCTTATTAACCTTTATTCGGCGATAATCGGGAGAATTGAATTTCTTAATGACCGCAATTTAAAAACATGGCTTGCCGATATCCGAAAGAAGCACCCGTCAATTAATTATTACATTAAGAAAACCATTATTACCGACAATCTCTATGGCGTTGACATCATGGAAGAGGCCACGGAAATAGCCAAGTTGCGGCTTTTCCTCGCGCTCGTGGCCTCGGCGTCAAGCGTTGATGAGCTTGAGCCGCTGCCGAACATTGATTTTAATATTATGGCGGGGAATTCGCTGGTTGGATTACTCAAGGTTGATCAAAAAACCTTTGAAGAATCCGGCGATTTAATTACGCAAACCTATTACCATACCTATATTGAGCGCCTCGCTGAACGTAACAGGCTTGTCGATCTGTACCGGCATGCATCCACGTATGCGGATGATTTACGAGCGCTCAGGGATAACATTGATAAAAAGAGCGATGAAGTGCGTGAAACGCTTGATCAATTGCTCCTGGATCAATTTGGAAAATTGAAAATTCAATATCATGAAGCAACATGGGATGAGAAGAAAAACAAGGAAGGGAAAACGACAAAACGCGCGCTTAAGATTTCCGATATCGAACGGTTGAAACCGTTTCATTGGGGTTTTGAATTCAGCGAGATTATGGAAAAAAGAGGCGGGTTTGATGCAGTGGTAACCAATCCACCTTGGGAAATATTCAAGCCGAATGGGAAAGAATTTTTTGAGGAATATTCTGATTTGGTGACCAAGAAAAAAATGTCGATTAAGGATTTTGAGAAGGAACAGGCGAAGCTGCTTAAAGACGAAGAGGTGCGCAAAGCCTGGTTGAAATATTTGAATGAATTCCCGCATGTGAGCGAATATTACAGGAGCGCGGAACAATATAAAAACCAGATAAGTGTTGTGAATGGGAAAAAAGCGGGGACTGACATTAATCTGTATAAGCTTTTTACTGAACAAGGTTTTAATCTATTGAAACCGTGTGGTGAATGCGGGATTGTTATTCCGAGTGGAATATACACAGATTTGGGAACAAAGCAGCTAAGAGAAATGTTGTTTGAGGAGACTCTTATAACGGGATTATTTTGCTTTGAAAATAGCAAAGAAATATTTGAAAATGTGCATAGAAGCTTTAAGTTTGTTGTATTGACTTACAAAAAAGGCGATGTCACAAAGTTTTTCCCTGCACGATTCATGCGACATGATGTTGCTGAATTGGAACATTTCCCGGCCGTTGACGAGATTCTTATTTCAGTTGATCTTGTTAAGAAATTGTCGCCGGATTCACTAAGCATTATGGAATTCAAGAATGAGATGGATATAAGAATTGCAAAAAAGATGTTGAAGTGGCCTTTGTTAAGTGAAGACGTGGAAGGAAAGTGGAAATTATCACTTTCTGCTGAATTTCATATGACCAATGACAGCTATCTATTTAAAACTGAACCAGGCAAAGGTCGATTGCCTTTATATGAGGGGAAGATGATATGGCAGTTTGAAAGTAAGTATATTGAACCGAGATATTGGATTGATGAGAAACAAGGCCGTAAAGCGCTTTGCGGCAAAGAAACAGATTCTAAAGAACTTCTTGATTACCAAAATATCCGCCTTTGTTTTCGAGATGTTACCGCAAATACTAATGAACGAACCTTAATTGCATCACTCATACCAGGAAATTGTTTTGCAGGGAATACACTTGTTTTTGCTAAGGAACCTGTTAATCGAAAGATTCTTTTATTTATAGTAGCGATTTTTGATTCCTTTTGCATTGATTCCATGATAAGGCAAAAAATTACTAATCATTGTAATTTCTTTTACATGTTTCAACTCCCCATTCCTCGCCTCACTCAAGGCGATAAATGGTTCAATGAAATCGTCTCCCGTGCTGCTTGTCTTATCTGCACCACTCCTGAATTCGATGATCTTTGGGACGAAGTGAGCAAGACAATCGACCTTTCCCCCGGCCCCTCTCCCAAGGGGCGAGGGGAGAAGGAGGGTAAAGGCGTGACTGATCCCGTTGAACGCGCAAAGCTTCGCGCTGAGCTCGACGGCATCATTGCGCACCTTTATGAACTCACGGAAGAAGAATTCGCTTATATTCTTACTACATTTCCCCTTGTTCCCGAGCCGGTGAAGCTGGCGGCGAGGAATGCGTACCGGGATGTGGAAAGAGGTTTAATTAAGTGAACGAAACAAAAATCGCCCCATCGTATTCACCATTATGGAAATCTTTGTATTCTTTGATAAAGGAATTTATCCGGAAAGCGCCGTGGGACCTTTTCGAGAACGAAGACGTTTTCATAGTGCAAAGCCCCGTCGATGGTCAAATGTATTTGTGCTGTATCATGGGAAATGGCGGAGAAGAGTTCGGTCTCAATGCTTTCCGTGGCGCGCAGGGCATGCGGAATTTTGAAAAGATGGTTACTCATCATGGAGAGGGACCGCCGGACAGAAATCTGATGTACGAATTTGATATGCTTTCATTCTCGCTTTCCCCTCGTGATTATATGGAAAAGCAGGATCTTGCGGTATTGAAAAAACTACTGCTCACATTTCCCGGTGGCGGTTGGCCTCTTATTCGTAGCTACAGCCCTCATTATTACCCCTGGTTTTTGACCGAGCCGGAAATAGAATCTTTGATGTCTTGCTTGGAGCAGACACTTGCTTTTGCTGAAAAAGGTGAAGAATCGATTGAAGAAATCAGAAGTGTAAAGCCGGGGGAAATCCTCGTGCGGTGCAGAGAGAACGGTTCGTGGGTTTCCCGAAAAGTCCACGTCGGATTCTCGGTGAAGGAAGAAACCCCGGACATACAACTCGACGATATCACCATCAGGCGATTGCTCGGCCTGCCCGCAACAGGACCGAAAGAAGAAATTGATCTTGTCCATTTATCCGGGCGTATTACCGACCATGAACCACCCTATTTCCCGATAGTGCTAACGGGTATCAACGAGGAGCAATTTGCCCATAATTACGGTCTTTTTCCACCGTTCACCGACTATTTTCAGGACTGCTGCAACGTGCTTGCGCAGGCATTTTTATCGCGCGGATCAAAGCCGCGCATGGTTTTGCTGAAAGACGGCTCCTTGTTCGCAGACGTTTTTGAGAAAATCGGAAAAAGGGTCGGTATCCAATGCCAGCGATGTGACGATTTGCCTTACGTGTCCGATTTTATCAATTCCATGGATCAGGCAATGGAAGATGGTAGTTTTCCCGATAGTTTATACAAAAAACAATGAGGTGAAATGCCATGACTAAGAATGCAAATTTTTTATCCACTTTTTCGGTGACCAATTTCAAAGCTATTCGCAAGAGCGGAACTATACGGTTTGCTCCGTTTACTGCGGTTATCGGCAACAACGGCTCAGGCAAAAGCAGCCTAATAGAGGCACTTTCCACCTATCGTAAATTTATTAGCGGGGATATCGACCGCGCGTTCGGTCCTTGGCATGGCTTTGAACATGTTCGGAATAAGCATATTGCAACGTCTACCTTGAAAACGCACCGAACAAGCGGGATACGTTTTTCATTGTCGGGAATAATTTCAGGATTCACTTTCAGGAAACGATTTTCTATTTCAACTGAAATAAATGAACGAAATGGTGGCAACAACGTTTATAGAGCTGAAGAATCAGGAAAAATAGGCAACAGCTATGTGTCAAGCGATGGAAAGGGAGGAACATCCGTCCGCTCCTCAAAATCAGACATCGATGATTTGTCAAAAGTAATAGGGATGGCCGCGCCGCACGAATCGATATTCAGCGCGGTGCCGCAACTTAGGTATTATATCGGCAACTGGCAATTCCTTTCGCTCAACCCCGGCGTCATGGGAGAGCCAAAGCAAAAAAGCATGCGCGGTACGCCTTCGGTTTTACAGCCCGACGGCTCAAACATCGGTGAATATCTCCTGGACATTCTTAACGGTGAAAATGGCGTTGATGTTTTTAACGGTATTATCGAGCAGCTTAAATATGTGCTGCCCTATACAAAGGATATTCAACCCACCCTGACATCCGAACTCGACAAATCTGTTTTTCTTCAGCTTAGTGAGAGTAATTTTAAAGTTCCGGGATGGCTGCTTTCTACCGGTACTCTGCGCGTATTGGCCCTGCTTGCCGTCCTCGGAAATCCGAATCCGCCGTCTCTGGTCGTAATTGAAGAACTCGAAAACGGCCTTGATCCGCGAACGATACATCTTCTTATTGAAGAAATAATGAACGCCACGGAATCTGGCCGTACACAGGTGATCGCAACGACCCATTCGCCATATCTTCTTGACTTATTGCCTTTATCAACGGTCCTGTTCGTTGAACGCCCTGATGGCGGTGAACCGGTTTTTTCCCGGCCGGTCGACGAAGAGTCCAAGCGAAAATGGGCGGAACAATTTGGCCCCGGCCAGCTCTATACCATGAACCGGCTATCGAAAGGGGCCGCACGATGAAAATAGGGATTATTTGTGAATGCGGTCCGCAGGGTGCGGAAGCGCAAGTGTTTCCGGAAATTGTCAAAAAACTCGGACTTAAGCACACTCTCGATATCGTTCCCATGGACATGAAACCAAGGCTTGTCGAAGGTTGTGGAAAAGCTGCGGGACAGCTTCTTGAATCAGGTTGTGAACGGGTCCTTATTGTTTGGGATCTCTATCCCGGATGGCGTGAAAAGGGCCAGAAACCCTGCCGCAAGGAAGACCGTGAGGCGATTCTTGCATCACTAAAAGCTAACAAAGTTGATATAAAAAAAACGAAATTGATTTGCATACAGGAAGAGCTTGAAGCGTGGTTGCTTTGTGATGGCAGGGCTTTGTCCGAAATACTGTCTCGACAAACGCACAAGGTAAAGGTCAAAGACGAGAAATCACCGGATGAGGTTTCAAATCCCAAGGCTCGCATGAGAAAGCTGTTCCAACATAACGGAAAATCTGATTACAATGACAAGACCGATGCTGTAAAAATCGTTAAAGCGCTGCTGGATACGAAAAAACTTCTGCGGTCCTCATCATTCGATAGATTTCGGAATTCATTATAGGTAGCACACTTCGGAGCGCAGTTCCGTCGCTCATCTGACGGCCATAGATGGACTAATATCGAGCGAGCCAAGGAGGGCAAAGCGAGACCTTCGCTCCGGCAGTGAAAACAAAATACAGGAGGGCTGCAAATAAAGATACAAGAGATTAAAAACAAAGAGCCGCCGCCTAATGTTGAAGATTAAAATGCATTTATTGCATTTGCTTTTTTTTCAGCCTTGTGGGTGCCCCCATACTACAGGAACTTATTAAACGATAAATTTTCTTGGGGGTTACCCTACAACTGCAATCCAAAAACATTTAGGTTTATTAATTTATTTCAACCTGACTGAGGGCAGGTAAGGTTCTGTACGGGTAATTATCTATGCTAAACGCGTATATAATTCACCAACAGAACCTAAAATCTCCTGCTCGCCCCTATGGTAAAAATATAATTGGACAGGTTATATTCCTTAAAGACAAACGCTTTTTTAAACCCTGCCACCAATTGAATCGATGGCGACAGGTAATACGGCACTTGAAGCCCGCCCACGAAATATTCATGCGACACATACACCTCGGCGCTTCCGGCAAACCGTGAGCCGATCGGCGTGCTATAGCCGCCGATGACCCCATAGGTAAGAAAATTGCGGTCCAAGGGACTGAATTTTTCCATAGTGCAATACGAATAACTGCCGAACACCCCGCCCGACAGCTTCGCGGCGCCGAAATAGTGTTTGTAAAGATAGTGCAGCGTGGGGCCGAAAATAAGGCCGCCTTCGACCCCGCTCACGAAATTAACGTTGAAAGTGCATCCTGCCTCCTGGTTGCCCCAATATTTTTTATAGACGCCAGAAGCGTCAAACGTGTTGATATAGTCAAGTCCGCTGACATGTTCGTTATAAAACCTGAACCCGTAACTTTTGTCCTCGTCGGGATAATATTCATAGTGCCCGCTGATCTTGATGACGTTGCCCAAATATGTTTTTAAAACGGGTGTAATTGATCCGAGTGAATACGTCGGGGCCTTAAACAGTCTCGCTTCATATTCAACGTCGGAGCTCACGTCGCTGAACTGGCCGAAGGTCTGTTGCTGGATTTGCGTTTGCGGATTTTGCGTGGACGGCTGTCCGTTTTTGTCCGCCTCCGGCGCATTGGCTTGCCGCGTCCTGCCCATTGTCCCGATTTGTGAAGACACTCCTAAATCAATTTGGGGGAATTCCACCCAAACCCCGTAATTCGAATCTTCCTCGACGCCATAAAAAACGGACTGGCTCCCGCCCTGGGCTATATCGGAGGCTGAAACAACGACTTTATCGGCGCGTCTGACCCAAAACCCGAAGATGCTGCTCACCGACGATATAACCAGCAGTCCCGCTATCAATAAACCTATTTTACGCATACGACCTCCTTTATTTCATTCTCTTTACAAGGGTAAGTACCGCAGTATTAATGGCCGCCTGGCTCGCTTTTCCCACGGTCGACTGATCGAAACCCGCATCGGACGCTGCCCAGACCGTACTGTTTTTCTGCTCCACTTCCTCGCCGACCCCGGAGGCGGGGACATATTCGCTCGTGGCAACGTCCACGATCCTGATCTGAACGCCTATGCGTGTTACTTTCCGCTCCTTGGCGGCCAGACCATTTACTTCCTGGGTGTTACCTACGGAGAAATCGAACACCTCGGCGTACACCAGATATTGCGGGGCCAGAAGCCCGTCGGTCTTGACCGCGCTGGATTCCGCGACCGCGCCCGTCTGTGACATGGCCCAATTTTTCATGATTTTATTCAAAACCGCGTCTTTTTCTTCCACGAATTGGAACCGGTTGGTTTCGTAAAAAGCGTCGACAAGCCGGTTGGCAAGGCCGAAGCCGATGCGCTTCTTCCCCAGTTCCGGGTAGCGCTTGACAAGCGTGTCGGGCAAGTCGAAACTCATGACCTGCACCCGTTTCTTTGGCCCCGAATACCCGTCATCGAGTTTCGCGGCATTATTACTCTGCGGCAGAGTTGATGCCGACGTGTTCACCCTGGCGCAGCCGCATTGCAGGGCAATCAGCATGACAATAAACAGGATAGTTTCTGTATGAAGGCGGTTCTTTTTCATTTTTGGTTTCTCTTATTGAATTGAACGATACAATCGTCCGTTGCCTTGACGATTGCCTTTTGCAAAGCCTGGCCGATCTCGGTCTGTTCGAAGAAAACGCCGTCGTCCTTGAACTTGAACAGCGTCGTCATGGCCATGCGCGTGGAAAGGCCTTCTCCCTTGCCCGTCAGGCGGCCGCCGCCAGGCAGGACGAAAACGACTTCGGTTTTTATGACCACCGCGTTTTCGCTTCCGCCGAACGGTCCCATGCTCACCGAACTTCGTGGCGTGCCGAAATACACGAGCCGCGAAAAAACAACCACTTGGCTATCATTTTTAAGGCTGTCCATCGCCATGGTAACGTCTTTATATGCTCCGCTCCACAGTTTTTGCCGGAGGCTTAGCAGCTTTTCCTTTATTGCCCCTTTTTCCTCGATGAGCTTGAAATTGCCTGATTTGTAAAGCTCATCGGCCACAAGGTCCGAGATCCCGAAGCTTATGCGGAAATCCTTCCATTTTTTTTCGTCGATTTTACTTTCGCATCCCGCGATGATCGCGGACGTTTTCTGTTGCTGGGCGAAAAGGTTGGAAAAAAGCGCCAAGGAAAAGGCCATGGAAAAGATGAGGGGCATTTTCATATAGAATAGATGATAAAATGAGGGGTGAAAAGTGTCAATGGATTTTAATTATCAGCCTGCGATTATTTCATTCAACCCGTCTATAATTTGTTCCATTTCCTCGGGGGTGGCTTTGCTTATTTTCGCTCCAAGCCGCTTGATGGATAAAGTTCGAATCTGGCTGATTTTGACCCACGATCTTTTAGGCAACTTTTTTGAAGACAACTCC
>Ga0182011_10002352_pt1 | contig 15996 bp, 10 predicted proteins | sample 711E1DmetaG_FD_120481 | JGI IMG/M metagenome (GOLD analysis project Ga0182011, IMG submission 120481) | Permafrost microbial communities from Stordalen Mire, Sweden - 711E1D metaG | ecosystem: Environmental > Terrestrial > Soil > Wetlands > Permafrost | place: Sweden: Stordalen | collected... | reverse complement strand
GTTTGTTTCAATGAGGCTGAATTGTTTATCAGTAGTTGTTTCTCCAACTTTAATCTTAAGAATCTCCTCAAGCGTATGAATAATATCGCTTTTCCCTTTCATCGAGCATGTAATTGTTTTACAAACCCTTATAACATACTTACCTTTCACCTGAGTGTCGAGAAAAGTATAAAATGAAGCTGTTCCGTAAACTTCAGCAGCCGAAATATCGAGTTCTCTCGCAACTTCGACCATTGCCTCATCAGTCAGGTAATTGTGTTTTTGTACAATCCCCTGAAGAATTGGCATCAGGCTCTCCCTGGCATGACCATGTTTGTCGGACAATTCCTTAACTAGATTTCCTACTTGATACATATTTGTTTGATTTTTAGGTAATTAATAATATTAAAGTAATTGATTGCTGCATTAAAAAAAGTTCTGTTAAATTAATAACAATACTTTCTAAAAAAAACTTACAAATGTCATAGTTTATAATTTAGAATGAAACTAAAGAAAGGCGTAAAGGCATAATGGCATAAAGGCGCAATGGTGGGTGTGTAGCAAGGAGGTAAACAGAAGTTGAAACGTCCAAATTGAATGTCTCCAAAAGTTACCAATTTTGGCGTCTCTACATTTCTTTATTATTTTACCGGACAAATAAATTATTTAGCAAGTGGATTACCAGTCAAGTTTAGAAAACATGAAACCATCTCACGAATTCTTTATCGGAATCGATTCGGACGGATGTGTATTTGATTCAATGGAGGTCAAGCAGAAGAAATTCTTCATACCAAATGCATTAAAATATTTCGATCTGTTTGAAATTTCCAAAATATTGCAGGAGACCTGGGAATTTGTTAATCTTTATTCAATATACAGAGGAGGTAACAGGTTTACTTCAATAATAAAGGTCTTTGACCTGCTGCATGAGCGAAAAGAAATCAGGGATAAAGGTTTCAAATTGGCTGATCTGAGCTCTCTTAAAAGGTGGGTAAAGGCCGAAACAAAACTGAGCAATGCCAATCTCCGCAAATATTTTGAGTCAAATTATGATCCCGATCTTGGAAAAGTGGTGAGGTGGACTGAAGCTGTCAATAAAGATATTTCGGAAATGCTCAGAAATATCCCGCCTTTCCCGCATGCAAAACAGGCAATAGAAAAGATGTCTGCATGTGCTGATCTTATCATAGTTTCTCAAACACCTCTTGAGGCTCTTGAACGTGAATGGAAAGAGCATGATATGAAAAAATATGTCAAAGTGATAGCAGGTCAGGAACATGGGACTAAAACAGAGCATCTGACATTGGCAGGAAAAGACAAATATCCCGACAATAATATCCTTATGATAGGTGATGCAATTGGGGACATGAATGCTGCCCGGGATAATGGAATACTTTTCTATCCGATCATACCAGGGAAAGAAGATAAATCATGGGAACTTTTTATTAACGAAGGTCTTGGGAAATTTAGTCGTGGGTTATATTCAGGCAGTTATGAAAATAAACTTTTAATGGAATTTCGGAAATTTTTGCCAGAAAGACCTCCATGGTTGTGATTAAACTTTCCCCTGTACTTTTTACGTTTGTCTTTTATCATGCTCTGTCTAATCCATAGGCACCCACACTTCCACCCTTGTACCCAAAGAATCGCCGTTTTCGCTATGAAGATCAATAATGAAGTGTTTTATTGGCCTTTTATTTATCTGGTTTAAGATATTATAGAATTCCCCCGTAAGCTTCAGTCCTTTACCTGTAGATGCAGACTGGCCTTCAGCTTTTGCTCTTCCTATCCCATTATCTTCAACAGATAGAATCAGATAGTCCTTATCCTTCTCAGCCCTTATTTTCAAAAGTCCTCCTTCAGTTTTTGACATTATTCCATGTTTAATAGAATTCTCTGCAAATGTATGTAAGACAAGTTTAGGAACCTGTTCTCTCTGACTGACACCTTCCCCTATAATTATCTCATAATTAAATTTATCTCCAAACCTGAGCTTTTCCAGATCAAGGTATGTGATTACAAACTCCAGTTCTTCTCCAAGGCTACGGTAGATCCTGTTGGCATCATTAATGAGACCCCTGAGCAACTGCGTAAACTTATTCATATAGTCATAAGCTAAATGACGATCCTCAAGGTATATCAGGGAAGCGATTGAATTAAGAGTATTGAATGTAAAGTGAGGATCCAGCTGTGACTTAATTCCCTGTAATTGAAGCGTCACCAGTCTGCGGTTTAGACTCTCTTTTTGAACTACCTGCATAGTATCTATTCTTTTTATCAGAATTATAAACAAAAGGAATAACAGATAAATGCCCGGATATGCCAGATACCCGAGGTAATAATAGTTGTTTCTTTTTAACTTTAGAAAGTAACCGTAGCCCCCTCCTGCATTTAAAAATATTTTCTTTTCATGTTCCTTTGATGAATAATGAGAAAACCTGAACATTCTTTCAGTCCCTTTAAGTTTGGTCTCAGCAATTTTTTTTAAATCTGCATTAAATATTACCAGTTTTTCTTCACTTAAAGAATAAACAAGCAATTCATCTTCACCATCAAAATTGATGTCTTCAATGTAGGAATTGTCGAATGATGAATTGAATGGAGATTTAGCTTTATTTATAACTCCCAGCTGATCATTGAGTTCAAGAAATTCTTTGCCTAAAAGATATATCCTGTCCGTATTCCTGTTTTTCAAAACCACCATCCGTGTATAGGTATTAAGGCCTAAATCGCTGAAAAGACGTTCTCTGATTTTTTTCCCATCCAACGAATAAAACATTATTCTCGGCTTAATCACATTTGTATCAGCCGACCCTGTGTTATGTGATACTACATATCCCTTAAATCCGTCTTTTGTATAAGAGTTTATTTCCAAAATATTTGTAAGCCCTGGGAACTCAACAGGTGGAAACTTAAGTTTTAAACTGTCATTAAATACCATTAACCATGTACTCCAGTCACTAAAAGGGAACCATGTTTTGGAATTTCCTGATGCACCCATTAATCCAAAAATTTCCGGTCTGCCATCTCCATCAGAATCAACCATCCTTGGAAACTGACAGATCACACCGGTCAGCTGACTTGTTTTCAATTCCCTGTGAGCAATATCAAATGAATAAAGCCGTCGTGGTTCGACACCAAAACCTGTTTGAATGCTGAAGAAAAGTTCATCTTTTCCATCACCATTCGTATCGAAAAAACCTGCCGGCCATATCATAGAGGTTACTTTCTTATTTACAACTCTGATTTTTGTAAGGTATATACGATCTAATTTTGTTCCTGAAGGATCAAAAAACTCATTAATATTAAGAAATAGTGAATCGTCCTTGTACGTGAAGACATAAATTTCTTTATAGCGGTCATGATCATAATTCCCGAAGAAAAAGTCAGACATATCCAGGTCCATGCTATCCTGTAAGTTCCACTGATCGTATACCCGCATATTATTATCCAGTATAAGAATATTGAAATATGGAACTCCTTTTCCTGAACGGATAACTTCCGAAATGGTGTCTGAATTCAAATCAGCATAAACATTGATTGAAGAGTTTTTATCAACAGGTTCAACCTGCAACCGGAACTTTGTTCCTAAAGGCGGAAGAAAGAACATGATTAAAATAGCGGGGACAGCTGCCAGAAATACAGAAGAATAGATGATTTTTTTAAATACGGAACCACCTTTCATTGCTTACATAATATCAAGATCCTTCAGATGCTGCCTTGGTATTTTTACACTTACTGATTCTGAATTTCTCACAAGCATGATAGTGCATTCTTTTCGATCCAGCATTGTAATATATTCAAAATTAATAATATATGAACGTCCAATTCTGATAAACCCATTCTTAGGAAGCAGTTCTTCCACTTTTCCAAGGTTCATTGAACAAAGATGATATTTCTTCCCCGTACATACTGATGTATAGTTTCCTTCGGCTTTACAAAATAATATATCAGCAGGATTAATAAATAAAGTTCCTGTCCTCGTGTTGACCCTTATTCTTGCCAAACGTTCATGTGTTTCATTAATTTTTAAAGGTTGTTCAATCTTATTACTTTCATTTTTCTTCTCGATAAACCTTGACAGACATTGGTTCAATTCCAAACGGTTCACTGGTTTAAGAAGGTAATCGAAGGCCTGGTTTTTAATTGCTTTAATAGCATACTGATCATAGGCTGTCACAAAAACAATTTTCTGTAATTTATACCCCTGAGGCAGATCCTGAATGAATGCAAAACCATCTTTTCCGGGCATTTTAATATCGAGAAAGATGATATCGGGTTCAAATCGGATCATTTCAGTATAAGCCGTGTCTACCGATTGAGCCAATCTGATATCTTCAAATAAAAGAGATTCTTCAAGTAGTTTGGTAAGTAATATTCTGGCATTATCTTCATCATCGACGATTAATGCACTCAATTTTGACTCCATATGTCAGACATTTTAGACTTTTCAGGTTAAATGTACGAAAAGTTATCAAATCTTAAATCTCACTCTGACAATTTTTTGATTCTTTTAGTCTGCTGCCATTTTATATTGATTTTTGAAAGCCTGAGTAGTAACCTGATTTGTTTTTTAAATTCGTTGAATAATCCTATTTTTGTCAATCTTGAAACAAACTTTAATTTCAACTTAGATGAATATTGATATCAATCAAAGAGCTGCTGATAACATTCGTATTCTTGCGATGGCAATGGTGGAAAAAGCCAAATCAGGGCATCCTGGAGGTGCAATGGGTGGCGCGGATTTTATCCATATTCTTTTTTCAGAGTTCCTGAATTTCAATCCGGATGATCCTTCGTGGATAAATCGTGACAGGTTCTTTCTCGATCCCGGACATATGTCGCCGATGTTATATTCAGTACTTACCCTGACCGGTCATTTTACTATCGGGGAACTAAAAAATTTCCGCCAGTGGGGAAGCAAGACACCGGGTCATCCCGAACTCAATATATTGAAAGGAATTGAAAATACATCAGGTCCACTGGGACAAGGCCATACGATGGCTGTTGGAGCAGCAATTGCTGAGCGGTTTCTTGTGGCAAGGTTCGGGGAACTGTTTTCTCATAAGATATTTACCTACATTTCAGATGGGGGTGTTCAGGAAGAGATTTCACAGGGAGCAGGCAGGCTGGCCGGTTTTCTTGGTCTTGGTAACCTGATCATGTTTTACGATTCAAATGATATCCAGCTTTCAACTGAAACCAAAGCTGTAACAGTCGAAGACACCGGCATGAAATACACAGCATGGGGATGGAATGTCATTAAGATTGACGGAAATGATCAGAACCAGATCAGAATGGCACTTACTTCGGCCGTCAATCAAAAAAATAAACCGACGATTATTATAGGGAAGACAATAATGGGTAAAGGACTTCTTGATAATGAAGGAAAGAGCTTTGAAAGGAAAACCTCAACGCACGGAATGCCTGTAAGTGAGGCTGGTGGTTCTTTTGAAAAGTCACTTATTAATCTTGGAGGCAATATTTCAGATCCCTTTGAAATCTTTGAAGAAGTTCGTGAATATTATAATAAAGTACTTGGGACCAGAAAAAAATCGGCTTCTGAATGGAGAAAGGCAAAAGATGAATGGGCTGACAAAAACAGGGAGCTGGATAAAAAACTTAATTCCTTTTATTCATTGGAAGTGCCTGAGATTGATTTTAAATCTATCATCCAGAAGGAAGGGTCGGCAACACGAGCCGCTTCTGCAACTGTTCTTGGTGTGCTGGCGAAAAAAATTGAAAATATGATTGTCGCTTCAGCCGACCTGTCAAACTCCGATAAAACGGACGGATTCCTGAAAAATACTCACGCTTTTACCAGGGGTGATTTCACAGGGGCTTTTCTTCAGACAGGCGTTTCAGAACTGACAATGGCAGCAGTGATAAATGGAATGGCTCTTCATGGTGGTATTATACCGGCATGCGGGACATTCTTTGTTTTTTCAGATTATATGAAACCGGCAGTAAGGCTTGCCTGTCTTATGGAATTACCGGTGAAATACATCTGGACTCATGATGCATTCCGCGTTGGGGAAGACGGACCTACACACCAACCTGTTGAACAGGAAGCTCAGTTGAGACTTATGGAACATCTTAAAAACCATCATGGGGAGAACAGCATGGTTGTTTTACGGCCGGCAGATTCAGCCGAAACAACTGTCGCCTGGAAAATGGCGCTTGAAAATAAAAAAACTCCAACTGCCCTGATACTTTCTAGACAGAATATTAAAGATCTTCCTTCAGAAGTCAGTAACAGGTATTCTGAAGCATTACAATCTGAAAAAGGCGCTTATATTGTTCAGGATTGCAAAGGAAAACCTGACATTATTCTTATTGCCAGCGGATCGGAAGTCGCAACACTGGCTGAAGGAGCTCAGCTTTTAAGGAATGATGCACTGAATGTACGGATCATCTCCGCGCCCTCAGAAGGCCTGTTCAGGAATCAACCCGATAGCTATAAGAAATCGATTATGCCTGAAAAAGTTCCGATATTCGGCCTGACGGCAGGATTATCAATCACACTTCAAGGACTGGTAGGACCAAATGGAGTTGTATGGGGAATGAATAGTTTTGGTTATTCAGCCCCATATAAGGTTCTTGATGAAAAGTTAGGGTTCACAGCAGATAATGTTTACAAACGGGTGAAGGAATATCTGGCTAAGGTTGAAGGTTGAAGGTTGAGGTTGAGGTTGAGGTTGAGGTTCATTTTCATTATTTAATTTTCCAATGGCAGTGAAAAAAAGAAGGTCGAACCTTGCCCTACATTACTTTCTACTCAAATTTTACTCCACACTGTTCTATAAACTTTTTCGTAAATTCTTCTTTTATAAGAATCCTGGGTCATATCTTAATGAATTCTGATATTTTCTCCAGCAGACTTTTTTTGTTTATCGGTTTACTCAGATATCCATCACACCCTGAAGCCATTATTCTCTCCTCATCTCCGGACATTGCATAAGCCGTTATGGCAATAATATAAACGTTTTTATTAATCAGTTTTATCTGTCTTGTAGCTTCAAATCCATCGATCACCGGCATCTTTATATCCATAAGGATTAATTTAATGTCCGGATTGGCTTTAAAAAGTTCGATAGCTTCTCTCCCATTTTCTGCATGTAAAATTTTTGCACTGGTCGCCATGGTTAGCAGCGCATTAAGAAAATAGAAATTTGTTTCATCATCTTCTGCAATCAGAATCTTAGATCCAGTTATAGCCTTCCGGGCTTTTTCTCTAGTGGATCCGGATGATGATACTTCAGCATCTTTTTTTATCGGAATTGTGAGGAAGAAACATGATCCTATTCCTAATTCTGATTCCACCCGGATTTTTCCTCCGATTATTTCAGACATTCCTTTTGCTATAGACAACCCCAGTCCGCTCCCCTCGGTAACTCTATGCGAGCCATGATCTACTTTTGCGAACCTGTCAAATATATTATTAAATGAATTCAATCCAATTCCTATTCCGGAGTCCTTCACAAAGAATTCAAGTTGCTCTTCATTCCTGTTAAAACCAAAATGTATACCTCCTTTTTCTGTAAACTTAACAGCGTTGTTAAGAAAATGAGACAAAATCTTCTGGACAATTTCAGGGTCAGAGTTTATGGAAAAATCCTCAGATTTCCCGGGGATATCCAGAAAGAAATCCAGTTTCCTGTTTGAGCAAACCGAAACATAATTATTAAAGATTTTACCGAGAAATATGGCCGGGAAAAAGTCTTTATTATGAACAGACATATTTCCCGATGTTATCAGGGAGATATCCATATAGTTTGTAATAGTGTTCAGTAAGCGATCGCTACTCTCCAGGAGCATAGCATGGGAACTATTTAGCTCATCTACAGACAGATCTTGTTGAAAAGCTATCTCTGCAAATCCAAGAATTCCGTTAAGGGGTGTTCTCACTTCGTGAGAGATATTATTCAGAAATTCTGTCTTAAGTCTGTCGCTGTCTTCGGCTTTTTCCTTTGCGAGTTTAAGTGCTTCAGTTGCATTCTTACGGTCAGTAATGTCATGCATGCTCCCAATGATTTTTTTCGGATGTCCATTAACATCAAAAACAAGTTTAGCTGAAATAGAACATGGAACATGCGAACCATCCCGGTTTTTAAAAGTAATTTCAAAATCCGTAATAGTACTCTTCGTTTTTAATTCTGTAAGGATAACTTCCCTTTCTTTGAGTTCAGCATAGAAATCTATCATGGATTTTCCTACAAGATCTTCTATTTCATATTGACCTTTCGACAGTATTTTGATAGATGGACTTACTTCAACAATCTTCCCGTCAACAGACGTTTCATAATATACGTCCTGAACATTTTCAAAAATTCCCCGGTACTTCTCTTCACTTACTTTGAGCGATTCTTCAGCATTATGACGATCAGTGATATCAGTAAAATTCTCGAGAAGCAATAATCGTCCGTGCAATGTAATTTTAACTACCGACTTAAGAATTGGAATTCTTTTACCTTCTTTATTTATCAGTACACGTTCAGAGTTATTAATAAATTGCTGAAGATCTGTAACCGGGCATTTTCCTTCTTCAGCCGGGCAAATGAATTTGTGGCAAACGTTGCCAATAATTTTTTCTTTCGTTTCACCAATCATTCTCACTGCTGCCATATTTATATCCACAATTGTGTGGGTTTCCGGATCAATAATTACTATTCCGGTAGATATCCCGTCGAGGATGAAACGCAAACTGGCTTCGCTTTCAGCTAAAGCTTCTTCAGACTTCTTGTGAACAGTAATATCAGTAATTGTACCAATATAACCAATTATTTTATCATTATTCCATTCAGGTACGGCATCTCCTATAACCCAAATTATATTCCCATCAGATCTCAGAAAGCGATATTCAGCTTTAGAAGATTCCTTCAATTGAATATCCGTTTTCCATTTTCCTTCCAAATGTTCCCTGTCATCAGGATGCACTGCCTTAAGCCATCCAAAACCAAGGGCTTCTTCATATGTCAGGCCCGATAATTCCATCCATTTGGGATTTACATAAGTTGTATAACCATCCGGTTTAGTTCTGAAAATCCCAACCGGAGAAACCTGAGCCAAAGTCTGAAATAAGTGCTGACTAGCCGTTAAGGCTTCCTCCGACCTTTTCCTCTCGGTTATGTCAAGAACAATAAATGAAACTCCCTTCGTATGATCATTCTTATCAAGAGGAGCCGAACTTATGATAACATTGAGAATTTTATCGTCTTTGCATTTTAATTTTGTTTCAACTGTTCCTGTGCCTTTCTCTGCAATCTGCTGGTATTTTTCTTTTCCTGCATTTAAGAATTCCTCGGTGGATGAATACAAAATCTCAGAAGATTTTCCAATTAATTCATTTCTGAGATATCCGGTCATGTTGCAGAGAGCATCATTTACTTCAATCAGTATCCTGTTAACCACAAGTCCAATTCCGACAGGAGCGACACTAAAAATGCTCTGGAGTTTCTCCTCGTTTTCTGTCAGAAGCAATTCTGATGCTCTTTTCTCCTTATTAATCTGTACCTGCTCAAGCGCCTCTTTTACTGCAAAAGGCAACCTTTTCATATGTTCTTTGATAACATAATCCTGGGCGCCTGACTTGATGCATTCAACTGCTATCTCTTCATTAACCGATCCGGTTAAGAGTATGAATGGTAATTCAGGGTCGAACTTTGTTACTTCCTTAAGAGCCTGAAGGCCGTTAAATGCAGGCATCATATAATCAGAAATAATCAGATCAGGTTTGAACTCATTAAGCGCTTTGATAAGATCCACCCAGGTGCAAACCGTTGTATAATCGAACCTTATTTGCTCCCTTCTAAGTTCAAGTACTGCCAGGTCGACATCAGAAGGAAGATCTTCAATAAAAAGAATTTTCAACAGATTCTTTTGAATCATTTTATCTGGTTTTTATGATGATTAGTGGCTGTGACTTGTGATTTATTGCTATACACAAGCCATCTTCCAAACAATCTGATCTTTACATAATTCAAAATACTAATGTAATTATTGTCTTCTCAAATATATGAAATGTATACTGCTTACATCAAAAATACTGCACTCCAACCACGGGTTCAAACTGTCAGCCACTCTTCTTTACAGGCAGACTAAAATAAAATGTTGCTCCTTTTTCTACTTTCCCCTCTGCCCATACTTTTCCTCCGTGCCTGTGAATAATTCTCTGCACAATGGCTAACCCTACACCGGTGCCTTCAAATTCATCGGCTTGATGAAGACGTTGAAAAACTCCAAACAATTTATGAGTATATTGCGGATTAAATCCCACACCATTGTCTTTTACATAATAAATATTGAATTCATCTTCAGTATAGCCACCTATTTTTATCTCAGGTCTCTTTTTCCCTGAAGAAAACTTTACAGCATTGGAAATAAGATTTATCCAAACCAGTTTTATAAATGTAGAGTCAGCAAAAGCTTCTGGTAATACCTCTATAATTAAGCTAATTTTTTCCTGAGTTTCAGGCGATACGACTTCATTGAGCATTGACAATGCCATCTTTGTCATGTCGACTTTTGATACTTTATGTTCACCACGGGTAACTCTCGAAAAGGAAAGAATGTCGGTAATGAGTTGGTCCATTTTCTGAGTATTGCTGCGAATAAGACCAAGCAGTCTCCTACCTTCGTCATTAAGTTTTGGTCCATAATCTTCCACTATAAACTCAGAGAATCCGCTTATAGCACGTAAAGGGGCCCTGAGGTCGTGAGAAACCGAATAAGCAAATGCCTGAAGTTCTTTATTTGCAGCTTCAAGTTGAGAAGTGCGTTCAATCACCCTTTTTTCAAGCTCAGCATTTAACTTTTTAACTTCTTTCTCCACTTTCTTGCGTTGTTCCATTTCGAGCCTGACTTCTTCAAGTAGGTTAAGAGTTGCTAATTTACTGGATTCCAATTGCTTGTGTGATTCTTTAAGCTTTTTTTCAGCAATTTTCTTTTCCTCAAGCTCATTTTGTAAATCTTTAGTTCTTTCTCCAAGAGCCTGTTCTACTATAATACGATCAGTAATATCAAGAATAGAAACAATACTTTGACTGGTTCCCCGAACCAGTCCGATATCCAATATGGCATGTCGGACTTCACCCTTCTTATTAATAAGTTTCACCTCATACTTTTTAGGGGCGAGAGAAGGGTTTTCGCGTCTTAGATTATGATTCCTGATCATATTTTGCAAACTCTCCGTTTCAACATAATTAGTCCATTTCTGCCCGATAAGTTCTGCCTGAGAATATCCTGTCAGAGAAAAACACTCGTGGTTTGCCATAGAGATAGTTGTATCCTCCTCAACTATCAACGTTGCCGTGCCCGTAGATTCAAAAATAGCCTGATACTTCGCCTGGTTTATCTGTAAAGCTTCCTCAGCCAGCTTGCTTTCGGTGAGGTCTTTCTCAAATGATGCTTTTAATGAATCATACTCAAATTGCCCCTTCTCTAACTCCTTTATTAGCTGGCCTTTAGTTTTAGCCTGGTAATTCATAACTCTTTAATTTTCAAATTTGCAAATTGTAAAAGAGAAGGTGCTTCCCTTTCCAACTTCACTTTCCACCCAGATTTTACCCCCATGCTTTTCAATGAATTCTTTGCATAATAATAATCCAAGTCCTGTACTCAGTTCACCTTCTGTGCCAGGTCTGCTGGTCTTTTCACTTAAAAGGAACAGTTTGTCTTTCAATTCCTGATTCATCCCAATACCTGAATCGCGGACCCTCACCTCGATGAAATGTTCATTATTGCATACAGCTTCCACCCTGACTTTCCCTCCAGCCCGTGTAAACTTAATTGCATTTGAAACAAGATTCCGTATAATAGAATCAAACATATGATTATCGACATTAACCTCAATTTCATCCGGAATAGAAATCACTATTTCCACCCCTTTTTTCTTTGCCGCTTCCGACAACACATCAATACAGTCACTTACCTTTTCATTCAGTTTGAGTTTCTCAGGGATAAAATCGAGACCACCCCGTCTCAGTCGTGACCATTCAAGAAGGTTTTCAAGGAGACTGTAAATATTCTGGGCAGACTCCTTCATGCTGACAGTAATCTCCTTAATCTCGTCTATAGTCATTGCCTGAATAGCTTCCGAGAGTATTTCTGTTGCGCTCAGGAAGGCACTTAAAGGACCTCGCAGATCGTGCGCAATGATTGAAAAGAACTTATCCTTTTCTGCATTGACAATCTGAAGCATCTCATTTTTTAGTTTTATTTCTTCCTCGGCCAGCTTGTGATTGGTTATATCCCTGGATATTCCGAAGGTACCAATAATTGTTCCCTCTTTGTCGCACAGGGGCAGTTTAACCGTTGAAACCCACGTGTCGGAATGATCATGATGTGTCTCTTTTTCTTCAAGACTCAACATTTGCCCGGTCCTGATAATATCCTGCTCATCATCATATGCCTGCTGCGCATGTTCCCCTGTAAAGAAATCAAAGTCTGTTTTTCCAACTGCCTGGGTAGTGTCGTTCAAACCTAAGAATTGAGCCTGTGCCTTATTTATCCTGATGAATCGACTTTCGCGATCTTTAAAATAGACATGATCGGGAAGGTTATTTAAAAGAGCGTCGATCAGATATTGTTCCTGTACCAGCTCTTTTTCAGTCTGCTTCCGCTCCTTCACGGATTCTATAAGTTGTCTGTTCTGATATGCTTTTGAGGAAATTTCAGTGGCAAAGGCAAATAACATCTTAGCTACGTTTTCAAACTTATCTCTTGACATTACAGGCACTTCGTCCAAGGCATTCATGAAATCTTGCTTATCAGCTCCTATTTCTTCCGCATATCGAATCATCCTTTTATAATCCTGTTCCTCATTTTTTACCTGACCAATTAACCAGTTGGCTATATGCTTACCACCAACTATAATACTTGACCCTGCGTCCCACAATCCACCGCTTAAACATGGTAGTATAACCGGACCGGAAGGATTAGGCTTGCCAATTTCAGCATCGGATTTGAAACAGTTTGTAAGTCCTGAATCTGTTTTCCTGATGATTTCATTGCATAATCTGCAGAAATTACTGGGACGTGTTATAGGTCTGCCGTCAGGATGAGTTATAATTGATGCAACCCCTGTTGCATCCGAAAAAAGGTCCTGAATATGTTGAATATCATCTAAATCGAATATATCGGAAAACTGGATGTGATCTGTCGTTTTCATGTTTTTCTTCATTTTGTTTCACTAAAATAAGTTCTTCCTATGCTTTTTCCCCACTCTTCATACAAATTTTTATTTTTTGCGATAAAACACAAGATACGAAGTTTTAGCCACATTATTTGATTTCCCGGGTGTTAAGATGGGGTCAGAGCTGAAGGCTTGGAGGGTTGAGGTTGAGGTTGAGGTTGAGGTTGAAATTCAATATTTCAACATTTCCTCTATTTCAGTTTTCTTACTACATTTGCCGCAGCAAAAAAAAAATGCAATACGATATAAAACCCGGTATCAGAGGCCTGATTTTTGATCTCGACGGGACACTTGCCGACACAATGCCATACCATTTTAAAGGGTGGCGAATGGCCTGTCAGAAATTTGGAGGCGACATCGATACCGCTTTTCTAAGAAAACACACGGGAACACCCGGATGGATAATCGCTGATGAGATTATAAAGAAATGTAAACTAGACGGAAGTGTTACTATTGATCAGATAATGGCTGAAAAACTTATCGAATTCTATAAGGAACAACATCTGGTCAAACCTATTATCCCGGTCGTGGAAATAGTAAAGAAATATTACGGTAAACTGCCAATGGCTGTCGGGACAGGCGGTCACAGGGAAGCTGTTGAACGGACGCTTGAGATTACAGATCTTCGTAAGTTTTTTGATATTATTATTACGGCTAACGATGTAGATAATTTCAAACCACATCCTGAAACCTTTCTGAAATGTGCAGCCCTTATGAAAATTGAGCCACAATTCATTGAGGTCTTTGAGGACGGAGATCTGGGCATCGAAGCTGCATTAACCGCAGGAATGTCTGCCACAGACGTAAGATCGTGGTATGATTCGAGCTGGTAAAAGCACAGAGCAAATGGCACAGAGTTAATAATTAAGTCCCCTTTGAGCCATTGCACCCTTGCGCCATTGAGCCACTTATACCAGAATCTTTGTCGTTAAATTAGTTATGCTTGTTTTGATAGCATCAAATGGTTTTCCATCCTTAGTGCTGTCCTGTTCAACAAACATGTACTTCATACCGGCAATATTTTTAGCAGCAAGAATCTCCTTGAAATTTATCACACCGGCGCCGACAGGTGCAAAATCACTACTCTGAGTTTTGAAGAATGGAACTTCCTTTGTATACATGTCTTTCATATGGAAAAGCTGAAACCTTCCGGGATATTTCTTAAAGAGCTCCACCGGATTGATCCCTGCTTTAGTTGCCCAGAATAAATCTATTTCCATGGTCATGAGATCTTTATCCATTTCGGACAGGAAGACATCGAAATAGGGAACCTTGCCCTCTACTGTACCAAATTCAAAATTATGATTATGATATCCGAACTGAACACCGTTATCCTTCATAATCCTGCCAACTTTGTTCCAATCGGCAACCATTTTCTGAAACCCTGCAATAGATTTTCGGTCTTCATCGGCAATATAAGGCTGCATACAATATTTAGCCCCGACTTTTGCATGATCTTCAGCCATCTTCTTTGCCTCGTCGGAAGTTATTCCCTTGGGATTCACGCCGGCATGACTGCTTATTATATCCATACCAAGATCATTTGCCATCTTTTTAAAATCGCCGGGCAGATAACCATAAAATTTCCCATTTGAATAGCTGGCCAATTCCAGATATTTGTAACCGATATCAGATACCATTTTCAATGAGCCTGGAACATCTTTTCCCATTGCATCGCGTATAGTGTATAACTGTAATCCTATTCCGAAAGTTTTGGGATCGGCAACAGTTACTTCTGAGGTGGGTTTTCCAACCATTTTCCAGTCACTCTTTGAGATAACAATTGCTCCTAATGCACCTGTGGCAGATAATCTTAGAAACTCCCTTCTTGATTGTTTTGTTTTCATGGCAATAAGTATTTAAAAAAATGAAATCATAGATTTTAAAACTTTAAAAAATCAGAAAATAAAAGTAATATAAAAAGGCAAAAAACAGAAGACAAAAGACAAAAGTAAAAAGATAAAAGTAACTTTGAGAAATTCCCTTTACCGGAAAGATTGCCGCGTCCTTCTGCCTCGGGCTCACAATGACTCTGTAAGTTAGATAGATTAGACTGAAAACTCGAAAGATGAAGGTCGAAACACGGAACGAGAAACAAATAACATTTATAAAAAGATAATTGAATCAGATAATAAAAACTTCCGACGGTTCGCACACTATTTATGTTCCTGAAATAGATGAGCACTATCATTCAGTACACGGCGCCGTACAGGAATCTACGGTTATATTCATTAACAGCGGATTTGATTTTTGTAAAGCTGATCCCATTTCTATTCTTGAAGTCGGTTTCGGAACAGGGTTGAATGCACTTCTGACTGCTATCAAAAGTATAGAAGGAACACGAGAAGTAAATTATACTTCAATCGAAAATTATCCTCTTGATAATAAAACCATCAGCTCCCTGAATTATAATGAGTTTGCAGGAGAAAATGGCAGGGAGATCTTTCATCTGATTCATTTATCACCATGGAATACAAGAGTGAATATCTGCAAAAATTTCAATCTTCATAAAATGGAAGCAGATTTTACAAAGGAAAAACTTCCGGGGAAGTATGATCTTATTTATTTTGATGCTTTCGGACCAGATAAACAACCGGAAATGTGGACGAGGAAAATGTTCTCAGGAATTTCAGATGTTACGAATAAAAAGGGCATCCTTGTCACTTATTCAGCTAAAGGAGAAGTGAAAAGAAGTCTAAAAGCATGTGGGTTTGAAGTAACTTTGCTTCCTGGTCCTCCAGGGAAAAGACAAATGATCAGGGCGGTGAAAATTTAAAATTTATTCTTTCCATGGCTTTTTTGCTTCCCCTAAAGTATTATCTTAG
>Ga0182011_10002351_pt1 | contig 16003 bp, 24 predicted proteins | sample 711E1DmetaG_FD_120481 | JGI IMG/M metagenome (GOLD analysis project Ga0182011, IMG submission 120481) | Permafrost microbial communities from Stordalen Mire, Sweden - 711E1D metaG | ecosystem: Environmental > Terrestrial > Soil > Wetlands > Permafrost | place: Sweden: Stordalen | collected... | reverse complement strand
GTCACACTACAATCATTTAACTACATGTGTCGTTGGGTCAAACCCCAACATAGATCAATCTGCGAGCTTGGCGACCAACAGTTCATGTGTTGTAACTTGTTCCCAGAGGGTTCTTACACCAAGACTTACTGGCAGAACAAGGGTTTGGAACACATATACTTGGACATCAATGGTAGGGGTGGTTCACTCATGGTTGATCTCAATGAAGACATCGACATCGATAAACAGTTTGATATCATCACAGACTTTGGAACTCTTGAGCATGTCAATGATTTCTATATGGGATTTAAGAATGTGCATAAGATATGCAAGACCAGGGGGTTGATAATTCACATACTACCGGCTCCTGGACACTGGCCGGATCACGGAACATGGAGAGCCGGGGTGGGTTTCTTCATGAAACTATCAAAGTCAATGAAATATGATCTATTAGACTGCCACATAGAACCAACATACATAGGTGGAACCGATGCGGATCAGATCTATGTTGTGATGGAGAAGAAATCAGAGAATGATTTCGTGGATCGTGAAACCTTTGACACATTTGGCTGTATAAAGGAATATGATGATGAAATTTATGAAAAGGGAAAGGGAAGGATAACATAATATTATGGAACACTATCTATTGATAAAATGTGGGTATGAAGGCATAGAGCAGTTAGTTATGCCATCAAATGAACCAGATGTGTTAGTGAAAAAGATTAATGATATAAGGAACAAGATCATAACTGCAAAGGAACATAGGAAGAGAGTCAACGCTGCAGCTGGTCAAGATGAAAACACTGTGGTTGATGCTTGGGGAGATCTATATGTAGCACAAAAAATAACAGAAGAGGAATGGGACTTAGGATTAGAAGAACCACGTGCATATTGCATACAGAAATGGGATGGTGTATGTTTTAACTGTTGCTGTAAAGAACTAAAGGTCAACATAGACGACACCACATGGTGGATGATGTAAAAATTAAAATAAATCTTTAATAACAAATAAAAATATGAAACTACAAATTGATACAGATAATGGCAATAAAATCATCAGGATTGAAGGATCTATAAATCTTAATGAACTATTCGAACATCTTAAACAGATGTTTCCGAATGATCTTTGGAAAGAGTTTACATTAGAGAACATTACTATTGTTAATTGGCATGATCCAATCATCATACCGTGGCCAGGGCAGCCTCCTCAACCCATCAACATACCAAATATTCCATACCCAAATCCAGGAACTGCACCATATCCATCCTGGCCAAGCCCAGGATGGAACACCTCATATGTTGGTGACCCACCGTATCCATTACCTTGGATAACGTGCGAAACTAACAATGTGATATGTGAATTAAAACCCGGTACGTATAACGTACAAATTTAAAAATAGATAAGATGTATTTGCACTGTCATAACTGTGGTTGGTCCCAAGATGATTTCTGGGAATGGAAAATAGATTGGAAAAACATCTTCAAATGGCAAAGGAGACCGTTCGGGTATAACCCACTCTCTTTATTCTTACAAGATATTGTAACCCTATTGGAAACCTAAGATGATTGAAATGGACACATCTTGGATCAGAAAGAATGGGTTTAAATCAAACATGATATGTTCTTGGTGGTTAATATGGTTTGGACTAAAAGATCAAACCAAAAAACTGTTCACTATGAAATATTGGACACATGAATCATACAGCAAACAATATATGCATGCAAAGTGTCCAAAATGTAGTTTGCATAATCATCTTGATATAGATTAAATTATTATTTAAACACAAGTAACACATGAAAAAGAATAAAAAGATGGTGTTTGAACTTGATGAAGTTCAGATCAAGAAATATGAAAAGTGGAAAAAGAAGCTTCCAAAGATAGATTATGGTGCAGTTGGCGGTGGCATAACATTTTGTTTCACCCCCACCGGTATAGGAACCATGGTCAAAGTCAAGAGTGATGATGGCGGTGAAATAAATCTAACTGATTTTGAAAACTGGTAAAATTAAAAAGGAGATGAATATTCATCTCCTTTGTTTTTAGTATATTGTTGAGGCGTCAAACCTTATCCACTTTCCTCCAACTTTAAGATATGCTTTATTCGAAGCAAAAAACATCTGGCCGTTCACCCCACTAGCATCCTCTGTTGGAAGTTGCGTAAGGGTTGTGGCCTTAAAGGTGTTCAACCAAGCCACAGAGACATCTGCAGCAGCCACGCCAGCATTGACATATGCTATGGAAGTGTCGCGTGCACCGATGGAACTATTAACATAAGCTATTGTAGCTTTGATAGAGTTTAGAGCTGCAATGGAGACATCACGTGCACCAAAGGATGTATCTATATAAGATAGAGATAGAGCAACATTACCGCTAGGATCTATCTGCACCAGTGATGCGTTTATTAGGTCTATGACAGTCTTGATATTGTCATACCCACCAAAGTACTCTTTGACAGAATAGGGAATGTTATCAATGTTGATAGGGTTCATTTTAGATGATTATTTTTTATCTATATATCTAAATATGAAAAATGAATAATCAAAAATATTTATGCTTAAATCACTAACTAAATATTCAAACACATTAACATCATAACAAATCACCTCATCTAGATGAGGTGATTTTTCAATCATAATCATGTCATGTGTTGCTCCTTGTGAGCTTCAGAAGTCAATGCTCCCGGTAACCCAGGTGCTCTTTCTGAATTTCAGTATGTGCAGTACATCCCGTCATTTTTAGTTAGGAATCTCTGACTCTGGTGGGGTTGGGTAAAATTTTCCGATTGGTTCTTCTGATGGATCAGGAACCCTGCTTAATTTGTTGTTTGTTTTCATGATTTTTTTTGTTTTTAGGTTAAAATAAATGTGTTACTCCTTGTGAGTTTCAGAAGTCAGTGCTCCTTCCATTGAAGGTAGCTCTTTCTGATTTTCAGTATGTACACCACATACCGTTTTGTTTAAATTGTTATGTAAATATAACAACTATTTCCGAGACTAAAAAATATTTTTCATTTTATTTTTAATAGTATAATGCGCACATCATATGCATAATATAGTGGAATGCATGTATCTGGTCATTAAAAAATGGTCAATACATGTCCACTCTCTTTAAAGTAATAAGATTTTATGATAAATAAATTATTTTTATTGTTTTAGATCATTGTCTTGCGATCTAGTGGTCCTAAAGAATGCTATCATTTAGTGATGTAGCTAATAACTTTACCGTTTTTGTATTTATTTATTTTTATCTTTTAAAATTCCAATTATTCTATCTGTTTGTTTTTCGGTTTTTTCATCAACAGTGTTAACTGCTTTTAAGATATCATTTTTATCCTCTTTCTGTTTTTCTTTAATTTCATTTATTCGTGAGTTAACATAAGATATGTCTGCTTTTAATTCTAATCTTTTGGCAAAATCCATGACACTCTCATCACGTACGCGAACAGAATACATGATGATGGACCCCACCATAGAAAGAGCAAAGACAATCAGGTAACCTATTATGTTTTCTTTTAATTTTTCCTTAATTTTTTTCATATTTTTTAAAAAATTTTATAATTTTATCATGATAAAAGATGATAAAGATGATACTTATTAAAGCAAATATCAACACAGAAAATAACAAAGCAAATTCTTTAGAATTACAATAATCAATATATGTAGGTAATGATGCGTTTATTATCAAATTGTAATAAATAAAAAAACATATGGAATAGATCATCAAGGACAGAGCAAATAGTTTACTCACCTTTGAAGGGGTCAATCTATAGATAATCAAACCAGACATAAAACTTAAACCGTATTGCACTATATAGTAAAAACAATTCCAATAAACAGCATCTGCCGGCACCTCAACATAAGGAATTGCCGGAGCAAATTGCATATAGATTGTGTTTGCAATAAAATAGAACAATACGGTTATAGCTATTATGATTTCCATCCCAATAGCTTTTTGATTGCATTTAATAATTCACTCCAACGACCGGGTCTTGGAGGATTTGGTGGGTTAACTGGCATGATATAAAATTATTTTTAGTATATATTAAAAATAAAAATAAAATATATAATAAAAAATAGTGATTTAAAATCAATAGATGAAAAAGATATTTCTGATATCAGCAATATTCTTAATATCCATGTGCGGGATGCCCTCTCATAGAAATAATGGTTTAAATAAAGATTCTATCTATGTAGATTCTATCATAAAAAACGTAGAATCCTTTGTGAGTCGAGGTGTAGTATATCAACCTAAAAAAATTATGATAGATGGTAGTATACCCAATTATAACTATAAATATCGCATAGTATTAAATTATATAAGAATGGCAAGAAGAAGACATTATGAAATCTTAGATAGCATTGCAACTGAGGACATCAAACGAAATCTAGAAGACATAGGATTTCAAAAACAGAGAATAGAGGATTATTTGAACCTAAACAGTAAATAGATCAAGTTAGAGGCAAAACTTTTAGTCGATTTTATGATATAAAAATCAAAAATGGTCTTAAATGAATTAAAGAGTAAAATCTGCGCAGACTTGGGTGTGGATGAATTTGACCTAGGGAAACTGGGGTGTGACATCATTGAGGTGTGTGCTGGGATAATAGACGCAAGGCTGGAAGAGATGGAGGAGCTAGAGAAAGAGAACAGGAGACTGAGGGTGGTGGTTAAGAACCTGAGAGTGGAGATTGAAGATATGAGAGAGGATGAAAATTTAACATGAATTTAACACTAAAATGTGTATATTGTTAAATTTTATTGTTATATTTACATAATAATAATTAAAACCAAAAACATTATGAATTACAAATTTTTATCATATCTATATGAATATGAAGGAGATCAATTTTTCGTCCATGATCTAAACACTAATAACATATACGTACTTATTAACAATATCATTGATAAACCTAAATTTATCAATGTTACAAGTAATTATAAAAACATTAATTTGGATTTATTTGATGATATCTACAATGAAGAATATGAAGATTTTCACAAAAATTTATTAGAATACGGAAAAGAGTGTAAATTGGAAGATCCTAAATATAATGTGGATTATGAATTTCGGGTATCTTTGTCACATGATATCATTGATTGTTATCCATCAAGCGTTCCAGAAAAATTTATAAATAGATTCTTATTATGTAAGGATAAAGACGATTTCATAAAAAACCAAGACTCTTTTGATTTTACAGATAAAGATAATAGTAATTCCAATGATATGAATGAAGATTGGTTCAAAGAATATGTAAGATTAGGAGGTAAACACTCAATAGAAGTGTTCCTATATAATAAGAACATATTTGAAGCAATAACTTTAGATGCTTTTATATTTGGTGATTGCGTTTTTTCTAGAGATGAATGTTTCACAAAATGGATAAAATTTATAGGTTCTAAAAAGGAAAGTTTATTGTATTTTCATGCCATAGATAACGTAACAGCATACACTTAAAAATAAAAATTATGAAAGAATATCTGACGCAAGAAAGATTGGAAGAATTTTTAAATCAATTATATCCAGATGGTGAATGGTTATTTAATAAAGCTGTGAGTAAAACCATAAAATCAAGGCCTGATTATAGGTCAGATATCTATAAAATCATAGTAGAGTTCAATGGGTTTAGACACTATAACTCTTCAGAAGTCATAATAAAAGATATTTCAAAATATGAAAATTATAAACTATCAGGATATTCTGTCATTGAAATACCTTATTTTGTACAGTTATCAACCACCGTAATAAAATTACTTTTTGACAAAGATATTGATTATAAACAAACATATCAACATGGTTTCATAGATGATAAAGCTTTATTACCATGTGATTTTTGCCAGTTGGGTACACAACGATTCGAGCAAGATTTAATCAAATTTGATGTTATATGCAAAGATATACTAGATTCACTCTTAGAAAAAGTGAAACAGAAAGGAAACAAATATCTTGTTTTACCGGAAAGTTTATTTTATCTAATTAAATACGAATAAAAAACAAAAGAGGGGAAATTCCCCTCTTTTTATATTAAACTAATTGTTTAATTAGATTCTATTAAAGTATTGCACCTGAATTGGTGTTGAATACTAAGGTGACATATTGTGTTTCTGGATGGAAACCAGCATCAACAAGAGCATATCTTGATTTGATGATTACCTTCGGTGCACCAGTTCCTTCAGTGATAAGCTTAACTGATTCAGCCATAAGATACGGCGCAAAGGTCGTGCCAGGTTCATCTGAAGCTCCCTTACGTCCAACTAACACACGGGTGTCAGTATATAACATATTCGGATCTACATACAGTGTCATTCCAGCCATTGTTCCCAACGGATACAGACTACCATTGTTCTGGGTGAATGTGTTCGTTATCGGACTAAATGTGTACTGCGCGTTTGTTTGGATGGCGGTGGCTATCTTCAAGTTTGTCACTATGAAGTTAGCAGGGCCTCTCCTACCACGTTGAGCAACCAGGTTACCAGCAGCTAAGACACATGCCATGACACGTTTGATCGCGGTGTCTTGGTTTTCGAATATGCCTGAGTTGTAAGATGTATAACCAGGAATGGTCATCGTAGAAGCAGTCGCTGAACCAGCTGTGTTGTATGCATAGGCAGCAGATGTAGCGTTTGAGCTTGAACACAGGTTAAGGTTCAAATTGACACCCTCAACATTGTATGCTGCAAGGTGATTCTGCCATCCAAGACCAAATATCCTCGAAAGGATGTGTTTGTTGATGTTTTGGCTTATCTCATTGATACCGGCGTTTTCAACCATTGCAATGACATCGATACCCCATTGTTTGTTCAGATCTTGGATCTGTTCTTGGGTCACTGACACAGAGACTTGGTATGTACCAACCGTGACGAATTTCGTGAACACCTGTAGACCAAGGGCCCTAGGATACTGCATCTCGCCAACCCCACGTTCCATGGGTTCGTAGAGTGTGGTTCCGTCAACGAATGTACCTGACCAAGCGGTCGTGTCTTTTGCACCAGAACCAGCAAAACCCTGTACCTGATCTTCCAATGTGGAGATGAGTGTAGGATAAGTGGTTATGTTTGCACTAGATGCATCGATCAATAAACCAGCGGTACCATCAAAGATGTCAGCCAAGTTAGCTGCACCACCAGAGAATGTACCAGTCTTAAACATTGGGAAACCATCGATACGAGATTTACCAATGTAGGTAGCCGTTAAGTTGTAACCACCACCAACAGAAGCGTCGGCAGAGAAGGTGACAGCTTTTCCAGCACCCTTGTATGTCAACCACGATTTAGCGGAAGCATCAACGGAGAGCTTGAATGCAAATGGAGCTTCATAGGCACCAGTTGCAGGATCATATGCGCCAGCAGCTGTTGGATTAGCAGTTGTGGGGCTAGATGCAGGTTGTGCACCAAACGGTTGTTTGCCACCAGCATAGACGTAGTCCATGTAACTTATGACACCTGTTGGACCCGGCATGGGAACAACATTGACAAGGTCAAACCCGATTGTACGAGCAGCAACTTGAAGTGCCATTGGAAGCAATGCAGGCCATTTGTCACCAGAACCTGTTGTGGTTGAACCTGTTAACTGTGCGCCTGTTGTGGCTGCCACAGAAGCAGGTTGAGCTGTTCCAATACCTGGAACGTTGTAGAGTGTTGCATATGGCGTGGATACTCCACCCATAGCAGCTTCATTCAATGCGTGATAATGTGCATATTTGGAGACCCAGGCAAGACGTGATTTGTCTTTAAGGCCGGTCGTTGATTCTATCATCGGACTCCATTTTTGTACGATTTCCGCTTCGTTTAACTGTTTCATTTTTTGTTATTTATTTTTATTTTATCTATCTAAGTAAAAATCTATCATTTGTGTACTTGCTGCACAGAAGATGGTTAGTTGTTATACTTTTTCATCATCTCGCCAACTTGGTTAACAAACGAGTCAAATTTTTGTTTAGATTCTTCAGGGGTCTTAGCCAAAACACTCTCGTTCAATGTGATCGATTGTTTCTTGACCAAACCACTGGTCTCCCAAAAGTTATCAATTGCGTATTGGTTGTTCAAATCAAAGTACTCAGCCTTTGCAGCAATGCTGTCCTTGACAGCTTGTGAGGCACCTTCAAATACAGTCTTATATTTTTCTGGTGCGCATCTCAACCACAGTGGTTGGGCATTGGCTTTTTCATTGAGGGTTGACTCCCAAATCTTAGTGATCACCTTTGGATCAATGGTAGGAACTTTATTGATTTCAGAGTTGACCTTTTCTTTGTCGGTCGCATCCAGAGCGTCAAACCTCTTTCTGTCACCCTCACTTAATAGAGTGGTGAAAGGATACTTGCTCTTTATTTGTTCATCCAGACCTCTTTCTTTTTCTAAGGTTGAGATGATCTTTGAGAGTTTTTCATCAAGGTTTGTTGATCTCGTCTTTATTGTTTTAGTCCTATCTATGTTCAATGATTCATTCATTTTTGATCTATTTTTAATCACATTCGAAATATCTTCTGTGTTTTGATCCAATATTAAGATTTTATATCTATTTTTAAGTATTAATTTTAAGATATAATTTTGTGTAGATGATCCTGCTTTCGAAACTTCATTAAAAACTATAATATCATAAGAATCATAATCATATTTGTTTATATCTTTTGCTTGCAATTTGTTGTTAACAACAGGTAATTCAAAATCATCTGGGGTGGACAAAGATGCATTGATATCTAAAATATGTAAACCTTTATCTTTTAATGTGTTCATGATAATTTTTGCTTCTTTATAATCAATCTGCATTATCATGCATCCATTAACATCATCATTTAAAAAATCATCTAATTGCAATGTTTTATCTGAATTATCACCATATGATTCATTCATGTTCTTTTTGCCCTTAACATCTAGTTTAAGGTTTTGGTTCTTTACGTTCTTTGGACCATCGGATCCAGTTGTTTTTTCTCCAGAACCTATGGTCTTTGTGGTGTCAATGACCATGATGCCCTTGACCTTACCAGACACAGATAGTTTAGAATCTCTATCATCTGGACCAAGAGTCTTTAAACCTTTGGGTAGACCCTCTTTCTTGAGTTTGATTTCCTTCATCTTGGCAACTATTGTCTTTGTCTTATCATCAAATTCAACACCCTTTGTCATGCCCTTGGCATCAACATTCTTTGTAACGTCTATCTTTTCAACACAGTCCAGTATCTCTATGCCCTTGAAGCTACCCTCAGACAGTGGTTTCTCGTTGATGTTGTTCTTTGATAACATCTCTTCTATCCTTGCTTTGAGTTCAGGGTCCTGTTTTGATTCAGACACAAGTTCTATGTATTCAACCAAACGTTTTGCGTCATCTTTGCTTATTGCTTTTCCGAACATGTCTTCCGTCCAGTTCACAGAATGGTTAAGGTTCTTAGCCACGGACGATGTCCACTCATTGATACCATTGATGGCCCTTGCTTGATCACTAACCCAATCATGCATATCGTTGATTGCTGTGGCCTTTTCTTCACCCCATTCATGCATCTTATTGACTGCTTTTGATATCTGTGTGTTCCACTCGTTGACACCATTCAACATGGTGGCGTTATGGTCAACCGATTCTCCGATGGCATTTGTGGTCGTCGCAATGCTACCAACCCAATCTTGTGTATGATTCAGAGTCTTTGCATTGTAATCGACTGTTTCCACAAGTTTCTGTGTCAGATCATAGTGTTCATTGCTTTTCTTTGCAAGGTTATCTGTGTAACTTGCAACCTTGTTGACAGCCTTGGCTATGTCAGATTGCCAATTCAAAGAATTTTCCTGGATGGAACGTAGCTTCTCAACATATGACTTGATGAGTTTTATCTCTTTGCTATCACCGGTGGTACCACCATTTTCGAGTATTTTACTCTCAAACTGGTTCAATCTCTCATTCAATTTCGATAGTTCAGATTTGAATTGTATGGTCCACTGTTGGATGGCGTCTTCGTTTAATTTAGAGTCCATATTGTTTTCGTTATTTTTATTGTTATTTTTGTTTAAAATCTTTGCTTCTTCACGGAATTTTACAGATGGGTACTTATCTGTCACATCTATTATAGAGATGTTCTCGTTGACGATACCAAGATCGCTCCCGATGTTCTGTTTTTCCTGTGTGTTATATGATTCATTTAACCTATTTATGAGGTTTTGGATGTTAGATCTGTAGCTCTCATTAACATTATGTAGCTGTGCAGCCTCAAACCCTGGTTTAGCAACCAGATCATAGGTGTAGATCTGTTGTATGGAAACAGTCTTATCATCATTGACTGTTCCTGCAGCCCTTGAAGATATGGAAAGTGGAACACCAGCTTCCAATAAAGATTTTGCTATCTGGCCCTTTGGGGTGCCATCTAATATCTCTATACGTCCAAGTATCTGGCGTTTTGGTGCATCATACCATAGGTCAGTCACCCTATGAGATACATTTGATAGTTGGACCTCAAAACGTTCTGGATGGTCAAGTTCTCCAAGCAGGTTTCCGTTTGCAATGTCCTTTTTTAGATATTCAATATGAGGAAGGTATTGAGCCTCTTGATAAATCCTAGAATTTTTGTTCTCAATCCCAAACTCCGCAAAGACACCCTCAAGCACAGTCTTGTTGCCCTTGGCCACTTTTTGTAGGTTTTGAGAAGATCTTTCTAATATCAGTACACTATTGTACATATATTTTTTATTCTATATATCTAATTGATTTTTATATAGAATGTAACATGTTGCACGTAACATCACTATGATATATAAAACATTAAAAAATAATATGTTATGACTATAAATGCCTAGATTTTATTAAAAATAAAGGGGTTAAACTTAAGTTTAACCCCTTTATATGATATGATAAAAATTATTTTTAAGGATATATGGGTTTATCAACTCGACAATATTTTAGAATATCAATGTACATGAATTTGCACGCGTTGTTATATGAGTAGAATTCTCCTGTGACATAATATGGGGCGTGTTCTAATGAAGACAATTGGTTATCTCTACACACAAAAGATCCCAACACAAGTTTTGGGCCTCCTTTAAGTGTGATCAATCCATTATTAGAACATGTGAAATTCCCACTTATTATATCAAATTGTATATAGTCTGGAAATTTATTCAGATTTTTATATGCTAGATCAACATAACCATTCACACTTATTGAAAAATCTTTGTTTATCTTATAATTTTCTACATTCATCTTATCCAACCAACCAGTTATTAAAGCTCTCTTACCTATATTTAATGAGGTCAATGGATCATTATGTTTCTTGAAAGTTAACATATATATGCTCTGTTTGGTACTTTTTTAAACAACATCGATAATGTAAATATAAACAAAAAATGGCCATATATTAAACCAATAATGTGGCCATTTAAACTTCTTCTTCATAACATAGTTTCTTTGCTAATGTATCCAACTCATCGTGATGTTCCATGATGTAGTTCTTTGTGTCTTGCACCAAGTTGTCTAGATTCTTCTCACTTGCATCTATGAATGAGTAGTTGCCAAATACCAGGTTTGGTTCCAATCTATGGTAGTTATCACTTGCTCCCCAACCATCAAACAGTTTTCCAATCTCATAGTTAACGGTCTCACACTGTGAACTCATCATGATATCTATCGCTGGTATCATCCACTGGGCCTTTCCCCACTTCTTTGTCTTCTTATATGTGTAGCTCTTATCATTTATTAGACCTGTTCCCAGTGAAACAAAAGTGACATCCTTAGGTGTGTATAGCTTTGATTGTTGACCACCAAACCAAGTTTTTGATATCTCCACATAGGTCACCATGGATGGGTTTGCTGCATAGACCCCGCCATCAACGATCGTGTGTATGTAGGTGTTATCTGTGAAATACGCAGGTGGAAAGAAACTTGGCACACATGTTGAACCCCTAACTATGTCTTTGATGAACATGTCCTTGTACTTCTTGTTCTCATCAAAGTTTGTGTATATGTTTGCCCTTCTCTCGGTTATGTCATAGGCTGTGAACAGACACGGTTTGAGAAGCTCACTTATCTTATAGTGATCAAACGTCTCTAGGAATGTGTTCTCAATGTTCTTGCTTGGGTACTTTGGACCGATTAGTCCCCAGAGTGACTTTATCTTTGTTTGTGTGTTTGCGGTGAAGATGTCAGACCCAAACTTGTAGTAGAGATCAATGATATCACCCATATAATATTTTGGGGTGCCCTTCTCATTTGGCACCAACATCCCAGCACCAACTATGGAACCGGTTGAGGTCCCACCTATAAAATCAAAATAGTCAGATATTTTAATTTTATAGTTACATGTGAGTTCCTTTATCTTGTTCTCTAGGTATTGGAGTATGGTTGTTGGGACGATACCCTTGATACCACCACCATCTATCGCTAAAACCCTTAATTTCATGAATGTATTATTTTAATTATATATTCATGTTTATTACGTGGATAATCGTATACCGGAAATGGTTGTACGGAATGAAAATATAGTTCATTGTAATTATTTATCTTTATAAAATCAGGTATGTTTTTCATAATAGACACATCTACACTTTCATTGATGTCAATTGATAGATCATCATGTATGGTATAGTTTTTTATGTATATATTATCTAACCAATCTTCTATGAGTTTTCTCTGGCCTATGCCCAAAGAATGTAGAGGATCATCATGTTTTTTAAATGTTAAAATCATTAGCAGATGTTACCTTAAATTCTTGATCTTCACCATCAATGTTAAGTGTAACGATGACATATGAATGCCCATCTTTGTCATATTTAAAGTTTTTAAAGTCACTCAATGCTTTCGTCAATTTTCTTGCATTGCATTCATTGTTAAATATATACTTGTTTGCAAATTCACTTCTATAAGCTTTCATGGTTTTTAATTTTAATCATGTGTAAATGTAAACAAAATTTACGAGACCGTGACATCATTAATGTTAAAATCTTGTTAAAATTTCATCTCTTAAAAGTTATCACCTTTTATATTATGACAAAATCCACTGTCTCATTCTCACCCTTATCATTGATGATCTCGATGGTACATACCTTGTGACCATTCTCATTTAGCTTGAAATCTTTCTTATCATAGGCTTCCATGAATTTCTCCATGTTATCTTCCCTTCCATAGAAGAACCTATCTAACATATCTTTGTCACATTTCTTTCTCATAGGTCTAACATTAGGGTTCCAACACAGTTATCATAATCAGCGATGTCAATGAAGTACAACCTATCTTCATCTCTCTTATACTGTTCGATGTACTTGCTCCCAGTGTGGCCGACAATCTGGTCTATGCCAACAAACCTATCACTAATGAGTTCTCTCTTGTCTGCCCATAGGATGCCACCACACCCGCTGCCACCCCTCTCAGAACCAACCTTCCAAAGGACCCTTTGATTATCTTTAAAATGGTTGAGTATCTCATGTAACTTGAGCTTGGTCATGTCCTCATCCTTGAAGACCTGGTGCATCGTGGTGTCCTCATCGTTTATCTCATAGTCTATGAATTTTTTATAGTAACTTGCCGTTAACCCAGCGTGAGTCACGAGGGTGTACTTCTCATCCCCATATCCTCTCTTTATGTGATCGCCACCGTGTCCCCATGCAACATCAAACAGGTCCCAGCTCTCACGTAACATCTGGTTGTAAGCATCCTGTACCTTTAGATTGTAACCAGATATACCAGTCAACCTGAATTGGTATGCATAGTCATGGTTTCCAATCAAAAGGACTATTTTATCGGGATACTTTTGCTTGAGATCTATGATGTCTTTGAAATTCTGTAGGATGTCTATGGGAAGTATGTTGAAACTATCAAGATAGTCCCCAACGAATATGATCTTATCAACAAAATGTTCTAACGCATGATAGACAGGTCTCTGCCATTTATCACTTCCGTGGATGTCTCCGATACACAATATTTTCATATTAAATATTTTTCGATGTTAATATTTAAAGATGTATTTTTAAATTATTATACGTTACAAATATAAACAAAAAATCCTAAATAAAAAACTAGATGTGCTAAAACTATGCTAAAATTTCACATTTAGTTACGAATCTTATAGTTGATGGTCTGAAGCTTCTTCTTTATATCCTTTGTTTCCTTGGATAACACATCCAAACGTTCAGTGAACCCGTGCATCTCTTCATCAGATAAGCTGTTCATATCAAGTGTCTCGTTTATGATATCCTCTATGCCCGATATCAGTTTTGTTATCCTACTCTCCAACAGATGTATCTTCTTGTATAGATACACATCATTGATTGTCAACATTTTAAACATTGTTATCATCTACGTTATCTTTGGTATCAACCATGTTAGCTTCTCTCTTTCCTTCAGAAAATCAAATGAATCTTGGATGACCCATTTATTATAAGATGGGTCATCTTCAAGTATATCTAACCCTTCATCATCAAACCTTGTCTTTGAAACCAACCTACCTCTCTTGAAGCCATCTGGCATATCGTTCCAGTTTGTTCTCTTCTGGAAACACATCTCCTGGAGTTCGCTTGTGTTCTTCCCGTGCAATTCCTTGTGAGAATATAGGCTTTGGGCGGTCATCTGTATAGAATTTCTGACTGCATCCTTTTGCCTCCATATGAAGTAATTCTCAACCTCAGTTGGGTCTGGGATGGTGAAGACCCGAGAATCAAAGAACGCAATGTTGTGATTTGTGATGATGTCTAATGCCCTATCAAACTCATCATTTGAACACTTTATGGCCAAAGCAAGATGATTAAACACTGAACTTGCGATGCTTGCGCTTACACTGCACATCTTCTGGATGTTTCCATCAAACCATGCATCTGTGGTTATGGTTGCAAAGTCTGTGAGTAACAGGCTCATCTCATCACTCTGAACGTAACCAAACTGACAACCCTGTATGTTTTCACATAGGTACTTTGTTGTTAGGTTCATGATCTTCATGAAATATTCATCGTATGGCCGTTTCATACCACTACAGTAAGTATGAAAGGCCTTTCCATCACATCTGATTATCGTGTAAGTTCTCCTTGGAAGGAAGTAACGAGTTCTATCCTCGAAGTTGGTTTTCATACGATTTCCTAGATCATCTTTCATAATGTTCATAATTTGTAAACATTTAATAATTTGCGTTCTCAAAACTGAACTCTTTCTGACACCTTGGGCAATAATGTATCTCCACCCAGGAGGTTCCCTCAAACAGGTTGTCGACTATCTCTGACTTTATGTCTATCATCTCTGGATAGAACTTGTCTGACTCAGATATGTCATCAAAATTGTCCAGTTTTATCTTCTTTATCTTTCCATCCTCAACCTCATAGATATCATCTTTCGGGGGCTTCCATCCACACTCTGGACAATTATACTTCTTCATGTTTAGTTATTTTTTATTAGTTCTAATACAACTCTGGACCATATATTTGAATTTTTGTACCATCCCCTAATCTTATTTCATATTCGGGAATTCCCGTACCTGTATCGTATTTATTTAGGAGAGTTCCTTTTAATGAATCGGGTTTAATGTATACAATATCACCGAATTTGTATTTTGCATAAATGTCACATCTATTACCACAATTACCACAACTGATAATGAACGATACAAATATAATCACAATAATCAACATCTTGAGTGTTTTCATAATCTTATATCTTTAATATATGTTATTGTTAAATACACATTTAGCCACTTCAAAACTTTTATTGGCATCTTTGAATAGCGTCTCTTTGATTATCAATGTTGGAGTTTTTCTTCCAACACCATAGATTGCAAAATCTCTTTCTTGGATGTTTGGTTCTCTATGTATGCTTCCAAACACACAGATATCATGTATGAAAGCTTTACCGTGGCTTTTATTGGTTAATATATAGTCATTAAGAACTGTGATTAGATGACACCTTAAATTTTCTATTGTCATTTCCAATGGTTCTTTACACATATACTGTGTGTAATCAGCAATGAAACTTTCGGTCCTATTCCTAAATGGAACTTTTTTATACAGGAGTGTTTTGAATTTTTCTTTCATATCATTAAATTTAAATATATGTTTCTTTATAACTTACTATAT
>Ga0182011_10002350_pt1 | contig 16005 bp, 19 predicted proteins | sample 711E1DmetaG_FD_120481 | JGI IMG/M metagenome (GOLD analysis project Ga0182011, IMG submission 120481) | Permafrost microbial communities from Stordalen Mire, Sweden - 711E1D metaG | ecosystem: Environmental > Terrestrial > Soil > Wetlands > Permafrost | place: Sweden: Stordalen | collected... | reverse complement strand
TTTTATCAGCATCAAGATGGAAATGTACTGGCGGTCGAACCCTGTAGGGAAAGTGCACTACAATCTCCCTTCCCTTCGTAACTTAATCGAGGGTAATTTCACACAATCTACTTGACTTCACCATACTCAGGCCGCCGATCCTACCTGGAACCAACTCACAACTTTTGTTACGCAAGACAACACCGACCAACATCCATATGACATCAATTCTTTTAACTGCTTTAACTATGCTACTACGGTATACAACCACGCGGAGAATTCAAACATAGAAGCGGCAGTAGTTATTTTAACCCTCAGGAATGAACCTGTAGGACACGCGATAGACGCGTTCATTACCAGCGATTACGGATTGGTTTACGTCGATTGCACTCAACAAGACACGATTGCTCGCATTGAAGTCGGAAAAACATACCGGGCCGTCTCGCCGGGTGATATCCCACCCAGCCAGGATAGAAATGATGCCTGGTGGGATGCGTTAAGCTATAATTATTACTATTTACCCAATGTATATGGGGGACAGGCAGTAGTAGACTCGATAGACTTTTATTGGTAGATAAGACTCTCATCGCACAGGCAAAGACGCCTGTGCTACCAGAAGATTTTTGAACTTTATTTCTTCCCCTTCAGCATCTTCCCCACCTTATCCAATATCTTATCGGCGACTTCTCTCTTGCTCATTAAAGGCAGGTCTTCCTGCTTGCCGTTTTTATCGATAATCACGACCTTGTTAGTATCCGCGCCGAAGCCGCTGTCTTTTAGCGTTACATCATTGGCGACAATCAGGTCAAGATTCTTGTTTACCAGTTTCTTACGGGCGTTGGCAATCAGATTTTCCGTCTCAGCGGCAAAACCGATCTTGAGGAATTTACCTTTGACTTCGGAGATGATGTCCGACGTTTTGACGACTTCCAGCGTCAAACTGCCAGCACCTTTTTTAATCTTTTGTGCGGCGGTGGTCTTTGGCATATAATCCGCAACTGCAGCCGCCATAATCAGGGCATCAGCCTTAGCGGCCGCCTTGCCCACCGCGTCTTTCATCTCTTTGGCAGACTGCACTTTTACCGTTTCTATGCCTGCAATTGAATTAAGAGAAGTCGGGGTGGTGATCAGCGTGACATCGGCGCCCCTGTCCCGGGCTGCTTCGGCCACAGCGTAACCCATCTTACCGGAGGAACGGTTGCCGATAAAACGTACAGGGTCGATTGCTTCCTGAGTCCCGCCAGCCGTTACCACAATGCTTTTACCGGCTAAATCGCCCTTTCTGCCGAGTGTTTGCTGGATAATTCCCATGATCTCAGTGATTTCCGGCAGTCTTCCCTTTCCCACTGCGCCGGATGCCAGCCGACCATGAACAGGCGGAATAACGATAAAACCTCTCGATTTTAGCTTGGCAATATTTTCCTGCGTGATGGGATTGACATACATATTATTGTGCATGGCCGGGGCAACGACCACCGGCGCTTTGGTTGCCAGTACTACGCAGGTCAGCATGTCATCGGCGATACCACCCGCAATCTTGGCAATAATATTGGCAGTGGCCGGTACAATAGCCACAATATCCGCTTCATCGGCCAGATTCACATGAGTAATACCGGATAGCGGCGCAGGCTCAAACATCTCGGTGACTACCGGGTTTCCGGTCAGAGCTTGAAATGTCAAAGGCTTAACGAGTTCGGTAGCTTCCCAGGTCATTACTACTGTGACATTGGCGCCGGCTTGTGTCAGCTTACTGGCAAGGTCGGCCACTTTATAGGCAGCTATTCCGCCGGTAACACCGAGAACGATCATTTTATTTTTCAACATTTACTGCCCCCTCCTTGCCCATGTTGTCATTCCGTACTTGATACGGAATCCATATTAATCCGTAGATTCCCGCCGGAGTTTATCCCGTACTTGATACGGGACGGGAATGACAATTATACCTTGTTCATTTGATAAATCATCCTTAAGCCGATGAGCGTGATGTCCGGATTGACCGCTTTAAAAATAACGGTTTCCTTAGCGAAGATGCTGCCATAGCCGCCGGTGGCGACGACAGTCGCTTTTTCGCCGAGTTCCTTTTCGATATGGGCTACAATCGCCTCCACCAACCCCGCGTAGCCGAACATGATACCTGACTGCATGGCCGCGACGGTATTGGTACCGATGGCTTTTTGCGGATGGACAAACTGAATACGGGGAAGAGCCGCTGTCCTGGAGAACAATGCTTCGGCGGCAGTCATCGGACCGGGTGCAATCGCCCCGCCGATAAAATCGCCTTCTTTGGAAATCGTGTCGAAAGTAGTGGCCGTTCCCAAGTCAACGACAATTGTAGGCCCGCCGTAAAGCTTATATCCGGCCACTGTATTCACAATACGGTCGGGTCCTACTTCCTTAGGATTGTCCATGCGAATACGAATGCCGGTCTTGACGCCAGCCCCTATTACCAGAGGGTTAATTTTAAAATAGCCATCGAGTAATTCAACAAAAATAGGGACGAGCGGCGCTACCGTACTGCATAAAGCCACCTCTTTGATGTCGGTCAGGGCAATTTTCCGGAATTGAAGGAGGTTTATCAGTGTCATCGCGTATTCGTCCGGCATCTTATGGACGTCGGTTTTCAGACGCCAGGTATATCGTATTTTTTCACCTTCAAAGACGCCCATTGTCACATTGGTATTGCCGATATCGATTGCCAGGAACATCAACCTCACCTCCTGACTGAATTTGTTTATTGACTATGTACCAAGTGTAGCAAGGGTTGGGGTTACGGTCAACTATTTATCAATACCTGCAGTTTTTTAACCATTGCCTGCCAATGAGTTCCCTGCCAATAAATACGATGGCAATTGGGGCATTCTACATACTCCGATTGTGTCCGGTAGACATAAGGCGGCACTTTATTTTCGACCTCTTCCTTGCTTATTTTTGCCAGCGGTTGATTACATTCCAAGCAAATACTAAATCGATTGAAAGCAGGATTAAGGTCAAGCTCTTTTATAACCTGCCGAATCTGCTCGCGGGGATTATCGCTGGAAATTAACAAGGCTTTCAGCTCGCCGATAGTGATAACACGCCGTTTCATCATTTGCGTGTCGCGCGTCAGGACAATTCTATTCTCTTTCAGCGCAATGTATATCAAACGGCTATCTTCCCTGTGGTCGAAAAGGAGCGTGTCATAACCGATCAACCTCAGCCACCGGGCCAGTTTACCGGCATTGATGTCAACAATAAACTTTGGACTAGTTTCGGGACACATATTTATCCCGCCCGATATGAAATTACAGCGTAATTTGCATTCCTTCGCGACCCGGAACAATCGAGGTTTGGAGGGCAGTAGCCACATGCGTTAATTCGGATTCGATTAATCCTGCTTCAGCGCTTTGCGGGAACATATGAACGGTAATTATCTGCGGCAGATATCCCTTGATTTGGCGAAAAGACAGTAGTTCCTCTTTGAGCAGTTCAGGAGTCAGATGACTGGTTTCTTTGGCCGATTTCAAAAATCCATCGGCCGCTGTCACTTCAATAATGAGCAATTCCGGGGAAATATGTTGCCAGCAATCTTGAAGTCCGTTCCCGGTATCGCCCGTATAGAAAAAACTTTTACCCTCAGGAGATGTAACTTGGTATCCCACAGAAGGCACCGAATGTTTCATCGGCACGGCTAAAATTTTATATCCGTTGATTGTAAACGGCTTCAACGGTTCAATAACAGTGAATCTGATAGTAGGATCTTCCGTTGGGTGCGACAGAAAATTGGTATATAACTTTCCTGGATATTTGAACAAATAATCTAAAGCTTCGTAGACCGATGGAATAGAATATAGATTCATTTTGGCTTTATTGACATAGAAAGTCATCCCCAGCATCGGGATATCTTTGATATGGTCGTAGTGGTGATGAGTGATTAGAAACGATTTTATTTCCAGTTGTTCGTCAAGAGTGAGACTGGAAACCAATCCGCCGGCATCAAGGGCGAGAACGTTATCGACGAGCAAACAGGTCGGTCTAACATCTTTCGACTCGCTGTTATGCGTACCGAGAAAACAGATATTCATCAGGTACTACTTTTCCTGTCGTTTATGCGGAGAGGGTTAAAATTAGTGCCGGTATCGTAAGTATCGATGCCTTCACTTTTCTTGAGGTAATTAACAATCACATATGTCAATGGTGTGAAAACTACTTCGATAGTTACTTTTACAGCCCAGTGCCAGAGAATCATCCACGGAGTGAAGAAAGCCGCTCCTAAATAAGCCGCAATAATGAAAATGGCCGTATCCAATCCTTCGCCGACGATTGTGGAACCAATGGTTCTGGTCCATAACCAACGCCCTTTGGTTAAAATTTTCATTTTGGCGAGAACGAAGGAATTAGCGAATTCTCCAACCAGGTAACCTAGAAAAGAGGCAGCCAGCAACCGAGGTGTGTAACCGAGAATCGTAACATAGGCTTTCTGACCGGTCCATAATGGCGCCGGGGGCAATATCTGTCCCAGCCATGCAAAAACCACAAAGATGAGGTTACAGAGAAAACCTAACCAGATTACTTTACGCGCTTCCCGATAACCATAAACCTCGGTAAGGATATCTCCGAAGATATAACTGAAAGGGAAAACAATAACAGCAGCGGGTAAAAAGAAAGAACCAAAACCCCAGACTTTTGCTGCGATGATATTCGCTGTTAACAAACAGGTCACAAAAAGGGCGGTAATGATAACAAAACGGTTAGAATACTTCATAATTAAACTCAACGATTGATTCCATTCTATCATATTTTTGCGCCTGCTCATAAAAAATGTGTATGATATAAGTAAGAATATGGAACCTACATGGCATAAAATTCAGGTTAATATTAAAAAATCGCTGGGCATGAAGACCATCCTCTGCGATACCTGTAAATGGGATTGGCGTAGTGCCTGTCATAATCCTGCACGTCCTAATGCTACCTGGTGCACTGAATACAAGAACAAGAAAAGTTAGCAACATTTGTTGCATTTCAACAGGTAGTAATCAACTGATTGTGATCATTTCACTGCCGGCCAAATCGGATTTTAATCAATTTGCAATAGTTTTAGGATTCATATAATATTTCCCCATAATCTCAACCAAGGCAGATAATAAAAAAGTAGGTAGAAAGTGAAACTGCAAGATATAAAATGTATCGGCGTAATGGGGGCTGGAATCATGGGTACCGGTATCAGTCAGACCGCCATTTCCGCCGGTTTTAAAGTCATTACCCGTGACCTGACCGAAGATATTATTGCGCGTTCCAGGGAAAACATCATCAATGGCCGTTTTGGTTTAAAAGGAGCCGTAGAACGCGGTAAGATTACTCAGACACAAATGGAACAAGCCATGGCGAATCTTACGCTCACAACCGATATGGAAGATCTGAAGAATTGCGACCTCGTTATCGAAACGATCGGCGGCGGTCCTTCCGGCCAACTGGAAAATAAAGATATTAAACTAAGAGTATTTGCCGAACTCGACAGGATCGTCAAGAAGAAAGCTGTTTTTGCCAGCAACACATCTAATTTTACAATTGCCGACTTGGCTGTTGTCACCGAGAGAAAGCCGTTATTTATTGGTATGCACTGGTTCTTTCCGGCAAATATCATGAAAGTTATCGAGGTTGTCTGGACACAGGACACTACGGAAGACACTATCCAATTGATTGAAGCAATGTGTGACAAATTGGATAAAACTCATGTGCGCGTTAAAGATGTACCCGGAGATATGGGGCATGTCGGCAATCGTGTTTATTATGCCGCGAGAGAAGAAGCCCGTAAAATCATTGAGCAAGGTATTTGCACGGCAGAAGGCGTGGATGCGATAATGACGGGTGGTTTTAATTGGCCGATGGGTCCCGTTGGCAACAACACACCAAACCGTACCGGTTGGAATCAGAAGAAGTAAAATGGGTTCGTCAGTTCTATACAGGCAAAGATTACTAATTCAAAATAAAAAAAGGCGCGCTACTAATAGCACGCCTTTTTTAGTGCTCGAAATAATATCTGTTCAGTATTGTCTATTTACTCAGCCAATACAGCAGACCGCTAAAGGCGGCAACCACAATACCGACCGCAATAGCAATCCAGCCACCTGTAATCAAGGCTCCAGGTTCCGGACGCGGGGGCCAACGGGAGAAAAATTCTCTTAAATCGAACCCGTTAATCAGTGAATCGTAATAATTGGAAGACTCTTTGACACCCCAGATAATTAATACAATGCCAAAGACAAAAATTACTGCCCCAATAATTACCGGAATCCAATAAGCAAAGCCCATACTTTACCTCCACACTTGAGGCTTAGCAATTATGTTACTCGCTTTTGGAGCAATTCTCAATACTTTAAGGGGGAATTTTTTCCCCCTTAAAGTAAGAACTATTTTATTAAGTAAACGGATACTTATTTTACTTCTACGGTAGCGCCGGCAGCTTCCAGTTTCTCTTTGATGGTTGCGGCTTCTTGTTTATTGACGTTTTCTTTGATTGGTTTGGGGGCGCCTTCAACCAGATCCTTGGACTCTTTTAAACCAAGGTTGGTGACCTCACGGATTGCCTTGATGACGTTAATTTTGTTAGCGCCGAATGATTTAAGAATAACCGTGAACTCGGATTTCTCTTCAGCCTCAGCGGCAGGAGCGGCAGCTCCACCAGCGGCGGGAGCGGCAGCCATCGCTACCGGTGCGGCGGCGGTGACGCCAAACTCAGTTTCCAGAGCTTTGACCAGTTGTGAAAGCTCTAAAACATTCAATTCCTTGATTGTGTTGATGATGCCCTGTACTTTCTCATTTTCTGCCATTTTAGTTATTAGCCTCCATTTGTTTAATTCTTGCTGTTAATACGTTCTGTAGTCCTCTGACCGGACCGGATAAAACACCAGCCAGCATATAGAGCGGGCTCTTGATACTGCCAACCACCTTGCCTATCAGGACTTCCTTTGGCGGTAATGCAGCGATTGCGGTCACATCTGCGGGCGTTAATACTGTACTGCCCATAAAACCGCCCTTGACGCTGAGATTCATTTTAGATGTGCGCACGTGGTCAGTGAAAGTCTTGGCCAGTTGCGAAATATCACCATACCCGAACGCAACGGCAGTGGGACCTTCGAAGGAACCGGTAATCTCCGTCCGGTTGAGTTTTTCAGCGGCTTTGCGTGCCAGGGTGTTCTTCACGACCTTGTAATCGCCGTTAACATCCTGCAGCTTTTTACGTAAGCCGTTGATTTCCGGGGTTTTTAATCCACGGTAATCAGTCAGAATACCGATATTAGCTTTGGAAATTTCTTGTTCCAGCCTATCGATGCTCTGTGCCTTCTTCTCCGTCGGCATCTCTTCACCTCCTTGTTTTAAATACTAATAAAAAAGCCCTTGCGCACTGCTCAAGGACTTCTAAAATCAACTTTTTCGCCGCCAAAGGCGTTGGAAGTTGTATTTGTTCCTCGGCAGGCATTTTAATCCCGATTAAACAGGAACCCGCTGTCTCAGGATATTCAATTGTTTTTCCATTATAGCATGAACATTTTAAAATTTCCAGTCACAGGCTTGTAGAATCAATAGCGTAGGGGGGATGAACCCTTGAGTAATTTCGTAAGAAATTGCGAAATACTATAGACAGCAGCCGATATGTACACATCAGCTACCATCCATACCGTCGGAAGACAGTATCCAGTCGTCCGTTATTGCGAGCCAAGCTTATAGTCCCATACTTGCGATGGGAGCAGCAATCTCAGGCTATAGTACTTTACGAAGTAGATGAAGCGGCGGGTTTCCCCCGCACTGAGATTGCCGCGATTCACCCGTAATGACGGAATACTTTCACAATTAAATTTATGACAGACCTCTATCAAGCCATTATTGATAATCCTGTAGAGGAAAGAATATAATCATTTTCGAGCCCATATGCCGGTCTGAAGATTGGTATCATTAACAGTAATAAGCCAAATAAAATATTTCTATAAGGAATCTAATTGTGATTAAAAAAGTAGGTATTACCGGCGCCGCCGGGCATATCGGTTCTGATTTATCGACTGGTTTATCAAATAAATACGAACTCACCCTGTTCTACCATCATACCAAACCGGATGTCGCTTCAAATTTGAAAGTGGTTCAGGCCGATTTATCGGATGCAAAACAGATAAAAGGGCTATTCGAGGGATTGGATGCCGTAATTCACCTGGCGGCGGCTTCCAGTTCACTATCCCCGTGGGACAGTATTCTTAATCAAAATATCATCACCACTTACAATGTTTTTGAAGAAGCCCGCCGCGCCGGTGTTGCCAAGGTTGTTTTTGCCAGCACCAATCATACCCAGCACGCCTATACCATGCTCACTAACACTCTTAATGAAGATTTATCTTATGTAAAGAAGCACGGACTGGTTAAACTCAGCGACCCTCCTGCACCCGATTCACTCTACGGCGTCTCGAAGCTTTTCGGAGAAGACCTGGGACGGTATTACTCGCGGTTTTTCGGTATCAAGGTTGTTTCCTTACGCATCGGCTGGGCCGACACGCAGAAAATGAAAGATTGGATAATAAATGCCGAGGAACCGGTCAAAGATCATGTCCGCGTGATGTTTCTCAGCACACGGGATTTAATCGATGTGATGGATAAAGCTATGCAAATCGATACTGATTACCTGGTGGCTTATGCCGTCAGCGATAATAAACCCGCCGTCTTCGACCTGACGGAAACTAGGAAGAAATTGGGCTTCAATCCCAAAGACAACTGCCAGACTTGGGAAGCTAATATCCGGAAAACTAACAACTGGAAATAACCATCTGATCCAATTGGTTTTCGCTAACGCATTTCTTCGCAGGTATCTCGTATAGTTGCAGGGTCGAACGGAATAATTTGTCGCCTTTAATAACTTTTAGCGGTAATAAAAACAATCGGTCGGGGTCATCAGGCTGTCCGTCTATACCAATTACTATATATACCGGCGCTATGCGGTCGACTTCCCGATAGTGCGACAGCTGATAGAATTTGCACCATTCAATCGCCCCATCGAAAAAATAAGATCGATATTTGGCTTCCAGGAAAAATGTCTTTCCGCTTTCAGACTTAAATTTGAAATCGGGATTTTTCGAGCTAAAAACAAAGTCTTCTTTATTTTCCAGGTAACTATGTGTTTTTTCCAATAACGTATATTTATCTTTTGGAAATAGATATTCACGTATATAAGATTCGAAGAACTGACCTTTAAGATAGGTGTCCGGAATATTGATTTCTCTACGCGCGGACTGGACAGGTCTTGTTAAAACGCTCATGACGCGCCTCCTTCTTTAGATTCATCACGAGCATTATAAGATTATGTCAGGTAAAATAGAATGAGAATAAAGTACTATTTTGACAGAATATTGCTGATATTTTAGTCATAGCACAGGATAATCAGACTTCCCAACAGTCATCCGGTTTCTATAGTTAGTGGGGATTTTTACGATTAGTATTTTATCAATGAAAACACCGGGATGTCTTTGATCTTTTCTTTTCCTTTGAGTGCGGTCAACTCGATGAGGAAAGCTGCACCGATAATATTACCCTTCATTTCTTTTACCAGTTCCGCGACCGCACCGATCGTGCCGCCGGTGGCAATGACATCATCGACAATCAGGACGTTTTTCCCCGGATCGATACCATCCTGGTGAACCTCTAACTGATCCTGTCCGTATTCCAGATCGTAGGCTTTCCGGTAGACCCGCCATGGGAGCTTCCCTTTCTTCCGCACCGGCACCAGACCGGCGCCTAAACGGTAGGCCAGCGCCGCACCGATAAGAAAACCGCGGGCTTCGATGCTGATCACCGTATCAATCTTTTGCCCTGCATAGTGACGGGCAATTTCATCGATAGCGCGTTTGAATGCCGGCCCGTTCTTCAGCAGTCCGGTAATATCTCTAAAGACAATACCTTTTTTCGGAAAGTCCGGAATGTCCCTGCAATATTTACTGAAATCCTCCGAACCGGTTATATTCTGTCCAGACTCCGACATGTCACTTTACTCCTCATTGTAATACATCAAAATGAATCATACTCGTATAGGCTATAAACTGCAATATCTTATAACAATGGATTTTTAAATCCAAATTGACATACCAGAAAATATATTGGAAACGCTATTGACATTCGGCATGTAAAGTGCTATTTTTATGTCCCCCACTATATTTTCAAAATATTTTACTGAAGTAAAGGAGGTGTGGTATGTCATACCCCTTGTCATACTTATGGGGTTTTCTAGGTTTATTTTGCACTTGGCTACTTTACAAAGTTTTTTCGAAGTGGCGTAGTTTGGGGGATTTGGTTAAGGGAGAAAATGGTATACCAAGCGCAGCTATGTTTCAATTTCTTTTGTGGACAGGAGTAATTATTTTCTCTTATATCACCATTTATGCCGCTAGTGCATACAAAGGAGACGTCAGCTCTGTTCCAACAGTATCGGGTAACTTATTAGTACTTATGGGAATAAGTACTGGCTCTATGGTAATTTCTAAAGGCATTACAGATTATAAAGCATCCCGTGGGACTGCTGTAAGAACTCTGGAAAATAAGAAAAAGGGTAAACTAACGGGCGGTTTTTTTCAGTATCTTATTTGCGATGTAGACGGACCGTTAGATAAACCAAATTTTCAACCGGCTTTGAACAAGCTCCAAATGATAGTGTGGACATTTATTGCTATTGCTATTTTTCTTGTCCAGGTCGTTTATGCAGTCCAAAAAAACATAGCTGCTCTTCCTAAAGTGGATGATTCTATGTTAATCCTGATGGGTATTAGCCAGACAGCATACCTAGGAAAGAAATTGGTCAGTAATACTATGCCTATGATATCGAGTATTAGCAAGGGCATAGCCAAAGACGGTGATAAAACCATTAAAGGTGGCGATGAAATCTTGGTTACGGGCGACAATTTAGGTGACGAACAAGGATGCAACATTGTCCGGATAACTACATTAAATGATTCAAAGAAATCAGAATATTATCCATCGGAGATAAAAGAATGGAGTCACAATAGCATCAAATTCATTTTACCAATTGGTTTGAAGCCGCAATTATATAATGTCTCATTAACTTTCGGCGATAAGCATACCAATCCTTTGACCTTCCAAGTAGAAGGCGGATAACCGTATGTAATGGACAATAGCCTGCGTCCCGATATTAATTTGAAAATAAGATTCATTAACCCCATCCAGAGGGGGAAAGCGGTTCCCGATCCGCTTCCCCCTCGTTCTTTTATGCTAGAATAATTGTCTAAACGATATACACGGATAACGCAAAGGAGCAGCTATGAACGGTCAGATTTATTGGATAGATTTTAATACGATGGAACGTTTCATGGTCGATGTTTTTAAAAGCGTCGGCGTGCCGGAAGCGGACGCTAAAATCTGCGCCGATGTCCTGATTACATCGGATAAACGGGGCATCGATTCCCACGGCATCGGCCGGTTGAAACCGATTTACATCGACCGCATCAAAGAAGGTATTCAAAACCCTATTACCCGTTTTGAAATTGTCCGGGAAGGGATGACGACAGCAGTAGTCGACGGTCACGACGGGATGGGGCATGTGATCGCTAAAAAAGCGATGTCCATGACGATCGAAAAAGCGAAAAAATACGGTATGGGCATGGTGGCCGTGCGCAACTCCACGCATTACGGTATTGCCGGTTATTATGCGATTATGGCGGCCAATGCGGGCATGATCGGCATCACCGGCACTAACGCCCGTCCTTCTATTGCCCCGACATTTGGAGTGGAAAACATGCTGGGGACCAACCCGCTGACTTTCGGGATGCCGACCGATGAGGAGTTTCCCTTTGTGATCGATTGCGCTACTTCGATTACTCAACGGGGTAAAATTGAAGTCTACGACCGCCTTGGTAAAACCCTGCCGGAAGGTTGGGTCATCGGGGAAAACGGTAAGCCTAAGACCGATTCTCATCAGGTGCTCATCGATTTAGTCAAAGGCACAGCCGCTCTAGCGCCTCTAGGCGGTATCGGCGAAGACCTGGCGGGGTATAAAGGCTATGGTTACGCAACAGTTGTAGAAATCCTTTCTGCGGCTTTACAGGGTGGTACATTCTTAAAGGCATTACTGGGTATTGGGCCCGACGGCAAACACCAACCCTATCATCTGGGGCATTTCTTCATGGCCGTTAATATCAGCGAATTTACCGAACTGGAAACCTTCAAGAAAGCGACCGGCGATATTCTCCGTCAATTACGCGCCTCTAAAAAAGCGCCGGGCGCGAAAAGAATCTACACCGCCGGCGAGAAAGAATATCTGGCCTGGCTTGACCGGAAAGACAAGGGCGTTCCGGTCAACGAACCGCTGCAAAAGGATATCAAGCAGTTGATTCAAGACCTACATCTGACCGGCTACGACTTCCCGTTTTTAAAATAATCTATTGTCATTGGGAAGTCGCTAACGAACAGGCAGAGACGCCTGTTCCACCCTGATCCCCCTGTTTTTAAAACCATCTCGAGGATCGGGAAGACGTGGCGATCTCCCGGGGAATATAGTAATGACAACGTGGGGTTGACATTGCGATGTCAGATACCTTCGTCGCTTAAGGCGGACTCAGTACATTTTACTTTAATACATCAGCTCGTTGAGCTGATTACCTTCGGCAGTAAAAGTATTTCGGCTTCCTATCCTCAATATGACAAGATGTTGGTATGGATTCCTGCCTGCGCAGGAATGACAAGGTGGGGATGTCAGATTGCTGCGTCCCGATTTCATCGGTTCTCGCAATAGTAATGGGGCTTTCGCCGGAATGATAGTAAAAAAAGCCTCAACGGTGTTAAAATGAAAAGCCCGTGAAAATTCACGGGCTTTTTTGTCGATTTAATTACTACACTTTTTATGCCGCGGTTAATGCCAGTGTTGGTTTCAGGTCGAGCTTGACGCTGGGACCCATCGATGAAGTCAGAAAAGCGCTGCGAACGTAAACACCCTTCGCGCCGCTGGGTCTGGCTTTAACGATGGCCTCGACGACCGATGACAGATTACCTAATAATTTTTCGGGTTCAAAGCTGGCCTTACCAACGACAACATGGATAATGGCCGTTCTGTCCAGCTTAAACTCGACACGTCCCTTGCGGGCATCCTGCAATACCTTGGGCAGGTCATTGGCAGGCACTACAGTACCGGATTTCGGGTTAGGCATCAAGCCTTTCCGTCCGAGAACCTTGCCGAGTTTACCCACTTTGCTCATCATATCCGGGGTGGCGATAGCAACATCGAACTCGGTCCAACCCTCTTCGATTTTCTTGACCAGTTCGTCCGCCCCGACAAAATCAGCACCCGCGGCTTCGGCGGCTCTGGCACCTTCGCCCTGAGCGAAGACCAACACCTTGACCGATTTCCCTAATCCGAAGGGTAAAAGAGCAATACCGCGTACCTGGTGTGCCGAGTTGCGCGGGTCGAGACCCATGCGCAAATGAAGCTCAATTGTTTCATCGAACTTGGCCGTCGCCGTCTTTTTAATGGTGGCGATGGCTTCTTCAGGAGCGTACTCCTTTTTCTCATCCACTAGTTTTACTGCTGCTTCGTATCTTTTTCCGTTTTTCATTTTTGTTCTACTTCAATTCCCATACTACGGGCTGTGCCCGCGACGATTCTTTCGGCGGCTTCAATACTTCTGGCATTCAGGTCTTTCGACTTGAGTTTAGCGATTTCGGTCAGTTTCTGTCTGGAAAGCGACCCGACCTTAGTGCGACCGGCGGTGCCGGAACCTTTCTCGATGCTTAATGCTTTCTTCAGTAAGTCCGGGGTCGGGGGAGTCTTGGTGATAAAAGTGAAGGAGCGGTCTTCAAAGACGGTGATTTCTACAGGGACGATAGAGCCTGCCATAGAAGCAGTTTTCTCGTTATATTCTTTGCAGAAGCCCATAATATTGATTCCATGCTGACCGAGCGCCGGACCAACCGGAGGCGCCGGGTTTGCTTTACCCGCCGGAATCTGCAATTTGATGACGGCAATTATTTTTTTCGCCACTATTGTCTCCTATTTACAGCTGATAGCTTTTAGAGTTTTTCCACCTGTAAGAAATCTAATTCTACCGGTGTCTCCCGACCGAAGAGCGAGAGTAAAACTTTGACTTTTCCTTTTTCCGTGCCGACTTCATCAACCACACCCACAAAATCGGTGAAAGGTCCGTCGGTAACCCGTACGCTCTGTCCTTCTTTAAACCCGACTTTAATTTTGGGTGTTTCGGCTCTCATCTGTTTCAATATTTTTTGTACTTCTTCTTCCAGCAGAGCAACCGGTTTGCCGCCACTGCCGACGAATCCGGTGACAGCCGGGGTATTGCGCACGATGTTCCAGCTTTTGTCCGTCATCTTCATTTCGACGATGATGTAGCCAGGTAATATCTTTTTAGCGATAGTATGCTTTTGTCCGCCTTTAATTTCGATCTCTTCCTCGGTAGGTATAATTACCTGAAAGATTTCGTCGCCGGAATCCATCGATTTAATGCGCTGTTCCAGATTTTTTTTCACGCGCTCCTCATATCCGGAGTACGTGTGAATTGCAAACCAGCTTTTCTCAGCTTCGACCACAAACAACCTCATCAATAAAATTCAGATTAAACGGAATGATTTCCGTTACCCGACGGTAAATGCCCTAGACGCCCCCCACGGTGTTAATCAACCATTTGATAAATTGACTGAAGCCCAAGTCGATTGCACCTAGTATAACACCCACCACGGCAGTAACCAGCAGTACCAAACCTGACAGGTATAAAAGGTCACGCCGGCTCAACCAAGTAACTTTCTTCAGTTCCGCAATGGTATCACTGATATACCTGGCAAATGCATTCTTCGGTTTGGATGCTACAGTAACTGGTTTTGTCTCTGGCATCGTTCCCTCTTAAGCGTTATCTGACTTCACGATGGAGTTTCTGCCCACGACAAGTCGGGCAAAACTTTTTCAGCTCCATCCGTTGCGCATCGTTTCGCTTATTTTTTTGTGTCGTATAATTACGTCCCTTGCACTCGGTGCAGGCAAGGGTGACTATAACTCTATTTTCGTTCTTTGCCATATTTACTCGATTATCTTGGTAATGGTGCCGGCGCCTACCGTCCTGCCGCCCTCACGAATAGAGAAGCGCAGACCTTCTTCCATAGCTACCGGATAGATCAGTTTAATCTTGGCGGTGATATTATCGCCGGGCATAACCATTTCTACGCCTTCGGGTAACTGGAGTTCACCGGTAACATCGGTCGTTCTGATGTAGAACTGAGGTTTGTAACCGTTGAAGAAAGGCGTATGTCGTCCGCCCTCATCTTTACTCAAGACCATAACCTCGGCCTCGGCATAGGTGTGCGGTTTAATACTGCCGGGAGCAGCCAGTACCTGTCCTCTTTCAATATCTTCACGCTCAACACCGCGGAGTAAAACACCGACGGCATCACCAGGCTCAGCGTAATCCAGAATCTTGTGGAACATTTCCAGACTGGTAGCGACCACTTTCTTGATCTCATGATGCAGGCCGACGATTTCAACCTCGTCGCCGCCTTTAATGACGCCTCTTTCAACCCTGCCGGTCGGTACTGTACCGCGGCCTTTAATGCTGAAGACATCTTCAACAGGCATCAGGAAGGGCTTATCCTTCGGTCTGACCGGAGTCGGAACGTAATCATCAACGGCATCCATCAACTTCAGGATGGGGCCGCACCACTTGCATTCTCTCTTGCCGCAGCCGCATTCCAACGCTTTGCTGGCAGCTACTCTGACGATCGGTACTTTATCTCCGGGGAAGCCGTATTTGGTGAGAAGCTCTCTGAGTTCCATCTCCACCAATTGCAGCAACTCTTCATCTTCCATCAGGTCGCATTTGTTCAATGCCACCACCATACAAGGTACGTTTACCTGATGGGCTAGAAGTATGTGTTCCCGGGTCTGTGGCATCGGGCCATCAGGGGCGCTGACTACCAGGATAGCGCCATCCATCTGGGCGGCGCCGGTAATCATGTTTTTAATATAATCAGCATGTCCCGGGCAGTCAATATGAGCATAATGCCGCT
>Ga0182011_10002348_pt1 | contig 16013 bp, 10 predicted proteins | sample 711E1DmetaG_FD_120481 | JGI IMG/M metagenome (GOLD analysis project Ga0182011, IMG submission 120481) | Permafrost microbial communities from Stordalen Mire, Sweden - 711E1D metaG | ecosystem: Environmental > Terrestrial > Soil > Wetlands > Permafrost | place: Sweden: Stordalen | collected... | reverse complement strand
GGGGTAGCTCGTGCCCGCTCCATACGAGGTTGGCCGCATCAGCCTGGCATTGGTGATGCCCGTGTTCGTGGCGCTCGACGATGTCCGACGGGTGTTCGTGAACGTCAGGTTCAGATCGGCATTGGTCATCGTCACCGTGGCAGTGATGAGGTTGGCTGATGGATCGTAGGCTTGGTTTGAAAACGCCCCGCCGCTGCCGCTGACGGTGGCCTGCCCGCTGAACGACAAGGCGTAGGTCCCGCTCATATTGAGCGCCTGTCCAGCCCACACGTAGATGTTCGCGTCTTGCGTCGGCCAGCCATTGGAGTCGATCGGGGCAGCCGCCCCCGAAGCGGTGGTCCAGTTTCGCGATTGCTTGAACGCGTCCGCGAACAGCAGGCCGGGGGCCCAATCACCCGCGTAGTTGAGGTTGATCCCAACGGGCGGGCCGGCCGATGCCGGAACCGAAACAAAGGCCGCCACCATTCCGATCAGCATTGCAGCGACGGTGATAACATGCCGGAGGAAAGGGAAAGCACGCGTTAAGCAGTCTATTCGCATCGGTGTCCCAAAAAGACTGACTCGGTGATTACGGGAAGTCAGGTCGAGCATACGAACGGAATAGACCTACGCCGGCCGGTGATGTTGCGGGCGAACCCCCGCCTAGGCCTGGACCTCCACGCGCCGGCTGCTCTTCGCGGCAGCGTAGATTGCCTCGGCGATCGCGATGTCCCGGCGGCCCATCTCACCCGGCGCGAGCGACGGCCGACCGTCCAGCAGTTCCATCGCCATGCCGTCGAGCTGCGCCACCTGATGGTTGACTTTGGGAAGATTCACCGGCCCGCGGGACGTCGTCAGCATCGGCTCAGCATAGTAGAATGCGGGGTCTTCGAACTGCGCCCAGCCATGATCGGCCTCCGCGCGGAAGTTGCTCACTTGTTCTCCATACGTTGCCCGGCAGTTCGCCACAGCCCCGCCGGCGAATTCCATCGTCCAGGTGATCGATTCCTCGACTTCCGAAAAGACCTTGGGCCTCGTCACCGGGCCGAACTGTGCCGTCACTGCCACCGGCGCCTCCTCCACTTTGGCCATGCAGGCGGCCTGGATGACGTACACCCCCATGTCCATCAAGGGGCCCCCGCCCGCCAGCCTCTTGTCCAGGCGCCACGCTGTCTTCGCGGTGGCCGACGAATTCATCTCGAATCCATTGGCCCCGCTCATCCGCAGGAACGGGCCGATGACTTTTTCACGCGCCAGCCGGGCAAACTCGGCGTGATGCGGTTCGTAGTGCAGCCGGTAACCAACGGTCAGCCGAACGCCCGCTGCGCGGCAGGCGGCAATCATGGCGTCGCAATCGGCCACCGAGGTGGCCATCGGCTTTTCACAGATGACATGCTTGCCGGCTTTTGCCGCGGCGATGCAATGCCCGGCATGCAGGAGGTTGGGCGTCACCACATAGACGATGTCGATGTCGGGATTACCGGCCATCCGCTCCATCGTGTCGTAGCTAAAGACGTTTCTTTCCGGGAATCCGTAGTTATGCGCCCACTTGACGCCCTTTTCCCGGCTGCCGGTGACGACTCCGGTGAGCCGACAATGCCGGGTTGCGCGCAATGCCGGCCCGAGCTGGTGCGTGGAATAGCCGCCAAGCCCGACGAGCGCCACCCCGAGCTTTTTTGTCTGCGGGAGCGGTTCGAGAGCGCGACCGCGGCGCGGCGCCAATACCAGAGCCGCGGCCACGACCAGCTGGCCAAGGAACACTCGACGGGAAACGGGGCTGGATGGCTGGGGCGTTCTCATGAATCACACACTGTTGTCCTCGTTTTGCCGGTCCACAAGCCGCCGTCGGCGAGTGCGTGATGTCTAGGAACTCGAACGGAGCAGGGGGGATCTCCGCGGCGCGCTTCGCTCACCTCGCGCTGACCGGCCGGTTTGCGGGTGCGCCCTAATCTGAAACCACGCCCAGCGTTTTGTCGGAAGCGTCCGCACAGTACGTTTGGAAAAGCCGGCGGGAAATCGCGATCGTTTCCCCGTCCGGGCTGGTCGGATAGGTTTCATGCCGGCGCGTCCAGGCCAGATCATTCTCGCGAATCTGCGCGCGCGCCGCCGCGACGTCGACCGCCTGGCCGGAGGCGATCGCGGATTGCAGCGCGCCGAGCCAGAGTTGCCAGCGCTGATAATAGAAGGTGCCGACCAAACCGGACCACTGCCGGTTGGCATAGTCGGTGATGGCATCCTGCCGGTTCCAGGTCGTCAGCAATTCCCGCGCGTTGCGTTCGCAAAGATCCTGCTCGTCCTTCGTCGTGCCGTTGTTGCGGGCGTCGGCCAGCCAGACCCCGAGAAGGAATTCCCTTCGCGTGGCGAGCAGGGCGTCGAGATCGCGGATCAGGCCGAGCATCCGGTCGCTCAACTGGCTCACTGCGGCGGCGTCCTTGCGCGCATAGGCCTGGATGATGGCCCGGTGGTAGCGTCCCGCCAGGTCGGCTAGCACTTGTCGACCGACGTCGGCCAGGTCGTAACGATAGCCGTCGCTCGCGCCACAGGCGTCCGCGGCCTCCAGCAACAACCTCCAGGCATCGACCACGCGGGTGGTGTCGTAGTACGGCTGGGTCGAGCCCCAGAGGCGCGCCTTCGGATAGGGCTCGAGCGAAGGTCGCGCGCAGACGACCGAATTCAACGGATAATCGACGACCGCAGAACCATAAACAGTTTCCCTCAGAATCTGCAGGGCGCGTACCGCCGCCGGCGCCTGCGCCCCATACCGTCGGCGACCGTAATCGCTCAGCCAGCGCGCGGCGTCGGGCGCCTCGCTCCGCCAGGCGTTGCCGAAGAACATCTCCCAAAGCAGCGGCTGCGTCTCACTTCCTTCCATCAACGCGCCGATCCCGCGCATCTGACCTTTGCCCGGGCCGGCCTCGGCTAACGCCCGGACCGGTGCTTCGCGCAGAGCGTCCAGCCGGCCGGACAAGCCGACGTTGCCCCCGAAATTGTGGATCGTGCACCACAGCCACGGCGTGTGACCGAATTGTCCGCGCTCCCGCCAGTTCTCCTTGTTTTCGCAGAAGAGGTCGAGCACCAGGAGCCTGGTTTTGTCCAGTCCGTCGAGCATCGACTGGCGCGGGTTGTCCTGCCACGACTGCAGCACCCAGGTCACATCCGGCCGGGCTTTCGCCATCGCCCCGAAAATTGCCTGGCCGCAGGCCGCGAGATCGATGCCGGTTGGATCGCCGCCTTCGTGAAATGGATCGGCCGCAAGGAATCTCGCTCCCCCCAGGAGGCCGGACTGCGCTTCATAGATCGCCGCCGCCACCTTTGGAAATAGGGGGTCGAGCGGATCGAGCATGTCCGGCCGCTTGCTGCCGGCCCACTGGCCCTGCTGATGGATCTTCGCCTCCGGAAACCGCGTTTTGAAGTCGGAAGGCACGATGCCGTAGTAGCCCTGCAACACCGGTTCCATGCCGAGTTCGCGCAGGCGGGCGACGATCTTCCGGCCGAGGGCGAGGCGCTTTTCGACGACGGCCGGCGGCACCGGCCCGCCGTAATCCTCGATGTTGGACATATATTGCCACGGCTGGTGCGAAGGCAGGCACAGCCAGCTTCTCACCGCGGAATCGGTGTAACCGAACTTCTGGAGCGCATTGATCCAGACCTGCTCGTGTCCCTCGATGATGAGGGCAAGGTTCACGCCTTTGAGGGCGAGGAAATCAAGCTCGCGCTCCCAGCGTGGCCAGTCCCACCACGCCATGGTATAGCCGTGCGTGCAGTAATTGTAGGCGTACCGGAACGCATAGGGGCTGACGACGCGGATCGTCCGATCCACGGGCGGCGGCGTTTTCGGCAACGCCAGTTGATTTCCGCAGTTCCAGGAGATCTCGCAGCGGCCGAACTCTTCCAGGTAGCGATTCAGGGCCGAAGCGAGGGCGACGCCATTGTTGCCCCGCAAAACGATCTTTCCGCCGAGACTTTCAATCTCAAAAACATCGCGGCCGTCGTCAGGAGAGATTACCTCCACGGCGAAATCGGCAGCGTGCGATGGAATGACGCGACTAATCAGGTCGACGGCCGCCTGTTTCGTGGCGATTGAATCAGGCGAGCGAGGGGCGCTGGCCGCCTGGGCCGGCAGCATCGATTGGCCGGCGACGAAGATCGCCCAAAGAAGCAGCTGCCAGATGGAGCGAGTTCTGATCATGATTTTAGGCCTTGGACGGGATTTTCTCAAAATGTTCCTCGATCTCCTCGAGGGTCTTGCCCATGGTCTCCGGCAGGAAGAACGCAGCGGTGATGAAGTAAATCACCGTGAAGCCGGCAAAGGCGAAGAACATGGTCGAATAGCCGTACCGGCCGACGGTGGGCAGAAACGTGGCGGCGATGGTCGTGGAGACTGCCTGGTTGACCAGCAAGGCGATGCTCATGCCATTGGAGCGGATCCGGGTGGGCATCAACTCGGAGAGCGCGAGCCACACACAAACGCCGGGACCGACGGCGAAAAACGCCATGAAGCAAAAGATCGAAATGGCGGTCAGCCACCCCTGGCGGGTGCCCGGCACGGGCGTGATCAACGCGTTCTCGATCGTTAACGGCGCGGCGCGAGCCTGGTCCAGATCGGCCAACGGATTCGAGAAGAACGCCGCAACCTTGGTGGAGGGCAGGCAGTTCTTCCGGCTGAGCTCGATCGGGGCTGCCAGCGGGTCATCGGACCGCGCAACGTTCGTGGCGACGCGAAACCCGCCGTAGGAATAGATGACGGTCAGAGTCACCGGCCGGCCCACAAGCGCCGGATCGAGGTCGCGCACGGTTGCGACGAAATGATCTGCGGTCGTCTGGTCAAACGCGAGCGTGAGCTTCTGCTCCGGGAGAACCATGGCCTGAAGCGCGGCATGAGCATCGACGCGCAATCGCTCCGTCTGGCGGAAAAGCATGCCCGCCACCACCAGTGAAACAATGATGCCGGCACTGCCCAGCGACAGCAGGAACTTCCGCCCCTTGCGGTCGACGAGCAGAACGCCGCCGATCGTCAGGAGGAAATTCACCAATGTGAGGATGACATAGCCCCAGTGGGCCTGGACGTCGGAAAGGCCGCTTTGGAGGAGGATCGTGGTGTTGTATCCAATGATCGAATTCACTCCGGTGGCCTGGTTGCAGGCCAGGATGACGCACGCGAGAACGAACGGGATCACGTACTTGCGCCGCAGCAGCGATTCCCTGATCTTTCCGCCGCCCGCTGCTGTCCCGGCTTTCTCGGCGGCCATGGTGACCTCCATTTCCTGTAATTCGACGTCGGCCTGGGCGGCGGTGCGGGAGCGCAGCAGGGCGGCATGGGCCGCCTCCTTCCGACCGCGACGGAAGAGCCAGCGCGGCGACTCCGCCACCATCAGGCTGCCGAGCACAAACAGAAGGCCGGGTGGCAGCGATGCCCAGAAGATGCTGCGCCATGCCGCGTCCTGGAACGCGAGGAGTTGGGCCGCGTCACCGAGCTTCATCACGGCTCTGACCCGGATGCTGAAGACCATGCCGATCAGCGCCGCCGCCACGATGCCGAGGGTCAGCAGCCACTGGAACATGCCGGTACCCTTCCCCCGGTTGGCCGCGCCGAGACATTCGGCGAGATACAGCGGAACGACCACGCCGATCAAACCGGCGCTGATGCCCTGCAACAGTCGGCCAAGAACCAGCGGCCCGTAGCCGTGGGCCAGTGCGATGATCGGAATGCTGGCGACAAAGAAAATGCCGCTGAGAACCATGAGGGGCTTGCGCCCCAGCCAGTCGGCGAGCAGGCCGGCAAACAGGGTCGAGATCACGCTGCCGAGCAGCACGGCGGCCACGATAAACGAAAGCTGCCCGGCGTTCAGACCGGAGGTGGCTTCCAAATAGGGCAGGGCGCCGGCGATGATCCCGACATCGACGCCGTAGAGCAGACCGCCCAAACCCGCGACGAGCAGGAGAAAGCGATTGTAGGCGTTCTTGGGGGCTTCGGGCTTTGGCGCGTCTTTTGCGGTGGGGTTGTCCATGGGCCTTAGCCGTTTCTATGCAAATTGTAGGAGGAGAGCTCGCTCGCGATTCAGAGGTGGAGATCGCCTGCCAGCAGGCTTCCTACACCGATCACTTGAGGGCAGCGCTTTTCACGAGCGAGGTCGGCGTTTATTGCGTTGGGACGGCTTAGTCAGAGATGGTGTTTTCAGCCAGATTCGCCGCGACTAGGCAGCGGATCAGGAAGTGGGCGGTGCGGGGGGAAACGCGATGGCACGGAGATGTTGGCGCCATGCCTCAGGCGCGAGGCTGCTGCGTTGATCTTGTTCGGCGGCGGCCGCCACCAGCAGTTCGAGCGACGGGACGATGGGGAATTCAACTGCGGCCGGGCCGGGCTCGGTCGCCCGATGCAGCTGGGCGCGGCACTGAATCACCCAACGGCCGTCGGGAGCATGGCCCGAGAGGAGCGCTTGCATGGCGTCCTGCCCCACAACGCTGATCTCGGCCAACGCCTGCGCGACGCTGGCCGTTTCGTTCAAGGCCGGAGCTGTCCCTGCCGGGCGACCGGCGACCTTCCGGCCGGCGGCATTCCAAATCTCGAGCTGCTGTACGATCTTGGCGGCCTGAACGCGATCGAGCTGACCTGGCTGAAACAGAAACCGGTTCACCGATTCGGCGAAGCTCCGCGCCGCGGCGCTATCCGGTCGCGCGCAGTCCGCCAAGTTCGTGAGTGGATCCGATTGAACGACCCCGGGTTGGAGGCCCCCCCGCCGGTAGTCTTTCACCGGCTCAATGATGTCGGCAAGTGTCAGGAGAGCCTTCACGTCCTCGGCCGCAGCCTGCTCGCCAGCCAGGTGCCGCACCATGAACCCGTGTTGCCTCTCCCCGTCGAGGCCGACCTCTTCCAGCCGGACACTGACGACCGCCAGTCGGCGATACATGTCATTCACGTCACAGACTTCGCGGGGCGACCAGAGGCGCTCGGCGATTGCGGCGGTGCGCGGCCAGATGCGCGAATCGATGGTCGCGGGCGTCACCCATTCCGACCACATCGTCGCCTCGCCGCCGAGGACGCGCCGCTGTTCCTCGATCGTGAGCGTGGTCGTCGCGGGCAGCGGGTCGTTGAGGTAGTGTTCGGAAGCCGGATGGATCAGATCGATGTAATAGCCGTTCGAGAGAATGCCGCGGTATCCTTGGCGTGCGGCGGCGGCGAGTGACTCCGGCCCCCGCCACGAATGAATGATCGCAGGTTGCGGCAGATCAGGATGCAAAACTTCATCCCAGCCGATCAGTGTTTTGCCGTGACGGGCCAGGATTGCGGACAGCCGGCGGTTGAACCAGGCGTGCAGTCCTGCGTTGTCTTTCAGACCGTGTTCGCGGATGAAAGCCTGGATGCGCGGACTGGCATTCCACTGCACCCCGTTGTTCTCGTCACCGCCGATGTGGATGCAGGCATCCGGAAACAGTTGTGCCATTTCGCCGAGAAAATCGTCGAGCAACCGGTAGAGCGCCTCATTCGTCGGATCCAGCACCGGGTTAAAGACTCCCCAGTGACGTTCGATCGCATAGGGGCCGGGCAGGCTGGCCAATTCCGGATGAGAGACGACCCAACTTGTGGCGTGGCCGGGAAGGTCAAACTCCGGCACCACGCGTATGCCGCGGGCCTGCGCATAGGCGATGATGTCCCGGATCTGGTCCTGGGTGAAATAGTGGCCATCCGAGCCGCTGGATTGCAGCTCGGGGTGAGTTCGGCTCTCGATCCGGAATCCCTGGTCATCCGTGAGATGGAGGTGCAACACATTGAGTTTCACCAGCGCCATGCCGTCGAGGTTGCGTTTGATCACGTCGATCGGCTGCCAGTGCCGCGCCACGTCGATCATGAGACCGCGCCAGGCGAAACGGGGTCGGTCGTGGATGCTCACGACCGGCAGGAAAAAGCCGTCGGCGTCCCGGTTGAGCAACTGCAGCAAGGTCTCTAGTCCGCGCAGGACACCGACCACATTTGGGGCGCGCAACGTCGCCTTACTAGCGGTGATATCGAGGGTGTACGATTCATCCTCATCGATGGACGGGATGGAGTGGCCCGCTTCCCGGCTGTCGATCACCAGCGTCGCGGAGGCCGCGCTTGCGACCGCCACGCGGTCCAGTTTCAGAGCTGTGCGCGCCTCCCAACGGCGCAACGCGCGGGATATGGCAGCCTGGAGGCGCGCATCATCGTGGCCGCCCACGGCGACAGCAAACGTCTCGGTCACGCGTAACCGTCCGGGGGAAAAGCGAAGCTGCGCCGGGACGGGCATCAGGTCGTTTTCCATGAGTGGGGCGGAATCGGTTGACCGGGCAATCGGGATCGAAGCACAAAAACCGATTGCCAGCATCGCCGCCAGTCGCAACCGGAGAAGAGACGGGCTAGAGTTGTCCATGGCGGAGGAATTCTTCGGGACTATAGCGTTTGAATGACTCGATCGCTTCATATTCGGCGAGCCCCAGCGCGTTGTAGGCGTCGGCGAGGCGCCGGCTCCGGTCCTCGGTTCGCTGCCAGAACTCACGGCGATCGTCGCCGAGGAAGAGGGCCTGGTCCTTCTGCGTCTCGTGGCGGAAGATGGCGCGCCGCCGCCGCAACACTTCCTGGGGGCTGAGCGGCACGGCGAGGTCGATCTCATCCAGTTCCCACTCGGCCCAGGCCCCGCGGTAGAACCACAGTTCCGTCTCGCGGAACCACGGCTCGCCCGTGCTGCGGGCCAGCGCGTCGCGCAACGCGTGCAGGCAGAGCCGGTGGGTGCCATGGGGATCGTCGAGGTCACCGGCGGCGAAAACCAGCTGCGGCCGCAGATCGTCCAACAGTCGGCGAACAATCTCCACATCATCTTCCCCCAGCTGCCGACGCCGCACCGGGGTGCCGTAGTAGAATGGCAGATCAAGGAAGTGAAGATGGCTGGTGGGCACGCCGCAGACCCGGGCGGCCGCAATCGCTTCGTGCCGCCGGACCAGGGCTTTCCAGCGCGTCAACTCGGCGGAGGCTGGCAGGGCGCCCCCCGACTCGTAGACCGAACAGAGGTCCTGAAGGCGTCTGGCTGAATCGGCATCGACCAGACCCAGGTCGCGGACGAAGAGCAGCGCGCGCCACAGCGATTCATCCGCGACGGCGTTGGCCCCGGAAACCTGGTAGGCGATATGTACCTCGTGGCCGTGCTCGACCAGGCGGCAGAGCGTGCCGCCCATCGAGATCACGTCGTCGTCCGGGTGGGGCGAGAGCACCAGCACGCGTTTGGGAAACACCGTTGCCGACGGCGAGCGCAGGGGGCGCACGGGCGCGTCGCCGGGCTTGGTGCGCGCGGGATCGCGTCCTCCCGGCCAGCCGGTGATCGTGTGCTGCATCTGGTAAAAGCCGGCCAGGTTCGCTTCATAGGCCGAACCGTGAACCTGCAACAGATCCTGGAGACCGGATTCGTTGTAGTCGTCGTCGGTCAGCTTGAGGATCGGCTTCCCGCACTTTTGCGACAGCCATAGAATGGCGCGGCGGGTCATGGGTTCGTCCCAACTGAGCCCTTGGTCCTCGAGCGGGCCCAGCCTCCAGGGGGTACGGTAGCGGGTGAGCGCACCGGCGGCCGCCTGATCGAGAACAAACTGCACCTGGTCGTGTTCCTGCAGGAAAGAGGCGGTCACCTGCGGGGTGATTTCACCTTCAATGGCAGCGCGCACGATTCCAGCTTTGTGCTGACCCCAGGCCATGAGCACGATGCGACGCGCTTCGAGAATAGTGCGGACGCCCATCGTGATCGCCGCGCGGGGGGTGTGTTCCGGACCGCCGAAGTCTCCGGCGGCGTCGCGCCGGGTAAGCGGATCGAGGATCACCAGCCGGGTGCGCGATCGGCGGGCGCTGCCGGGTTCGTTGAAACCGATGTGTCCAGTGCGGCCGATGCCGAGGATCTGAAAATCAATGCCCCCCGCAGCGCGGATCTGTTCCTCGTAGGCGCGACTGTGGGCATCGGCAGTTGCGCCGGACACGGATCCATCCGGCAGGTGAATCTGGGCGGCCGGGATGTCGACGTGATCGAACAAATGGACCCGCATGTAGCGCTGATAACTCTGGGGGTGATCGGGCGCGAGACCCCGGTATTCGTCGAGGTTGAAGGTGATGACATTGGCGAGACTCAGGTTCTCCTCCCGGTGCAAGCGAACGAGTTCGGCATAGAAACTGACCGGCGTGGACCCCGTGGCCAGTCCCAGCACCGCCGCGCGACCTTCGCGCTGGCGGACGCGAATCAATTCGGCCAGTTCGCGGGCGATGGCGCGCGAAGCCTCCAGGCTGCTAGGGAAAACCGCGAGCGACGCATGTTCAAATCGATTGGGCGCCAGAGTGTTTTGCAGTGACATGGCAGGAAAAGTTAAGCGGCCATCGGCGCCGCCCTGATGATTGACTTGCCGGTAGCCGTAGAAGATGGCAGAAATCCCGGTTGTTTGCGCCATTTCTTTTGTCGCGCGGAACCCCTGAGTTGACCCGCGCCGTCTGGTTCCCTTGTCGCTGCCATGACCACCGCGCCTGCTGCTTCCCCCGCTGCCAACCCCGTGGCGCCCGCGCCACGCCTGCGTTCTCTCGACGCCTTGCGCGGGTTTGACCTGATGTGGATCGTGGGAGCCGACGCCTTGGGCGGTGCCTTCGCCCATTTGAACGGGGGGAGGGGAAGCCGGCTTATTGCGACCCAGTTGGACCACGTGGAGTGGGCGGGATTCCATTTCTACGACCTCATCTTCCCGTTGTTTGTCTTCCTGGTTGGCGTGGCGATCACTTTTTCGCTCAACCGGCTGATCGCGACCGAAGGCCGCGCTGCGGCGCTCCGGCGGGTGTTGCGTCGCGCCCTGCTGATGTTCGCGCTCGGCCTGTTTTATTATGGAGGATTGGCGAGGCCCATCGCCGAAGTCCGGCTCCTCGGCGTGCTGCAGCGTCTGGCGCTCTGCTATTTCTTCGCGGGCCTTCTCTTCATCTACGTGCGGCCGCGAAACCTCGTGGCGATTTGCGTGGGTTTGTTGGTCGGCTATTGGGCGCTTCTGACCTTTGTGCCTGTGCCGGGCTTCGGCGCGGGTGACTTCGCGGAAGGGCACAATCTGACCAACTGGCTCGACCAGCATTTCTTGCCCGGACGCAAGTGGGACGGCGATCATGATCCCGAGGGGTTGTTAAGCACGCTGCCGGCCATCGCCTCGTGTTTGCTCGGGATTTTCGCGGGTTTGCTGCTGCGCGATTCGGCCCGCACGGAACGGCGGAAGGCGGTGCTGCTGGCTGGCGCCGGAGTGGTGCTGATCATTCTGGGCCAGGTTTGGGGCCTGCAATTTCCGGTGATCAAGAAGATCTGGACGTCGTCGTTTGTCCTGGTGGCTGGAGGCTGGAGCATGGTCCTGCTCGCGATGTTCCACTTCGTGATCGAGGGATGGAAAGTGCGCGCCTGGGCCACGCCCTTGGTCTGGCTCGGCACCAATGCGATCACGATTTACCTCATCAGCAATGTCACGGATTTCGGCGGACTCTCCGCTCGGTTCGCCGGCGGCGACGTGGCGGCCTGGCTCGACGCCCGCTGGACCGGCCTGGGCGGACTGGTGCTGGCAATGATGAGTGTGCTGCTTTGCATGGCCGTCGGTCGTTTCCTCTATCAGCGGAAGGTTTTCCTGCGCTTGTAGGCGGGGGCCAGGCCTGGCGATCGCCCACCGGGCTGCTACGCCCCGGACGGGACGATGCAGTAGGAAGGTCGCTTGCGACCGATGATCGCCCGCCCCTCGACCTGCTCGGGGCCCTGAGGCGATGGAGGTGCTATAAGCTTGTCGAACGGGCAAGCGGGCTTCCTACGCCTACGCTATTCAAACGACGATCGCCGGGCACCAAATGGTGCGTAAGGCCGGCGCTTGTCGCCGGGCCAATTGTCCGTGAGGGAACGGTCCGCCGGCGAGCGGCGACCCTGCGTCAACTGGCTAAGGCCACAAAAACTGCCATTCCAAGGGGCTTTCCTCTTTCCAGGGAAAGCCCCGTAGCGAGGCATCGCGGACTAGCTGGAGCTCGGGGTATTCGAGGGCTTGTTGGGGTCTGCCTTTGTGCCCAGGAGGCCGGGAAGCTCGATTCCGAGGCTGCCCATGATTTCGCGAAGAGGTATGGTGCTCTTGAAGAGGTCTCCGACGACCTTCCCGACCCCGGGACCGGATCCCGATCCGGCATCGGTGACGACGATCTTGTCGATCTTGATTCTCGCGACGGCATCTGCGGTGATGCGCGTGATCTCCGTGAGTTGTTGCGCCACGATGAGGCTGATGGCGTTCTCGCCGCTTGAGGCCTTGACCAACTCCTTGAAGCCTTCGGCCTTCCCGAGGAGCAGCGCCTTTTGGCCGGCGGCTTCGCCCTCCAGACGAACCTGCGAAGCCTGACCCTCGGCTTTGGCTGTGGTGGTAAGGGCGGTTGCCCGGCCTTCGGCCTCTTTGATGGCAACGGACGCGATCGCCTCGGCCGCGACGATGGCCTTGGCCTTGTCGACGTTGGCCCTGGAGACCTCCGTGGCCTTGAGGGCCGCCTCCTCCTTGAGCGCGCGGGCATCCTCAGCCGTCTTCTGCGCGTCGAAGCCAATCTTGGCGGCCTCGGCCGTGGCCACCAGCTCGGCACTCGTGGCGATCTTCGCTGCCTCGGCTTTGCGCTTGGCGAGTTCCGCGTTTGAATCGGCAATGTTCATCGCGGCCTTGTTTTGGCCGATTGTTTGCGCCGCCTCGGCCTCGGCAACCTTGATCTTCTGGTCCCGCACAGCCTCGGCCTGGCCGATCGTTCCACGCTGGTTTTCTTGGGCGACGCGGATTTGGGCGTCATTGATCGCCTTGGCGGCCGCCTCCTTGCCCAGAGCATCGATGTAGCCGGACTTGTCCTGGATGTCCGTGATATTGCAGTTGATGAGCTCGAGCCCGAGCTTCTCCAGCTCCCGTTCGACGCCCATCGAGATTCCGCCGATCAGCTTTTCCCGGTCGGAATTGATCTCCTCGATGGTCATCGTGGCGATGACGATGCGCATCTGCCCGGTGATGATCTCCTGCGCGAGCTGGCTGATGTCGACATCCGACTTGCCCAGCAGCCGGTTCGCTGCGGCCATCATCAGCTCCGGCTTCTTGGATATTGCGATGGTGAAGTTCGACGGGACGCTGACGCGGATTTTCTGGGACGAGAGGGCGTCCTCCAGCTCAATCTTGATGTTGAGCGGCCGGAGCGACATGAACCCGTAACTCTGGAAAATGGGGGTGATGAATTTCGCACCGCCGTTGATGCACTGGGAACTCTGTCCTTTCCCGGTCTTGCCGAACACGACAAGGACCTTATCGGGTGGGCACATTTTGAAGCGGCCCAGGGCGGTCGCGAAGACAATGACGAGGAAGAGTATCCCAACGCCAACGAAGATGGTATCGATGCTCATGGGTTTTTCGATTCGACGAGAAGATTCGGTCCATCAAGCTTGATGACGGTTACCGTTCTTCCTGTAGAAATTGGCCGCGTTTCCCTGGTGACAGCCGCGAGCGTCTCCAGCCCGGTGTTCAGGGTGACCTGGACCAGCCCTCCTTTTGCGGGGTCGATCGTGGTATAGACGACACCGTCTTTGCCGATCGCGCTGTCTAGCTTCATGCTGCCATCGTTCTGAAAATGCACAAACGTGCGAACAATGCCCCAAATGGTGAGCATGAAGAGCGCTCCCGCCATGACCGCGAGGGCCGCGGCCGGCAAAAAGCTCATTCGACCGAGGCAGTAGCCTCCGGCCCATCCGAATCCGAAGAAGAAGCCGATGATCGGTTTCACCGAGAACAGGCTGGCGCCGTCATGGTCTGGATGGTCAATGTCCGTGTGGACTTCCATTCCGATGAGCTGGAGCAGTCCGAGGACCACGATCACCAATGCCGCCAGGCAGCCGATTCCATAGAATACCCTCTGGGCGGGCAGGTATCCTTCCCAGTCAATGGCGAGTGCGACGAGTAGGTTCATCTTGCTGCGGATTAATTTCCAAAACTTATACCGGGGCATTGTCGTGGCAAGGATTTCCCAAGACCGGACTCGCCCGTGGTTTGAGGGAGCGTGCGGAACCTGGGCAAGATGCCCGGGCCACATCGGAGAACTGGCAATTCGGAAATGCCCCCCGAGCCGCGCGTTATAGGGCGAAGCGCTTGCTGCCATCTCGATTTGTCTCCAGCCTCATGATCGCAGCGAGAACCCTTGCTTATTTTGGGGACGGTGCCTCGCCAATTCCATGAAATGTCTCCGTGGAATCGCCTTCCTGGCCTTGCTCGGTTGCGGTATCACCGTCGCGCAAACTCCACCTCAATCGACATCGGTTCCGATGTCTCCAGCCCCGAGGACCCCGTGGCAATTGCCGCCGTTCTCCACGACAAGTATTATCTCTTCCTCACCTTCGATTCCGCGACGAAGTTCCCGGAGCAATGGCGCAACTGGCTGCCGCGCATGCGCCGTGGTTCCCAGATTCTGGTCGGCGCCTCGCCGCTTGGGCCCTTTGCGCCGTTCGCCTCGCGACCCACGCTGCCCGAGGACATGATGACGTTGGACGGCACCCTCTGGGTTGAGGACGGCGTGCCGTACATGGTCTACTGCCACGAGTGGGTGTAGATCGTCAACGGCACGGTGGAAATGATCCGGCTCGCCGACAATCTCTCCAGCACGGTTGGCGAGCCGACGCGCTTGTTCTTCGGCAACGACGGTCCATGGGTCAAACGTTCCGACCAGTATGGCGGCTGGGTGACCGACGGTCCGTATCTCTATAAATCCAAGTCGGGAAAGCTCTTTATGATCTGGTCCAGCGGCGGCGCCACCGGTTACGCGACCGGCATCGCGATCTCTGACTCGGGCAAACTCCAGGGCCCGTGGCGCCACGTGCGCAGATCCGAGCTGGTGGGGTGCGCCCAATCATTCGCAAGTGCTCCCAGTCTTCAAAGATCCCCGGAACGACCGCGAGGTACAGGTGGTGCATGCCATCTGGCCCCGTGACGACTTCGGGGGCCCATTCGGTCGGCTCCGTGCCGCCCAGGTCTGGCGGCAGTTCGATATCCGCCGTGCCGACATAGGCCACGAAGACCGTCCCAGGATAGGATTATCCCGCGGAGCTGCAGGAGACCACCCGGCCTGTCTCGCAACTCTGGTAGGCGAGGAGGATGAGTTCCAGGGTGTCGCGTGCGTCGTCGAGCGTGGAGGCGGGCGCTTTTCCGTGGAGGACCAGGTCCAGGAAGGCCCGGGCCTGATGCACAAAAGAGTTCGGGTAATCGGTATCCGGGTTCCGTTTCTCGCCGTTGATGTAAAGCGCGTCGCTGATTTGCAGGGAGCCGTGCGTGCCGACTATCCGGATGCCGTCGACCGGACCGCCGCTGTTGTTGTTCCAGGATTGGAAGATGGTCCCAAGCGCCCCACTGGCGTACTCCAATTGAACGTGGGCGACGTCTTCGCCCTCCATGCCGGTGAGCACGAGGCGCGACTTGAAGGCATGGAGATTGATGGGCCGGCCCATGAAGCCGAGCGATTGGTACACCTGGTGGTGGCCGCTGTCCATGAGGGCGCCTCCACTCCCCAGGGCGAGCTTCGAACGCCAGCCGGTCTCATGCTCCTTCGAGATGGTGTGATTGCTGCAGAACGACGCGTACACGACCTGCCTGAGGAACCCGGTGCGCATGGCGATGCGCCCTTCGGACACGGCGCCGCGATAGATGAAGTTGTGCGCCGGCATGACGGACACGCCGGTGCGCGCGACGCTGGCGCGAATGACGTCCAGTTCCTTCAGGGAGGTGACGACCGGCTTCTCGGCCAGCACGGGCTTGCCGAGTTCCTGAGCTCGCATGATCTGGGGAAAGTGCTCCGTATTGACGCTGCCCATGATGAGCGCATCCACGCCGGGATCCTGCGCCAGCTGCTCGAAGTCATCGTAAGGGCGGATGCCCCAATCGGCGCACATCTTGCGCAAGCGGTCATGGTTCGAGTGGGTGCACATCCCGACGATCTCGGCGTCGGGCCATTTCTTGAAGCCGTTGAAATGGAAAGGCGCGATGAATCCGGTGCC
>Ga0182011_10002347_pt1 | contig 16020 bp, 11 predicted proteins | sample 711E1DmetaG_FD_120481 | JGI IMG/M metagenome (GOLD analysis project Ga0182011, IMG submission 120481) | Permafrost microbial communities from Stordalen Mire, Sweden - 711E1D metaG | ecosystem: Environmental > Terrestrial > Soil > Wetlands > Permafrost | place: Sweden: Stordalen | collected... | reverse complement strand
TCGGCAAGGATAACGGGGGCAGCCCCTCAACTCGCTGCGGCCCCGGTTCCAAAGGCACGAGCCACGCTTCCCCGACACGAGCTCCCCACCACGCGAGCCACCGGCCCCTTTCCGGAATTGCCTTGCTCACTCCGTCTGGCTGAGCGGGCGGTGCGACTCCTCCCCTGACGCGTTCCCCGCCTCCCCTTGACGCCTTCCCGCCTCCCGCGGCCTTATACACCCCCCTGTTAGCTTGAGTTTGCGAACATATGTTCGACTCGTCAGAGGAGGTGAGCTTTGTGTGCGTGACGAGCCAGGAGCTCGAAGCGGCGCTCTCGCGGATCGTCAGGGACCTCGACGCCTCGTTGCTCGCGGGTGCGGACGCGAAGACGCTCGTGGGCTTGTTCTCGCGCCTCGAGCACCTCGCAGCCGCGGGCAAGGCCATCTGTGCGCTGCGGGTCGCCTCGACCGGTGCCTTCGAGCTCGACGGCCACCGCCATGCCTCCGAGTGGCTGGCAGCTGAGAGCGGTGACTCCCTCGGTGGTGCCGTCTCGGTCCTGGAGGCCGCCAGTGCTGTCTCGAAGCTCCCCGAGCTCGAGGATGCGTTCCGCTCCGGTGAGCTGTCCGCCGCCCAGGCCAAAGAGGTGGCCGGTGCGGCCATCTGCGATCCCGCTTCGACTACCGAGCTGCTCGATGCCGCGAAGTCGGAAGGCTTCGAGACATTGCGCCGGCGTTGTGCTGAGATCAAGGCAGCCAGCGCCTCCAAAGAGGACGAGGCCGCCAGGACCAGGCGGGTCCATGCCGCCCGGAGATTGAGGACCTGGACCGAGTCCGACGGCACTTTCCGCGTGGATGCCCGCCTCAGTCAAGACGCGGGTGCGAGGCTGCTCGCAGGCCTTAAGGCCGAAGCAGGCAAGATCTTTGACGAGGCACGACGCTCAGGTGGGCGCGAGCCTTCGCAGGCCTACCTCGCCGATGCCCTCGTGGCTCTCGTCACTCGTCCCGGCAAGGACGGGCCACACCGCCCGAAGGCCCTCGTACACTTGCGTGTGGACCTCGAGGCGCTGCGCCGCGGCAACACAAGCCCGGGCGAGGTCTGCGAGATCGCCGGTGTCGGAGCGGTCTCTGTAGCGACGGCACGCGAGCTGTTGGGAGACTCGATCGCCAAGGTCCTTGTCACGAGCGCGACCGACGTGCACGCTATCTGCAACCTCGGCCGTTCGGTCCCCGCGAGGCTCTACAACGCCTTGTTGGAGCGGGACCGCTGCTGTGTGGTGCCAGGGTGCTCGGCCACTCACAACCTCGAGATCGACCACCGCGTCGTCCCCTTCGCCGAAGGCGGCCCGACAGAGCTCGCAAACCTGGCGAGAATCTGCCGCCACCACCACTTCTTGAAGACACACGAGGGATACTCCCTGCAAGGCGAGCCCGGTGCCTGGGTATGGGTGCATCCCGACGGCTCCCGCCACGGGCCAGGTGTCTCCCCGTCCAACGACGCCACCGCTCCCCCGGGCACGGACCCGCCTCCCGAACCTCGGCACCCCGCCGACAGAGCTCCGGCATCCATGAGCGACCTGCCAACGGCCACCGACAGATCCGCTGAGCAGGCACAGCCACCGCTGCCCGAGCAGTCGAGCCTGTTCGCCAGTGCCAGCTCTGGTGCCGGTGCCGGCTCGGGCCACGCGGCCTGAACAGCTACGAGGCTCGGCGCCTCCGGGCCGCACGCAAACGGGCACCTCGCTGCCGAGCCGTCGGAGCTCGCCCGGCCAGATAGGTCAGTCCGGTTCGCGTGTTCCGTCGATCGGTTCGAACGATGACGACTCGAACGATGACGACTTTGCCGGCCCGGTGGCCGTTCCGTGCGCTACGGCGGGCAGGCTGTCCCCACTGACGACCCCCCACATCACGCTGAGGGGAGGTTCTGCCCCGGTCCACAGCCTGATCTGACGCGCGGCCTGGTACACGAGCATGCCGAGGCCGTTCCGAACGGTGGCGCCCTGACGCTGAGCCTCCAACAGGAATGGCGTGAACGGCGGGTCGTAAACGAGGTCCACTACGAGTTGACCCGCACCGAACCACGAAGGGTCGACCCCGGCGATGATGGCTGCACCCTCCTCGGCCAATCCGGCCGGTCCCGTGAGTTGAGCGGACAGAGCAGGCTCAGCAGGCTGAGCGCGCTCAGCGGGCGCAGACTCCCCTACGAGACCTGAGCTCACCATGGCGACGGGCGTCGCTTGAATTACCAGGTCCATCCCGCGGAGGTCCGCTGGCCGCCCGACCCGTACGACCTGCGGAGCCAATGCCGCCGAGCGCCACGCTGGTGCCACGGTCCTGTTGACGATCACGATCTCTTCCGCGCCCGCTTCTGCCAGAGCCAGCACGGCCGCCCGCCCGGCCCCGCCTGCACCGATCACACCACAGCGCTGACCGGCCGGATCGAAGCCCGCACCCACTCGAAGATCATCCAGCAGGCCCGCGCCGTCGCAGCTCTCCGCGAAAATTGTGCCTGCGTCGAAAGTCAGCGTGTTCGCAGCCCCCAGTCGCCGCACCTGCCGAGAGCGGCGGGTCGCCAGCCGGGCAGCTGCATCCTTGTGTGGCATCGTGACCGACAGGCCGCGGAGGCCGAGCGCCGCAGCGCCAGCGACCGCTCGGTCCAGCGATCCGGGCGCCACTTCGAACGCCAGGTAACTCTAGTCGAGGCCCATGGCGGCAAACGCCGCATTCTGCAACAACGGCGAAAGCGAATGGCGGACTGGGAAGCCAACGACTCCCGCGACCGCAGTGGTCGAAGCCGGCCACGCGGCCATTGGACGGGCACGGGCCGGTATCTCGGCGAACTCGCTCATGAATTGCCCCGATTCTGGTCAAGCCACGACTGCAGGAGCACAGTCGCGGCCACAGCGTCGATCCCGACCCGGCGCGCGCGCCAGGCGGTACTCGGGCGAGCCTGTCGAGCCTGTCGAGCCTGCGAGCGGGCTCGCTCTCCGCCACCGGCTCCGACCGGATCCGGAGGCAAACGGCGGCGGCGGTCGGCTTCGACCGTCGTCAAGCGTTCATCGTGCAAGACAACCGGAACATCGAGCTCCGTTTCGAGAGCTGAGGCCTCCGCGACAGCTGCCGATGCAGCGGGGCCCCTATCTCCCGCCAGAGTCAGCGGGAGCCCGACGACAACTAGGCCGGCGCCGAACTCCGATACGAGGGCGGCAATCGCGCGGCGGTCCGCGCTCGTGTCACCGCTTCTCGTGATCACCGAGTACGGGGTCGCGAGCACACGCTGCGAATCGCTCACCGACACGCCGATCCGCCGTTTCCCGAGGTCGATACCGACAACTCGCGTTCCCACTGCCGACCCCCTCGTCCCGCAAGGCTCCGCGTCGGTTCGCCCGCCGGTCAAGCCGGTGCCTGGCCGTCAGGCTGGGGCTCAGACTCGGGCTCTGCCACGGACTCGGGCTCTGGCACAGGTTCACCCGGGCTTCGGCTCAGCGCCTCACCCAGCTTGACCAGCGCTTCCTCGACACCGGCGACGTTTCGCCCGCCCGCCGTCGCAAGCTCCGGCGTGCCGCCGCCACCACCGCCGACCGCGGCAGCAGCCAAGACCGCGACCGCCCGAGCATCGATCCCGGAGCCCTTTCTGGCAGCGACGACCAGCGCAACCCGATCGGGACCGGTGACACCGGCAAGACCGACGGCCTCGACCCCGGGATGATCTCGAACCGCGATCGCAAGTTCCCGCAGCTCCCCAGCCTCGAGCCCGTCCCGACGACCGACCACTCGTCCAGCCAAGGGGCCGCCCGTCGCAGCAGGTGCACCAGCGGCCAACACTTCTGCCTCGTTGCGCAATTGGTCCGAGCGCAATGTTTGCAATTCCTCCTCGAGCGCCCGTTGGCTCGCGAGCAGCCGGTCGAGCGCCGAGGCAAGGTCGGAGGGTTGAGTGCGCAATCGCTGCGCAGCCTCTTCGACCGTGCGCCCGAACAACCGGAACCGAGCAAGCGAAGCCTTACCGGTGACAGCTTCTATACGGCGGGTGTTCGAACCGATGGAGGCCTCCGAGACCACTTGCAGGGGGCCGATGGTCCCCAAAGAGCTCACGTGTGTGCCACCGCACAGCTCGACCGAGTAGTGACCGGCCTCGACCACTCGTACTATGTCGCCGTACTTCTCGCCGAAGAAGGCCATGGCGCCCTCACTCTCGGCTTGCTCGCGCGTCGTCTCGCGGATCCGGACAGGCTCGTTACGCAGGACCTCGGAGTTCACGAGATCCTCCACACGCCCTATCTCCTCCTCGGACATCGGCCCAAAGTGGCTGAAGTCGAACCGCAGGCGGTCCGGCGCGACGAGCGAGCCCTGCTGACGAACGTGGTCGCCGAGCACCTGACGCAACGCCCAGTGAAGAAGGTGCGTTCCGGTGTGATTGCGTCGGATCGACTCCCGGCGGTCGTAGTCGATAGCCGTGTCCGCTTCTTGACCGGCCTCGATCGATCCTTCGACCAGGTAGCCAAGGTGCCGAGTCAGGCCCTCGACGACCGAGGTCGCGTCCAGCACACGGAGCCTGCCGGTGGAGGTAGTGATCGTCCCGGTATCTCCTACCTGGCCGCCGCCCTCGGCATAGAACGGAGTTCGATCGAGGAACACCTCGATCAGCTCAGCAGCAGCGGGCGCTTGCTCGCCGTCGACGTTGGCAAACGACTTCTCGACCGAGCTCGGCACGACCGCCAGGACCCGGGACTCGACTTCCGCCTCCTGGTACCCGAGGAACTGGGTCGGGCCGAACACGGTCCTGATCTCGCTCCACGCGGCGGTTGTTCCCTCCGGTGCCGAGGTGGCTGCCCGGCCCGCTTCGCGGGCCCGCTGCCGCTGTTCTTCCATCGCCAGGTCGAAACCGTGACGGTCGACCTCGATCCCCCGCTCTCGCGCGATCTCTTCGGTCAGATCGATCGGAAAGCCGTAGGTGTCGTGCAGTCGGAAAGCGACGTCTCCCCCGACAGCGGAGCCACCCGCCGCGAGCTCCGCCTCGAGCAGCGTTGTGCCGGATCGCAACGTGCGCAGGAAGGCCTCCTCCTCGTGCAGGGCTATCCGCTTGATGAGCTCCCGGTCGCGCGCGAGCTTCGGGTACGCCGCGCCCATGACCTCGGTCACCACATCGATGACGCCTGGGGTCACGAGGCCTTTGGCGCCTAGGCGTTGAGCCACGAGCACGGCCCGGCGGATCAGGCGGCGAAGCACGTAGCCGCGGCTCTCGTTCGAAGGGAAGACCCCGTCGGAGATCAGGAACGTGAACGTGCGGGCATGGTCCGCGACGATGCGAAGGCCGATGTCGGTCTCTTCGGTGCTCCCGTAGACCCGGCCGGTAGCAGCCGACGCGGCCTCGAGGATCGGCGCGACAAGATCGGTGTCGAAGATCGACTCGACGCCTTGGATCTGCGTGAGGATTCGGTCGAGCCCGGCTCCGGTATCGATGTTTCGCCGGGGTAGTTCGCTGAGCGAACCGTCGTGGTGGCGCTCATACTGCATGAACACCAGGTTCCAGAGCTCCACGTAGCGCTCGCCCCCCTGGGCGGGTCCACCGCCGGGCCCGTACCGCGGTCCCCGGTCGAAGAAGATCTCCGAACACGGGCCGCACGGTCCCGTCTCACCCATCTTCCAGAAGTTGTCCTCGTCGAGTCGCTGCAGACGACCTTCGAGCAAGCCAGGGACGTCGCGCCACAACGCGTCGGCCTCGTCGTCAGAGACGTGGACAGTGACCCAGAGCTGCTCGGGATCGAGGCCGAGTACTTCGGTGAACAGCTCCCACGCGTAGGCGATCGCCAGATCCTTGAAGTACTCGCCGAAGCTGAAGTTCCCGAGCATCTCGAAGAACGTCACATGACGCGACGTGGTGCCGATCACATCGATGTCGACGGTGCGCACGCATGGTTGCACCGTCGTCGCTCGAGGTCCGGGCGGCGGAGATTCGCCAAGGAAGTACGGCTTGAACTGGACCATGCCGGCGATCGTGAACAGCATCGACGGGTCGTTCGGTACCAGGCTCGCGGCCGGGAGCGCGAGGTGACCACGATCGACGAAGAACTTAGTGAAGGTGTTTCGCAGCTGGTCCGCGTTCACCTCTTGCCTCACTTCTCTTTCGCGCTATGTACTTGTCCGGGCTCCGCCGAACCTTGGTCGCCGCGCCGCGCCCTCCAGCGCTCCGCGAGCGCCTTCTCGGCACCATGTTCCGAAGGTTCGTAGTAACGGCGCCCGACGAGTCCCTCGGGCAGGTACACAGCTTCGACGAACCCTCGCGGGTCATCGTGAGGATACTCGTAGCCCACGCCGTGCCCGAGTGCGCCGGCACCGCGGTAGTGAGCGTCTCGCAACTCCGGGGGTACCGCCCCAAGAGGACGCTCCCTGACGTCAGCCTGCGCTGCCCACCATCCGAGCGCAGCACGGTTCGATTTCGGGGCTAGCGCGAGGTGAACGACGGCCTGAGCCAGGTTCAGCCCCGCCTCTGGAAGCCCGACGAACTCGACAGCCTGGGCCGCTGCCGTGGCGATCCCGAGTGCGTGGGGATCGGCCATCCCCACATCTTCGCTAGCGAGGATCACAAGGCGCCGTGCGATAAAGCGCGGATCTTCACCGGCCTCTATGAGGCGCGCCATCCAGTAGAGGCCCGCGTCGGGATCCGAGCCTCTCAAGCTCTTGATGAGAGCCGAAATGAGGTCGTAGTGCTCCTCGCGCCCATGACGGAAGGCTCGCGTTTCGCGAGCACCCTCGATGTCTTCCATCGTGATCATCGGCAACAGGCCGGACGTCGAGCCCGACTCCATTGCCGTTGCCGTGCTCCGAGCTCGACCACGTGCGAGGGCCATCGCCACTTCCAAGGTCGTGAGCACGGCCCGGGCGTCGCCTTCGGCCAGGTCGACGAGACGCGACAGCGCGTCCGGATCGGCCTTGAACCCCTCGACGCGCAAGGCACGCTCGGCGAGCTCGCGAAGGTCCGCCGGCGTGAGCGCCTCGAATCGCCAAAGCGTCGAACGACTGAGCAGCGGAGCGTTCAGCGCGAAGAAGGGGTTCTCCGTCGTCGCGCCGACCAGGACGATTACGCCCTCCTCGACACCGGACAAGAGCGCGTCCTGCTGAGCCTTGTTGAAACGATGTACCTCGTCGAGGAACAGGATCGTCCCGCGGCCTTCGGCGCCCAGCGCCCGGCGAGCGTCGTCGAGCTCGTTTCGCACGTCCTTCACGCCGGCCTCGACAGCCGAGAGTGCCCGGAACCGGCGCGCCGTGTGCTCTGCAAGCAGACGCGCCACCGTCGTCTTGCCTGTGCCGGGAGGTCCGAAGAACACGGCCGAGCTCAGTCGGTCGTCCTCGACCAAGGCGCGAAGCGGCGCGCCGGGACCGAGAAGATGGCGTTGGCCGACGACCTCGTCCAACCGGGTGGGGCGCAAGCGGGCCGCCAGTGGTGCTCGGACCTTGAGCTCGTCTGCCACGGCGACATCGAACAGGTCGGGCGGGCGGCTGCTGCCCGCTCGGCCGGACGGGCTCGGCGTCACGCTCCCGGCGTGCCCGACGCGCCCGCCGCCCCAGTCACGCCCGTCCCAGCAGACCCCGTCGCCTGAGACCCAGGCCCCGCAGACCCAGTCGCCCGAGGCGAGACAACCCGGATACCAAGCTCCGCCAGAACCCTCGCCGTGAGGGGTTTGGGCGCGCCCGACATCAGGTCGGCTCCGGACTGCGTCTTCGGGTACGCGATCACCTCACGGATGTTGTCCTCGCCAGCCAGCAACGCCACGAACCGGTCCAGGCCGACTGCGAATCCACCGTGGGGTGGCGCACCGTAGCGGAACGCTCCGAGAAGGAAGCCGAAACGGGACTCCGCATCCTCATCTGATATCCCGAGCGCCTTGAAGACGCGGCGCTGGATGTCCGCACGGTGGATCCGGATGCTCCCCGACCCCAGCTCCCAGCCGTTCAGCACCAGGTCATAGCTTTGTGAGCGCACGATCATGGGATCGGTCTCGAGCAGGTCGATGTCGTCGGGGTGCGGCATCGTGAACGGGTGGTGTGCCGCGACCGGATGGCCCTCGTCGTCCACGCCGTCAAAGAGCGGGAACTCCGTGATCCAGACGAAACGGAACGGCCGTTCGCTGATGGCCGGTTGCCCCAAGTCGAGGCGCAGCTGACCCAGCACCTTGCACGTGCGTTCGCGCTCACCGGCGACGACAAGCACGAGATCGCCTGGCTCGGCAGAGGTCGCATCCACAATCCGGCGCTGATGAGACTCTGAGAGGAACTTGGCGACCGGCGATTCCAGCACACGTTCGGCGCGCACTCGCATCCACACCAGGCCTGCAGCTCCGAGCTCAAGTGCGCGCCCGACAAGCCCGTCGAGACGGCTCCGCGGCCACTCCCCCGCACCCGGCCCTGGCACGCGGATGGCCCGCACACAGGCCGCCTTGAAGGCATTGAACTCGGTGCCGGCGACGGCCTCATTGAGATCGACGAGCTCCATTCCGAAACGCAGGTCCGGCTTGTCTGTCCCGAACCTGTCGAGGGCCTCGTTCCAGGTCATCGTGACAATCTCTGGTGGCCGCTCGCCGGTTACCGCGAACGCCGCTTCGATCACGGCCTCGCTCACAAAGCCGAGAACCTCTGCTTGACCCACGAAGGACGCCTCGATGTCGAGCTGGGTGAACTCGAACTGGCGATCCGCGCGCAGATCCTCGTCCCTCATGCAGCGGGCGATCTGATAGTAGCGATCGATTCCGCCGACCATGAGCAACTGCTTGGCGATCTGAGGGCTCTGCGGCAACACGTAAAACGAGCCCCGCTGCAGTCGCGACGGAATCGCGAACTCACGTGCGCCTTCCGGCGTCGGCGTCCAGAGCATCGGCGTCTCGACCTCGACGAACCCCTGCCGCTCCATGGTCCTGCGAAGGGCACTGTTCACCTGCGCGCGCAGCCTCAGGTTGTACTGCATGCGATCTGTCCGGAGGTCCAGGTACCGGTAGCGCAGCCGTACCGCTTCGTCGGTCTCCGATCGGGCGTCGAGCGAGAACGGCGGGGGCTCCGCGGTAGAGAGAACCTCGACTTCGCATTCGCCGAGCTCGACCTCACCGGTCGACAGCCCGGGGTTGACAGTGCCTTGCGGACGAAGCCGCACGGTGCCCGTGATGCGAAGCACGTGCTCTGATCGCAGGTCGCGTGCCCCGTCGACAACACACTGGATGATCCCGGTGTGGTCGCGGAGATCTACGAACGCAAGGTGCTCGCCATGCTCGCGCCGGCGCGCCAGCCAACCGCAGACGCTCACTGTCCTCCCTGTATCTGCGGCCCGCAGGGCGCCGCAATAGGCACTGCGGAGCCCTGCGGGAACCAACGACTCGTCGGTTGTGAAGCTCATGGCAACCTCGTGATCTGGCCCAGACGGGCTGCAAGCCCGTCACGGGGCACTTTCTCTTGCAAATGCGCGTCCGAACCGCGCAGCACCCGGATGGTGACAACGCCGGCCGCGAGATCGTCTGCTCCTAGGATGCAGGCCACTCTCGCGCCCGAACGGTCCGCGGCCTTCAGCTGCGCCTTCATCGAGCGCCCGTCGAACGCCCGGTCGACGGCCAGGCCGGCACCCCTCAGCTCGTGGGCGAGCTCGAGCGCGAGCCCCACGCCACTCGAGTCCACGACGAACGCATCGAGAGACCCGCTGAGGCGCAGGTCGCGGGCAGACAGAACGCCGTCGGCGTCGCACGCGAGCAGGATCCTCTCGATTCCGGCGCCGAAACCCACACCGGACAGCTCCGGGCCACCGAGCGCGGCGACCAGCCCGTCGTAGCGGCCGCCCCCGCCCACGCCCTCGAGGATGTCCGAGCCGTACTCGAAGGTGGTACGGGTGTAGTAGTCGAGACCCCGGACGAGGTGATCGTCCTGCTCATAGGCGATTGCCAGCCGGTCCAGGCCACCGAGGACATCGGCAAAATGCAAGCGGCAGTCCTCGCAGAGCGCGTCACGCAGCTTTGGCGCCTCCGCGCTCACGTTCCGGCATTCCACGCGCTTGCAGTCGAGGATGCGGAGCGGGTTCACGGCCCACTTGTAGCGGTGCTCGTCGCACAGCTCGTCGGCGTGCGATTCCAGAAAGCCCGCCAGCTGTTCTCGATACCCCGGAGCACACGTCTTGTCACCGAGGGAATTGACTCGCAGGCGCAACGACGACAAGCCGAGGTCCGCGTACAGCCCGGCCAGTAGAGAGATCACTTCCACGTCGGCCATCGGATCGTCAGTGCCGAGAATCTCGACGCCTAGCTGGTGGTGCTGCCGGAATCGTCCCGCCTGAGGACGTTCGTAACGAAACATGGGCGCCGCGTACCAGGCCTTGAAGGGAGGCACGGGGGAATGCTGCACATAGGCACGAACTACCGACGCCGTGCCTTCCGGACGCAGCGCTATGTCGCGGCCGCCGCGATCGGTGAACTCGTACATCTCCTTTGTGACCACGTCGGACGAGTCTCCCGAGCTTCGGCGGAATACCTCCGCGTCCTCGAAGCCCGGGCTCACGACAAGGCCGAAACCGAACCGTTGCGCCAGTCCGGCAAAACGCCCCACGAGCTCAGACCAGCGCGCGCTTTCCGGAGCGAGGATGTCCTGGGTTCCCTTGGGGGACTGGAAGCGGGTCACCCGCTGGCCGGTGCGAGAGCACCGCTCCTCCCGGGAACGAGCCGGTAGGCGTCGTAGACACTGTCGAGCAGTCTGAGATTCTCCAGAAGCGAGTCGAGGTGCTCGGGGTCGGCGAGCTCGAATTCGAAGCGCATGCGGCTCACCCTATCTGGCGTCGTATGGGTCGACGAGGAGATGATGCTCACGTGGTGCTCAGAGAGCACCTTGGCGACATCGGCCAGCAAGCGGTTCCGGTCCAGTGCCTTGACCTCGATCGCGGCGACGAAGACTCCCGTGCGGTCCTCATCCCATTCCACTTCGATGAGACGCTCCTTCTCGTCGGCGGCAAGAGCGATCGCGTTCGCGCAGTCCTCCCGGTGCACCGACACACCGCGACCACGCGTAACAAAGCCGATCACCCGGTCTCCGGGCACCGGCGTGCAGCATCGGGACAAGCGGACCATCACATCGTCGAGGCCCTCGACGTAGATGCCCGTCGAGGCGCGACGGTGACTTGGCCTCCTGGGCTGCAACGCGGTCGAGGGCAGCTGCTCCTCGCCCTCGCCCCCGCGGAGCTCTCGCTCGATGCGCTGGACGAGCGCCTGTCCCGAAACGTGGCCTTCGCCGATCGCGGCATGGAGCGAGTCGAGATCGGTATAACCCATGGATGCCGCTACAGCGACGAGTGCTGGCGAGCTCTGCAGCTTCTGGACCGGTAGCCCGCCCCGCCTGAGCGCTCGTGCCAATTCCTCGCGCCCGGTCTCGATCGCGTCCTCGCGACGCTCTCGGGAGAACCACTGCCGGATCTTGTTGCGGGCCCGCGGCGAGGTGACGATCTGCAGCCAGTCGCGCGACGGTCCGGCCGAGGGGGTCTTTGAGGTCACGATCTCGACCGTGTCGCCCGAGTGCAGCTTCGAGTCGAGTGGGAGAAGGCGCCCGTTGACCCGTGCTCCGACGCAGCGGTGCCCCACCTCGGTGTGGATCGCATATGCGAAGTCGACCGGAGTCGCTCCTGCGGGCAAGGTGACTATCAGGCCCTTCGGCGTGAACACGTACACCTCGTCCTGCTCGAGGTCGATCTTGAGCGTCTCCAGGAACTCCACGGGATCTGGGGTCTCCCGCTCCCAGTCGACGATCCGCTGCAGCCAAGCGATCTCATCTGTCGACCGGGCGCCACGCTGGGCTCCCGGCTTGCCGGCGGAGGCCTCCTTGTAGCCCCAGTGAGCGGCGATCCCGTACTCGGCGCGCCGGTGCATCTCTTGGGTCCGGATCTGGATCTCGAGGGGCTTCACGCGGGGCCCGACCACGGTGGTGTGCAAGGACTGGTAGAGGTTGAACTTCGGCGAGTTGACGTAATCCTTGAACCGGCCCTGAACCGGTGGCCACAGAGCGTGCACTGTGCCGAGCGCCGCCCAGCAGTCCTTCTCGGCGGTCACGACCACGCGGATCGCCACCAGGTCGTGGATCTCGTCGAATTCCTTGCCCCGCACAACCATCTTCTCGTAGATGCTCCAGAGGTTCTTCGGGCGCCCGGTGACCTCCGCATCGATCCCGGCCTCACCGAGTCGGGAACGCACGACCGCGAGCACCTCGGCGAGCTCGACCTCACGCCGTGGAGCGCGCGTGGCGACCATCTGCGCGATCTCGGCGAACCGCTTGGGGTGAAGAGTCTCGAACGCGAGGTCCTCCAGCTGCCATTTCACTTCCTGAATACCCAGGCGATGCGCTAGGGGGGCGTAGATGTCCCGGGTCTCCTCGGCAGTGCGGCGCTGCTTCCACTCGGGCATCACCGACAACGTCCGCATGTTGTGGAGCCGGTCCGCCAGCTTGATGACCAGCACCCTCCAGTCGCTGGCCATCGCGACGAGCATCTTGCGCATCGTGGCTGCCTGCTGCGCCTCTTTCGAGTCGAAACGAAGCCGGTCCAACTTCGTGACCCCGTCCACGATCGCCGCCACCGCCGGACCGAATTCCTCCCCGATCTGGGTGAGGGTCACCCCGGTGTCCTCCACCGCGTCGTGCAGCAACGCCGCGGCCGCGCTGACGGTGTCCAGGCCGAGATCGGCGATGATCGTGGCAACCGCGACCGGATGGGTGATGTACGGCTCGCCCGACAGCCTGTGCTGACCTTCGTGAGCTTTGATCGCCAAGGCGTGCGCCCGCCTCACCAGATCGAGATCCTCGCCGCCGCGGCGAGCGCTCAGAGTCGAGAGGATGCCTTCGACCTCAGATGTCGGCGGCGGGATGAGGGCCCGGGCGGGGTTCTCGGGGGACGCCTCACCGAGCTCGGCAGTCGACCCGGCCAACACGGGATCGACCACCGACATGATCTAAATCTACCTGCTGAGAGCGACTGGACCAGCGTGTTCGCGCCAAGCCGGCGGTCGCTCGGGCTGGCACTCCAACTAAACTCCCAGCTTACGGCCGTGACGAACCCAAAGACTGAATCGACGCCACCAGAAAGAGCTGTCCCGTGACCACCACTCCGGATCTCGGGCGCGACCTGGATGAAGGGCTCGGGACACCTCGAGCCCGCCGCGCCGAGCCGCCATCGCTGCGGCCCGCGCTCGTGGTCCTCGCATGCGCAGTCGTCCTGTCGTTTGGTGGGTTCGCGGTTGCGCTCATCGGTGGCGGGCAGGCGGCTCCGTCGATTGTCACCGGCCTCGGAACACCAGTGCCGGGCGTGAACCTCTCGGCAGTCGGCGCGTCACAGGTGCTCCGACGCATCTCGAACGGTGGCACACCTCCGCGCGACGTCCTCGAGGCACTGGTCGTGCCGAATGGCGCACGGATCGTGAGCACGACCGCGCAGGACGCCGGCGTTGACCAGTACGACCGGAGCATTTACTTCCAGCTCGACACCAAGTCCACCGAGCTCGTCAAGTTCTACCGAACAGAGCTGAGGCGAGCCCATTGGTCCCTCCTCGGCACCTACCCGCTGGCGAGTGCAGGAACCGAGCTCCTCGCACAGCGGACCGGATCCGACGGCTACGAATGGGAGGTTGGCGTCGTGGTCACACCGGTCAATCCCGCGATTTCACCTTCGCTCGCCGGTGACGGGCAAACCTCGGCTGTCATGGGACTCAGACTTCGGCTGTTCGTGGTCCCCGACAGCGGTTCTTGACCCTGACCGGCGTACTGGGGCCAGTGCGCGGCCCGTGGAGCAAATGGGCTGAGCAGGACGGCCCAGGTCAGCAGGTCGAGTGGGTAGATGAGGTACCCGAACCGCGTTGCCGGGGCGAGAAGTGTGGCCAGCAGCATGGCAAGACCGCTGAAGCCTGCGGCGCTCTGCGGGCTCGAGGGTGGCCACTTCAAGAGCCCGTAGCCCACAGCGACAAGTCCTACAAGCGTGAGGATCGTGATCAACTCCGGCTTGGCCGCCGGGAAGAGCGACACCAGCTCCTGACCTAAGAGCGGGCTGGCCGCCGGCGATTTCACCTTGGTGAGCCCGAGCGGGAACCTGATCGCGTTCAGGATGAAAGCGTGAGGGGCGAGGCCGACGCCGACGCCGAGGACCGGGACCACAACCGCCGCGGCCGCCAACGAGTACCGCCAGATGGCGCGCCGTCCGCGCCTGTCCCACTCGCCGAGAACTAGCAGGATCAGCAATGGCCACGCGGTGAACTTGAGAGTGGCGGCGAACCCCATCGCCACCCCGGACCAGACGGCACTTCGGCGGGTCGCCAGCGCGAGGCCAAGCAGCATCAGCGCGATCACGGGAAGGTCGTCGCCGCCAGTCACCATCGGCAGGGCCCCGCTCGGCAGGATGACGACTACTTGGAAGATGCGCCAGCGCCGCCGCGAGGTCGTGTCCGCGACGAGAAGCGCCCCTGCGATCACGATCAGGGAGAAGCCGGTGAGCGGCAGCCGGGCGTCCTTGAACTCGGGCGGCCCGGATGTGGCATTGACGAGGCCGAAGGGGATCATGCCCGGCAGGTAGGGGAAGAAGGAGTTCTCCGACTGGCTCGTCACCGAAGTGCCGATGGACTTCGGGTTGGACAGGTAACAGTTCTTGTCGTGCGCGACTCGATCCGCGCAGGCCTCGATGACCGTCACCTCGTTTTGGACATGCGCACCCGGCGTCGACTCCGCGCGCAGGATCACCTCGACGCTGAGTGGCACCAGGACGACCGCGAGGAGAAGCCCGAGCACGAGATAGCGTCGCAATCTGTCGCCGGCCCTGCCCGCCTCCACGGTTACGCGCCGGGCGCGCCGGCGGCTCACGTACCAGCAAACTACCGTCGCGACGACATAGGGGCCGAGCGCCATCTCTGCCCACTGGCGGTAGTCGTCGCTGACGGCCAAGGAGATCGTTCCCAACGCGAAGACCGCCGCGAGCAGATATAGGAGAGCATCCTGCTCGAGCACCGAGAGAGCAACGAGACGATCACGCCAGCTGAGCAACCTGCTCGTGACCGCGGCCATCTTTTAGAGCGTACCGGGCTGGCGTCCCGCGGCGAGCCCGCACGAAGTCACTCCTTTGCGTCCTTCTCGCTCGTGGCCGTCACATGATGACGTCCTCGGCCCTCGTGCAGTTGAGCCGTGTGGCAACCGAATGGCCCGCCGTGAACTGCAACGAGCCGAGCACCCGAAGGACTCCTCGAAATTGCGGCCCGTGCTGGCAGGGTGAGCGATAGTGGGCTTCACCTTCCTGTCCGGGCCGATCGCGAAGACCGAGCACACGGTCGAGGTGTCGCTCGCGTCCGGGTGGATCATCGGTCAAAGGTCCGCCCCTTGCGATCCGGGTCGGCGATGAGCGGGAAGTTGAGCGCCTGGCCGGTGGCATCGGCGATTTCGCCCACCCACCGCCGAGCCACTCGTGGAATCGATCGTGCCCCGGGTCGTCTCCGCCGTGTCGTCCGGGGCGACATCGCCCAGCTTGCCGCCATCTCCGGCCGGCGGCGCGCACCTGCGCCCTAGCTTGAGCGGCGTGCCGAGCGTCGCGCTCACCTGTGCCGCCGTCCCGGTCCCGGTTCCCGGTGCAGGACCCGGGGCAGGATTCGGGGTGTGCGCCGTGTGTCGCGGGGCGACAGCCCGCGGGCACCAGATTTGCTGGAGCTGTCACGTGGTTCGCCGGCAACTCGGGATAGAGCTCACAAGGACCGTCCCGATCTCGCTGTTCGCTCCGGGCACGCTGCTGCACGAGCTCCTCGTCGGCTATAAGGCGGCGCCGTCGCGTCGAGTGCGCGCTGAGCGGCAAGCTTCGCTGTCCCGGCTCCTCGGCGAGTTCTTCAGCCTCCACCTACGCTGCCTCCTCGGACCGGTCCTCGGGGACCACGCCGCCACGCTCGCCGTCCCTGTCCCGTCCAGCTCCGCGCCGCGCCCCTCCTGGGGCGGTGAGCATCCGCTCATCGGCCTCATCGGCACATCATTGGCGACTGAGCCCGGGCTGTTGCTGGCACCGGTCATGGCGAGAGG
>Ga0182011_10002345_pt1 | contig 16022 bp, 15 predicted proteins | sample 711E1DmetaG_FD_120481 | JGI IMG/M metagenome (GOLD analysis project Ga0182011, IMG submission 120481) | Permafrost microbial communities from Stordalen Mire, Sweden - 711E1D metaG | ecosystem: Environmental > Terrestrial > Soil > Wetlands > Permafrost | place: Sweden: Stordalen | collected... | reverse complement strand
GAAGAAGAAGAGCCTCCAAGTACCAAGTGTTGCATAAGTGAAGAAGAGATACTAAGAGAATACATCCAAGACCGGCTTGATAGGGACAAAACCAGCCTGAGCCCGCGTTCCCTTGAATTTATTAAAGAATATTTTCCAGAAGCCACCGAGAAGGATTGGACCAGCTGGCGCTGGCAGTTAAAGAACAGCGTGCAGACGATCGACCAGCTTTCCCGGTTCATTCATCTCTCGGATAACGAGATCCGGCCTGCCGGGAAGATCAACGATACGCTTCCGATCCGGATTACGCCCTATTACCTGAGCCTTTTCGAGAAAGATAATCCTGACCAGCCGCTGCGAAAGAGCATGGTCCCGGTTCTTGACGAATTTATTTCCAGCCAGGGTGAGGCTTCTGATCCGCTTTCAGAATTGCACGACAGCCCGGTTCCCAATATTGTTCATCGTTATCCGGATCGTGTACTTTTCCTGGCCACGGGTTTTTGCTCTGCCTATTGCCGGTATTGCACGCGCTCACACATGGTCGCTAAAGACAAATGCCATGTCGGGATAAAAGCCTGGGAACCTGCCCTTGAATATATCCGGAATCACCCGGAAATCAGGGACGTGCTTGTCTCAGGCGGAGATCCGCTCACCATGCCTGACCTGCATATCGATTACCTCCTTGCCCGGCTGCGGGCCATCAGCCATGTGGAAATTATCAGGATCGGAACAAAAGTACCGGCCGTATTACCGCAACGCATCACACGTTCCCTTGTAAATATCCTGAGAAAATATCACCCGCTTTTTATCAGCATCCACTTCACCCACCCGGATGAACTTACACCCGAAGTGAAGGAGGCATGCGAAAAGCTGGCCAATGCAGGGATTCCGCTGGGGAGCCAGACGGTACTCCTGAAAGGGATCAATGATGACGTCACCGTGATGAAGAAACTGATGCACGGTTTATTGAAAATCAGGGTTCGCCCCTATTACCTGTACCAGTGCGATCCCATTCTGGGTTCTGCTCATTTCCGGACCCCGGTTGAAAAAGGACTTGATATCATACGGGGTCTACGGGGCTTCACAACCGGCTATGCCATTCCCCAGTACGTTATCGACGCTCCCGGCGGAGGCGGCAAGATACCGCTGCTTCCTGACTATACCCAGGGAAGGGAAGACGATTATCTCCTGCTCAAAAACTACGAGAATAAAATATTCAGGTATCCTGATTTCACTCCATAAGGTATGCGGATTGGCCTCACCTATGACCTTCGGTCAGAATACCTGAAAGCAGGATTTACGGAGGAAGAAACAGCAGAGTTTGATAAAGAAAGTACCCTAGAGGCCATCGAGCGGGAACTGCACTTCCTCGGTCATTCCACCGAACGGATCGGACACATCCTGAATCTTACACAAAAACTTGTCTCCGGAAAGCGATGGGACCTGGTTTTCAATATCAGCGAAGGATTATACGGGATCGGCCGTGAAGCTCAGGTTCCTGCGATCCTCGATGCCTATAAGATCCCCTATACTTTTTCAGATCCGCTCGTATTGGCCCTTACACTGCACAAGGGGATGACCAAGCATGTCATCCGCGATTGTTCCATTCCTACTCCCGACTTTGCAGTACTTGAGACTCCGGACGATCTCAGCCTGGTTGCTGATTTCCCTTATCCTTTATTTGTCAAGCCCAATGCGGAAGGGTCCGGAAGAGGGATCAGCTTTAACTCGAAAGTGAATAACCCGGATGAACTCAAAGCTTCCTGCTTAGAAAGATGGTCGGCAGGGAACCTGCCTTTGATTGTTGAAACCTACCTTCCGGGCAGGGAACTTACCGTCGGGATCCTGGGTACCGGATCCGAAAGCTTTTGTGTGGGCGCGATGGAAGTCACGTTCAGAAGCAATGCTGACGACAGCATCTATTCGTACGACATGAAGACAAATTACGAGCAGTACGTTGACTATTCACTCCCTGAACCGGAAATAATGAGTCCGTGCTGTGAAATGGCGCTCAGGGCATGGAAAGCACTGGGTTGCCGCGATGGTGGCCGGATTGATGTAAGACTCGATGCGGCAGGGATCCCGAATTTCATCGAAGTGAACCCGCTCGCCGGACTGAACGATATTACCTCCGACCTGCCCATCCTCGCACGCATGAACGGATATGATTATCCTTTCATCATAAAGACCATTCTCGATTCCGCTAAAAAAAGAATCGCCGTCAAAAAATAAAAACTCAGTAAAAAAGCAAAGACAGAAAATAAAACGCTATCTTTTTCGCGACCTTAGCGTCTTTGCACATTTTTCTGCCAGCGAGATTCAGGGGGGTGAGGTGATTTGACTTCATGTCTTGACGAAATGTTTTCGTTCATTGTTATTTTAAATTTCAATCAAAAATGAGCAAAACTGCATTAATCCTGTATAATAAGATCTCCCCAAACCCGGGAGAAGATGAACTTGATGTGCTGGACCAGGTAAAACTCGTTTCAGCAGCACTGGTAGAACTGAAGTATAAAGTTCTTGAATACCAGATCAGCCTGAACCTCGACCAGGCGATCCGGGAAATCCGGCAGATCAACCCGGCCTTCATTTTTAATCTTGCCGAAACGCTGGATAACAAAGGAGAGTTTGCTTACATCCCTGCAGCGATCCTGATGCATTTGTCGATTCCTTTTACCGGGAATCCCCTGATCCCCCTGTTTTTTGCAGCCAACAAGGTGCTGGCCAAAGAACAGCTTACAAAAATCGGTATCGATACGCCTCCGTGGTTTACACTTGATCAGCTGCAGAATCTCCGGAATGATAAAAAATATATTCTGAAGCCGACCTGGGAAGAAGGTTCCCTCGGTCTTGATGAATCCTCAATATTTACAGGTAACGATAAAAAGTTTATCCAGGCTATTAGTAAAAAGAACAGAAATTATTTTTTTGTAGAAGAATTTATTGAAGGACGGGAATTTAATGTTTCGGTCATCGGGACAAAAAAAGGTCCGTTGGTCCTGCCCATTGCAGAAATGACCTTTCAGGATTACCCGGAAGGAAAACCAAAGATCATGGGGTATACGGCAAAGTGGAAGGAAGATTCCTTCGAATATTCCCATACCCGCCGTACATTCCGGCTTCCGGCGAAAGACAAGGACCTCAGGGAGGAAATTGGAATTATCTGCAGGAAATGCTGGAACAGCTTTGGGTTCAGGGGATATGTACGGGTTGATTTTCGCATGGGGGCTAACCGTAACCCGATGGTGATTGATCTGAACCTTAATCCCTGTATCTCCCAGTCGGGAGGATTTGTTGCAGCCAGTGCAAAAGCAGGTTTTACTTTCACCGAAGTGATCAGGATGATCGTTGAAGAAGCGATGAAACTTTTCTAACTTTGCAACCGGAATCCCCTCCCAGGGGAGGGGCCCGGGGTGGGGTGATAAAAACTAACAACAAATTTTCCATGGAACGCTCAGCAATCAATTTCAGAACACATGTCAAACCGGAAGATATCGATCATGTAAGGAACATCATCGTCTCTACCGGATTTTTTTACGATTTTGAAGTCCCGGTTGCCGTCGAACTGATCGAAGACCGAGTGAATGAAGGAGAACTCAGCGGGTATCATTTTATTTTTGCGGAAGTCGATGGAAAAACCATTGCCTATAGCTGCTATGGACATATTGCCGGCACCGATGCCGGATTCGACCTTTTCTGGATCGCAACCCACAATGATTACCGTGGTTCAGGGGTCGGGAAATTCTTATTGGAGGAAACCCAGCGGAAAGCAAAGGAGATGGGAGCCCGGTATATCATTGCAGAAACTTCATCGCTTGAAAAATATCTTCCGACCCGTTTGTTCTATGAAAAAAATGGCTACAGCAAGGATGCATTCATCGCCGATTATTACCAGCCGGGAGACGGGAAAGTCATTTATGTAAAAAGGTTGTAGATTCCCCTTTTACCTCCAGCCCGGTCTTTCTTATCACATCCAGCTCTTCTGCCCGAAACAAACCCGATTTGAAAAGATGCAGGTACTGCTCAGAATTGCCCGCATGGAACAGCATCACATCATCGGTGTTGACGGTCACTTTCACACCATGATCGAACAGAATGCGGATGGGATGCGTTTTGTATGACCTGACTCTTTTTAATGCAATGTTGCTTGCCGGACAAACATTCAGCAGGATCCCATTTACCGAAAGCCATTTCATCACCTCCGGGGATGATGCAGCCCCGATCCCATGCTGGACTTCATCAAGCTCAAGAATTTCAACAGCCTCGCGCACCGAAAAGGCATCCCCGAATTCGCCAGCATGTGCCTTACATTTCATTCCGTTCCTCCTCGCAAAACGGAAGAGTTCCCTGAAATTTTCAAGGGGTTGGGCATCTTCAATATCATACAGATCGATCGATCTGAAATAACCTGATTCAAGATAGGGATCAAAGCTTCCCAGTATCGTACGCAGGGGTAACGTTCGCGCAAAGCCCAGGCCAGGACGGAAATCAATTTCAGGTGCAACGGACCGGTGCGAATCTTTCAGAATCGTGACCACCTCCTCCGGGGATATCCGGATCAATTTACTGATCAGGGCATCCATGCTCATTTCAAGAACACGAACACCATCCGACCGGGCCTGCAGGAAAGCGGCATCAACGGCAGCCCTGAAGGAGCCTTCCCGTTCCAGCACCGGCCGGTAGATCTCCCGCAGCCACTCATTGATCCCATGAACTCCCTTTTCGCCATCAGTAAACCTCTTCAGTTCCTGCCCGTAAAATTTCTCCATCTTCCGTAACTTCCCGCCCATGAGGCAATGGTTATGGAGATCACTTTTAGGGATCTTCCGGATAGCTTTCAGGTTCCGGCTTTCAAGTGCTTCTGTAAATTGTGTTTTCATTAAAAGTAAAAGTTTTTCAGCAATTGCAGGACGGGCGAAGCTTCCTTGCAACCTTCTGAACTTTCTTCATCACCCGGAAAAGATTACCTCCCCAGATCTTTCCAATCTCCTTCTCAGAATATCCTCTTTTCAGCAATTCAATGGTAATGTTCTTCATCTGGCTTACATCAAAACAGCCGGTCACGCCGCCACCTCCGTCAAAATCCGTCCCGATGCCCACATGGTCGATCCCGGCAACTTTAACAATATGGTCAATATGATCCACCACATCGGAAACCGTGGCCAGCGTCTCCGGAAATTGGTCATCGAGGGAATCCCATTCCTTATCCGCTTTGTCCTGGTCGGCTTTGGAGAGATCGTTGTAATTGCTGTACTTCTTTCTCATGGCGGCAAAGGCGGAATCCCTTTTCAAATTTTTTTCCTGCTTTTTAACATAAGAACTCAGGATGCACATCTGGATGACCCCGCCATTTTTGGCCAGCGAGCGGAGCATGTCATCACTCATATTCCTGGGATTGTCGCATAAGGCACGTGCACAGGAGTGGGAAGCGATCACCGGCGCCTTTGACAGATGAATGACGTCATAAAATGATTTATCCGAGACATGGGAAATATCAACCATCATCCCCGTTTTATTCATGAATTTTACGACATTTTTTCCAAAATCGCTGAGACCGTTGAATTCCGTTGTATCCGTAGAGGAATCGCAAATATCATTGTTCCGGGTATGACAAAGTGTAATGTACCGGGCGCCTTTGGTGTAATAGGTTTGAATTTGCGACAAATCATTCCCGATGGGATAGCCGTTTTCCATTCCGATGAAAATGGCCAGCTTACCGGCTCTTTTGAGCTTCCATGCATCCCGGCAGGAAGTGGCAAGTCCCACCTGGCCCGGAAAGTGTCCCAGCATGGAATAAATCGAATCAAAGATCGCATCGGCATGCTCCTTTGCCTTGTAATTACCCTCAGGAGTCCGTTTCCCCTGTGAAATAAATACGGCAAAGAAAACCGCATCCATCCCCCCTTCTTTCATCCTTGGAAAATCAATTTTTGAATGGTCCTTTACAGCGTCATGCCTTACCGAAGGATCAAATCCGGCATCCATCAGGTGCATGGGTGTATCGGTATGCGAATCGATGGTAAGGATCTTATGATGAATTTTTTCTGCCTGTTTCGTATAATCGGTTCCGGCAGTCTGCCCGAAAGAAGCAAGATTCAAAACCAGTAATGTACTGTAAAGGAAAGCAGCCCGGTATTTCATTTTTCTATGGATTTGGATTGTTAACCGTCACCCTCGTAATTGCCGCAAATAGAGCTGAATTGTATTCTCCAGTCCGAAATAAAGGGCATCGCTGATCAGGGCATGGCCAATGGAAACTTCAAGGAGACCGGGGATTTGACGATAGAAATAATTGAGGTTATCGAGGTTGAGATCATGTCCCGCATTTAAACCCAAACCCAGCTCACCCGCAAGTTTGGCGGCACCAATAAATGGCCGGATTGCAGTTTCAGGATCGGTTGGGAAATTCTTTGCATAGCTCTCCGTATAGAGTTCGATCCGGTCGGTGCCTGTCTTTGGGGCGTTTTTAATCATATTCAGATCTGCCCCGATAAAGACAGAAGTTCGTATTCCGGCTTTTTTAAATTCGGCATTCACCTCCTTCAGAAATCCTGCATTCTTTATAGTATCCCATCCGGCATTGGAAGTGATCGCTCCGGGCGGATCAGGCACCAGTGTTACCTGGTCCGGCTTCACCGAAAGAACGAGATCAATAAAATGTGGGGACGGGTATCCTTCAATATTAAATTCCGTTGCCAGCACAGGTTTCAGATCCAATACATCCTGGAAGCGGATATGCCTTTCATCCGGCCGGGGATGTACTGTGATCCCTTCGGCGCCAAAGCGTTCACAGTCCAGTGCAACCCTGACAAGATCCGGAAGATTCCCCCCGCGGGCATTCCGCAAGGTTGCAATTTTATTGATGTTGACGCTGAGTCTCGTCATTGCTGATCTTTTCTGCAAAACTACACAATTGTAAAGTACGAAGGACATAATACAAAGGACAAAATACAAATGACGAATGACAAACAAATTGGTTTTGCTGAATTTGTATTTTGTACTTTTTAATTTGAATTTTGTACTTTAGATCGTCATTTGTACTTTGTACTTCCTTTGTGCCTGGTTATTAATTTTGTAATGCTTCCTTAAGGGAGAAATGCCAATGAAAAACGGTATCATGAGTATGAAAATCCGTCTTTTTGCTTATGGGAATGGCGTGCATGAAGTCTGCACGCCGCAGTTTAAAGATAATAATCTATTTATTACTACATTGAAATTATTATATCCTAAGAAATATAGCGGATTCCCTCAGGTCTATTTTACGGATTCCATCACTTGATTTGGCCTGAATAACAGTGTATTTTTATAGGCAGAATTTTTTTTGAAAAAATCAGGTTGTGTCATTGTTATATGCTTATTTTTACATGTACTATTTTAAGCAATCATCTAAAGTAATTTCCACAATCAAACGAAACCATTATCAAACCGGCAATTAATATTATAAACAGATGAAAAAAATATTGCTCATAATCTGTTTATCCATGTACTCAATAATTTCGTTGGGCCAGTGGAAATGGCAGAACCCGTTACCGCAAGGAAATGCACTCAGATCGGTATTCTTTACGGATATCAATACAGGATATGCCGTCGGGGATTGCAATACTATTCTCAAAACGACGGATGGCGGAATATCATGGGCGAACGTATCGGATGGTTTCTATTCCGGCCTGGAATCAATATACTTTACAAGCAGTACTACAGGGTATGTGGGAGGTTGGTACGGAATACTGTTGAAGACGACCAATGGCGGTAGTACATGGAGCCAACTGACAAGTGGTTACAGTTCCGATATTAATTCGATCTTTTTTACAGACTCAAATAATGGTTACTTTGCAACGGATGCAGGATTGGTTTATAAAACTGTTGATGCAGGTGCAAGTTGGATCTCTTATTCTGTTGGCAACAGCCATGCATTAACCTGCATCTTTTTCCCTTCTTCCAATACCGGTTATGCTTCAGAATCTTCCGGTGAAATTGTGAAGACAGTAAATGCAGGGATAACATGGACGGCACTGTCAAGTGGAACCAATCGGTCATTAAATTCCGTTTATTTCATTGATGTTGACACGGGTTATGCAGTCGGAAATATGGGTGTCATCCTGAAAACAACAAACAGGGGTAATACATGGGTTATGGATTCCTCCGGAATAAATAATGAATCCCTGAGCTCTGTTTATTTTACGAATCCCACCACGGGCTATGCTGCCGGAGAATTGGGCGATATTTTTAAGACGATCAATGCGGGCATATCATGGAGTCACTGGAGCAGTGAAGATGGCTCCGAGTTTTCCTCCCTGATTTTCCCTGATAACACCAATGGATATGCAGTTAGTTTGGAGGGAGGCATTTATAAAACGAACAACAGCGGAGTGAATTGGATCAAACTTTCAAGTGGATATTTACACCCTTTGAACGCTGTTTTCTTTCCGGACGCTCTTACAGGCTTTGCAGTTAGTGCTTGGGGTGCTATATTAAAAACAATAAATGGCGGGTTAAACTGGAATTCCACCCAAATCAGTGGGTATCCGACCCTTACTTCTGTTTATTTTACAAGTATTAATGCAGGTTATTTAACAGGTAGTTTGGATGGAGGAATAGGAAAGACCATCAATGGGGGCGCATCATGGACAATAGTGCCATGCGGTGCTACTGATCACCAATCCAACATCTTCTTTACCGATCAAAATACAGGATATATTGCAGGGGGTAACCAAAGCCCTTCATACATCCGCTCTGGTATCATATTAAAAACCACAGATGCAGGTGAAACATGGCAGACAAAGCTGAGGGTGACGAATTATTACCTGACCTCCATACATTTCCCATGTTTTGATACTGGCTATGCTGCAGGTGTTCAACCAGGCATTACAAATGGGTTAATTCTTAAAACCATTGATGCAGGTGAAACGTGGATAATCCTGCCATATCACCCTTTTTGGGGTTTGAATTGCATTTATTTTACAAGTTCAAATGTAGGTTTTGTCGGAGGGGAATATGGCACGTTGCTGAAAACTATTGACGGAGGCGCAAACTGGTCACAAGTTCAATCTGTAACTACTGATATAATAGGGTCAATACATTTCCCAAATCCGGACACTGGATACACCGCTTGTCAAGATGGTACTATAATAAAATCTTGTGATGGAGGAAACAATTGGACCGCCGATACGAGCATAACCTATTATGGATTGTACTCAATTTATTTCACTTCAGGTTCTACGGGTTATGCTGTAGGATTTGGTGGAGCAATCCTTAAAAGAGGAACCGATGTAATTACTTCATCCGGCCGATCTTTATCTTTCAATTCAGGATTAAATATTTATCCCAATCCCTGTTCCGGCGAAATAACAATCGAAACCGGCGAATCATTTAGCAGAGGTACCCTATTGATTATCACTTGCGAAGGACAACAGATTCTTCATCAAACAATCACCGATAAAACCACAATTATTGATGTAAGCGCTCTGCGGGCAGGGATATATTTCGTTAAAGTTACAGGCAGAAAGAAGGTACAAGTGGGGAAATTCATTAAATCGCAATAGATTTTAGCAGCCTCTCTTCATTGAATTATTATTAACCACAGATGATTATTTAGAATGAACTTAATGAAATTTTATGATAGGAATTTCTGTTTATTATCAATGGTGAGTGGGGTAATCAACAAATAATCTAATTTCGTAATCCATAATCCCTGCCGGTATACTGGCAGTTGTAATCCATACTGAGAATGCGGATAGTCCTCCAGCGTGTAACCTGCGCCAGCGTAGAAATCAATTCAGTCATTGTCAGCCGGATCGGACCGGGATTACTTGTATTCCTTGGAATCGAGGAAGCCGATACAATGGAAGACATCGAATGGTTATGCGGGAAGATCACCAGGTTACGTATTTTCGACGATGACCAGGGAATAATGAACCGTTCCGTTACAGATGTAAAAGGGGAAATTCTCGTGGTCAGCCAGTTTACCCTGCACGCAAGTACCAAAAAAGGGAACCGGCCTTCGTATATCCGGGCAGCCAAACCGGAATCCGCAATTCCGCTGTATCAGCAATTCCTTAAGCATCTCGAAGCCGGCCTGGGAAAACCGGTATCCGCAGGTGTTTTCGGCGCTATGATGAAAGTAGCTCTGGTCAACGATGGTCCGGTGACACTGCTGATCGATACCCGGAATAAAGAATGAATCCAATACGGAGGATACTTTAACTGTTTTTTAAGCGTTCTTATCTAAATCGTTTATGATTAAACCGTACTTTTGCAGTGTTTAATCATTACCCAAATCTTAAAAAATCTGAAAAAATGAAAAAAGCAGTTGTATTAGTATCAACATTCTTATTATTTGCCAGTCTGACTTTTGCCCAGACTCCCCAGACCCAGGAAAAAGGAAAGTCCGCTCCTGCTAAGACCGAATGTACCATGAAGAAAGATGGTAAAGATGGTAAAGATTGTTCCAAGACCTGTGACAAGAAAAAAATGGCAGGTTGCTGTGACAAAAAAGGCGCCGATAATAAGGACGTAAAGAAGGATACAAAAACTCCGGAAAAGAAATAACCTTGTTATTTCAGGAATACATAAGAAAAGGGACCCGGTGTCCCTTTTTTTTATTTCTTTCCGGGGATCTTGAATACGATGGGCATACGTACCAGCACCCTGACGGATTTTCCGCTTCTCTTGCCCGGATCCCAGCCGGGCATCAGTTTTGTTACCCGGATGGCCTCTTCATCACAACCGCCCCCGATCCCTTTGTTGATGGAAACATTCGAAAGTGTACCATCTGCTTCAACAATAAATAGTACCATCACATCCCCCTGTATCCCCGCTTTGATTGCCAGTGACGGATATTTAATATTGGAACGCAGGAAATACAGCCGTGCCTGGTCTCCACCCGGAAACCGTGGAAATACATCCAGGGTCGTGACAAGCCCGGTCCCTTCTGCAGAACCCTTCCCGTCATTTGATTGACCCTTCGAAGCCATCGAACTGTCAGGCTTCACATCTGTTTTCTCATCCTGTTTTTCTTCCCTGACATCCGGTTTTTCCTTTTCGATCTCCTTCACCGTATCCACTTCGGGAACCTGTTCAGCCGGAGGTGGAGGCCGATAGGCTGCTTTTGCCAGTGAGCTAAGGTCATCCTCGGGAGACGGGATGAAGGTGTATTCGACGGTATAGATCTCCTGGGTATCGAACTTCAGGTTGGATCCATCGATCCAATATACGATATAAGGGATGATGACGACCAGGCCAACGATCATCAGTGCAATCAGGAAGGAAGCCAGTATATATTTGGGATATTTCTGCCGGAGGTAATAAGAACCATATTCCTTATTCCTGCCTGAATAAGCGAGGTCATTAAGATCAGGATACTTTTGTTTATTTTTTTCCATTGAATCAGGCAGTCCGGTCAACAGTTCATGCTCCCAGGTATTTTTTCAGGATTTCGATTTCCCTGCGGTCTCTCTTGGTAGGTCTTCCTGTCCCCCTTAACCGGTTTCCGAACCCTGATTCTTTCCTGGATTTCAATTTCAGGTATTCTGATTCCGGGGTAAGATCCTCCAGGTAATTCATCACCAGCTTCGCTCCTACCCGGTGTTCGATCAGGCCAAGCACCCGTACCGTTTTTGTTATCGCTTCCAGGCTGATGGAGATCTCTTCCCCGGTTTTGACTTCCCGTGAAGGCTTAACTTTATGATCGCCTATTTTAACCCTTCCCGATTTACATGCAAGTGTCGACTGATTCCGGGTCTTGAATATCCGTACAGCCCATAACCACTTATCTATTCGAACGCCTTCTTCCATAATTTATTTCTGACGGAAATAAATTTCAAGGGGTACTCCGTTAAAATTAAAGTGTTCTCTTAGTTTATTTTCGAGGAAACGTTTGTAGGGGTCCCGGATATACTGGGGCAGGTTGCAGAAGAGTACAAATGAAGGATAGGAGCCGGGAAGCTGGGTAACATATTTGATCCTGACGAATTTACCTTTGTAGGGCGGTGGAGGGGTTCCCTGGATGAGCGGGAGGAAAAAATCGTTAAGCTCGGAAGTTGAGATCTTCCGCGACCGGTTCCTGAATACTTCCACAGCCATTTCAACGGCTTTATAAACCCGTTGTTTTGTGAGTACCGAAGTGAAGATCACCGGGACATCTTTGAAGGGTGCCAGCTTTGAAAATATCGCCTCCTCGAAGGCCTTGTGGGTGTTTGTTTGTTTTTCAACCAGGTCCCATTTATTCACAAGGATAACGGCCCCCTTATGATTCTTTTCGATCAGCGAGAAGATGTTCAGGTCCTGGGCTTCGAATCCCCTTTCCGCATCAACCATAAGAATGCAGACATCGCTGGATTCGATGGATCGTATGGCCCGCATCACCGAATAAAATTCAATGTCTTCAGAGACCTTGGATTTTTTCCGGATGCCGGCAGTATCGATCAATTGAAATTCAAGATCAAAATATTTATAATAGGAATTGATGGAATCCCTTGTGGTTCCGGGCTGAGGAGTAACGATGGTCCGGTCTTTCCCCAGCAGCAGGTTGACCAGTGAGGACTTTCCTGCATTCGGACGTCCGACGATTGCAATCCTTGGGATGCGCGGTTCATCCGGTTTGTTATCCGATTCTTCCCCGATCGTCTGGTCGGGTAATTCTTTTACCACATCATCCAGCAATTCGCCGGTACCACTTCCGCTCATGGCCGAAATGGCATACAGGCGCTCGAATCCCAGGTTATGAAATTCATGCATCCCTTCCAGCGTTTTGGAGTTATCGGCCTTGTTGGCAACCACGAACACAGGCTTGCTCGATCTCCGCAGAAGGTCGCACAGATCTTCATCCATGCCGGTTATACCTTCCTTGATATCAACCATGAAGAGGATCGCATCGGCTTCATCGATGGCAAGGTGCACCTGCTTCTTGATCTCTCCTTCAAAAATATCTTCCGAATTGTCGACATATCCGCCCGTATCGATCACGGAAAAGTAGATCCCGTTCCAATCGGATTTCCCATAATGACGGTCACGCGTAACCCCGCTCAACGGATCCACGATCGCATCGCGTCCACCGGTCATTCGGTTGAAAAATGTCGACTTCCCGACATTGGGGCGGCCAACGATGGCGACGATGTTTGTCATATCTGGTCAGGCATTGTTTTCGTTCTCCAGTGAATACCCGAATCTCTTCAATTGATTCATATCATCCCTCCAGTCCTTCCTCACTTTAACCGTCAGGTCCAGGAATACATGTTTGTCAAGAAATGCTTCGATATCTTTCCGTGCTGCTGACCCAAGTTTTTTAATGGCCTTCCCCTGGTGGCCGAGAAGAATGGCTTTCTGAGATTCCCTTGCAACAAACAAAAATACGGTAATCCGTGTGATGGTCAATTCTTCCGTGAATGAATCCACCACGACCTCAACACTGTAAGGTATCTCCTGGGAAAAATTCAGGAGGATCTTTTCCCGGATGATCTCGGAAATAAAAAACCGTTGCGAACGGTCGGTCAGTTCATCTTTCGGAAAATATGCGGGTGATTCCGGCAGACGTTTCAGCAGGGTATCGAAAACCAGCGCCGTATTGAAGCAATGAAGTGCGGAGATGGCGATGATGTCGCAATTCTCAACACGTTCTTTCCAGTCTTCAATGGCATTTTCAACCCTTTCCTGGTCGGCCAGATCTACCTTATTGATGACTACGATCAGGGGCGTTCCTGATTCTTTGACCTTGTCAAGCACCTCAGGATGGGCGAAATTTTCGCCGATCTCCGTTACAAGAAGAATGACATCCGAATCGGCAATCGAGGCATAAATCGTCGAAAGCATTGCCTTCTGAAGGAGGTAATGAGGCTTCAGTATCCCGGGAGTATCCGAATAGACGACCTGGAAATCTTCGCCGCTGAATATCCCCATGATCCGGTGCCGGGTGGTCTGGGCCTTATGGGTGATAATGGAAAGCCGCTCTCCCACCAGCACGTTCATCAACGTGGATTTCCCTACATTCGGGCTGCCGATGATTGAAACGTATCCTGCGCGGTGTTCCATATACCAAAAATTACAAAACTGAGTATCAGTCGATGAAATGCCGTAACAATGACTATTACTCAGATGAGATCAAATTACGAAATGAAATGCAAAGATAGTTGATTTTATTGAGGATTAGGAAAATCGCACTCAGACAAGGAATGACCGGTCAAGGCATAAGATCGGGAAAATTTACACATCGATCAGAATGTGGTGCCGGGCTGTCCTTTTATTCCCAGACCCTTCGAATTGAATTTTTCAGAATCCTTACTCAATGCCGGTGATTTGGCTGTTTCCCTTTCGCTTTTCCTTACTCCGCTTTACTGCTTCACAAATTTCCCCACCTGCACACCCTTCACACCGACCATCTTCACGAAATAGACCCCGCCGGGAAGGGTGTTGACATCAATTGTGGTGGTGCGTTCTGTAAGTTCCCGTTGCAGAAGAAGCACGCCATTGAGATCAAATACGAAAAGAGTTCCTTTTTCAACGGTTTCAATGGTAAGATCACCGGAAGTTGGATTCGGATATAGTTTCAATGAATTTGAATCTGGTTCCATTTCACTTATTCCGACCGGACCACCGCCGTTGTCGGTTTTAAAGATGGTCCCACCCCTGCCCACTACATATCCGGTGCTGGCATTGGGAAAGTGAACAGACAGCAACCAATTTTTTACTCCACATGTCAACGGATACATAAGATTATCTTTTACTTTATATATCAATCCCCATTGGTAAGCACCTCCCGCGACATAAGCTGTGTTGGTATCTGTCATATAGACGGATAAGAACCATCCGTATTCTCCGCCTGATAAATAATCCCAGGTCAAACCGCCATCTGACGTTTTCAGAAGTGTAGTGTAATCTCCTGCCACAATCCCATGACTGGGATCAATAAAACTTACGGAAAATAAATCATAACCCCCATAAGATATTAATGTCCAGTTTGCACCATTATCTTTTGTTTTAAAAATATTTGAGTTTTCGCCTACTGCATATCCGACATTCTCAGTTGGAAAACTGATTGAATATAAATGAATGGTTGTGCCGCTTGGCAAAAGGGTCCAGCTATTACCTCCATCTATTGTTTTCATAAATGCATAATCATAGTCATACACGATGCCCACCAGATAACCTTTAAGGCTGCTAATCATTTCCATATCTTGGAAAAAGACAAATTGTTGATAGTCTATAAAATTCCAAGGCAGCCCTCCATTTGTTGGTCTGCAAATAATACCATGATTAAAATGTATCCCACCTGCACCCATTCCAGCTAACCAAATTGAATCATTCCAAACGCTAATAGTATTGTTGCTGTTAATAATGGAATCATTAATAAACGCCTGCCAATGATCTCCATAATCAGATGATTTCAGATAAAAGTCTCCACCGGTATTATACAAATTACCATTATTAAAAACCATTTTCCTTCCACCAATATTTTTTAATCCATCGGAAAGACTTGTATCAATAATTTGGTTCCATGTGATTCCCCCATCAAATGTTCTGAAGAATCCTGCACCACCATCTTGATAAGAACTAAATCCCGTGTCTTGATTTATGAAAAGAAGGTCACCGGATGGTGAGGCAATAAGAGAATCATAAATAAGAATCCAAGAATTTCCACCGTCGATTGTTTTATATAAATTTCCGGGATATACTTTAGCATACCCGATTGAATTTGTAGGAAAACTTATATCATAACATTCATCACTAAATGTTGTGGTATCCCAAGTGCTTCCCAAATCTTGGGATCTGATTAGAATACCAGAAAAGGAATCACGACCACAAACAAAGACGGTTGAGTCTGGCGTTATTGCTACATCGTAATATCTAATAAGTGTATCCTGATTCGAAATCAAATTCCATTGTGCAAACCCCGATGCAGCAATCAGCATTATACAAATTAAGAGGGTTAGTTTTTTCATAGTTCAAATTTTAATACGCCTAGTGCATATCGAACCGGTGCTGCTGACGGCGGGGTTTTAATTGGTTCATCAGTCTCACCCGTTACTAATTTTATTTATTGTTCTTCACTT
>Ga0182011_10002343_pt1 | contig 16028 bp, 6 predicted proteins | sample 711E1DmetaG_FD_120481 | JGI IMG/M metagenome (GOLD analysis project Ga0182011, IMG submission 120481) | Permafrost microbial communities from Stordalen Mire, Sweden - 711E1D metaG | ecosystem: Environmental > Terrestrial > Soil > Wetlands > Permafrost | place: Sweden: Stordalen | collected... | reverse complement strand
CACATAAACGCAGTACTGCATCACTCAGCAATCTATCGCAGCAGATGTTGGACAGCGCCTTTACCATCGACCGGGAAAGTAGGGCCATCACCGATCTGATTGTGCGATTGGGTGCGGAGGAGAAGATGACCGATATTGCTTCAGCAACCCTCTCGGATCTCGTGTTTTCGCATAGGGAACGGCTCTTTTCCGCGTTGGAAGCGGAACAAAGGTTGCTGGACCAAGTGCAAGCTAGCACCGGCCCGAAGCTGATTGCCGCACCAGCCAGACAGAAAGAACCGCTGGTATCCGTAGCAGGCAAGAATCTAGCTCTATGCAAAGAACTCACGCTGGGCGGGAAGATGCCTTCGCGAAGTGTCGATGCGATTCTTGCAGACCTAAGGGCCTCGGTGTCTGAGGTCCGCGCTAGCGCTCATCAGACCAAACTTAATTCGTTGAATACAACAGCCTTGAGCGGAAAGAAATAGGAAGAATACTCAAGATGCAAACAATGCCTACTCTTATGCTCGCGTGCATTCGCACCAATTCGTCGCCGATAAAACGTGTTGTGATGGCGCTGTTCACTTTGGGCCTTCTTTCGATGACCGGGTGTGGCAGCGGCTCAATATCACATGCGGGGGCTATCTCCGTCGTGGATTCGAACGGAATCGTGGCGGGTCAACCTTACTCGTTAGCTGTCTCAACTGCGGCTAAGGTCAGCATGATGCCGAGCAACGATGCCAAGAACACCGGCGTGGACTGGGCTGTGACTTGCGGAGGAAACCCGCTAACTGGAAGCCTCACCGGGGGAGCATGCGGCTCGTTTGCCCCGGTGCATACCTCCGATGGCGGAGCGTCGATCTATACCGCGCCTGCCATAATTCCGCTGGGCACAAACGTGACACTGACGGCCTCCGTCACCAGCAATCCGTCCGTCAGCTACAGCGTTCCAGTGACGATTGTGGCCTTGCCCATTTCGGTGGTGTTTACTCTAGCTCCATCCTCGGTCGGGGTGAGTGCGACGGCATACTATCAAGCCAATGCACTGAACGATACGACCGGAGCCGGGGTTACATTCTCTGTTGCGTGCAACTCCAGCGATTGTGGTTCCTTCTCTAACTCCGGGGCTGCGGCAACCTCATACACGACCTATACGGCGCCTGCGAGCGTGCCTACGGGCGGGACTGTGACCATAACGGCGACCTCAGTCGCCGATCCAACCAAGTCTGCGCCTGCACCACCAGTGACGATTGTCGCACCTGCTACAGGCATAGTCGCGGTAAGTATCTCGCCGTCCAGTTTCTACGCCCAGCCGACCGGAGCGGCGCGCACGATTCCGCTAACGGCCACAGTCACAAATGACCCAGCATACGCTGGTGTGACTTGGAATGTAACCTGCGGAAGCACAGGTGCCTGTGGCACTCTCACTCCGGGAACGAATACAAATGACGTCATCACGGCGACCTATCAGTCTCCCGGTGCTGTGCCGACCGGAAACACCGTGACGATTACGGCAACATCTGTGACCGACCCAACTAAGACGCCGGGTATCGCCACGGCGACGATCACAACCTTGCCTGTCACCAAAATAAAATTTACGACGGCGGCACCGGCGGCTCTGGCCGCAGGCGCAACCGCTACGTTGATTGCAACGGCTACGCCAGCCAGTCAGCCGATCAACTGGACAGCGACGTGTGGCAGTACTACTACTGGTGCCTGCGGCAGCTTTAGCTCCGCGTCGACGACCAGTGGCAAATCGGCGATATATACCGCGCCAGCAGCGATTCCCACGGGCAGCACGGTGACCATTACCGCAGCGTCCGCTGCTGCCATCTCCAACTCGGCAACTTCCATGACGACGATTACCATACCTCCACCAACAATCGCCTTTACGCAACAGCCGCCATCGACGCTGACCACCAGTGCACAAGCGCAAGTGAGTGCGAGCGTCGCGAACGATATAGCTCTCGGCGGAGTCACATGGACCGTACCTTCAACCTGCGGTTCGATTGCGGACGGAGCTTGCGGCTCGATCCAACCTTACCATACGGTCAGCGGCGGGACCGCGACGTATACCGCCCCTCCAACGGTTCCAAGCGGACCGGTCACGATCCTCGCAACCTCCATCGCAACCTCCACCTCGTATTCAAGTGTGAACGTCTCCTCGACGCCGATTACGATTACCCCATCGACGGCCCTCTCGATCAACTTCATACCCTCTGCGCCGTCGCAACTTTCCAGCTATGCGGTCGTCAATTTGAATGCCGCAGTTACGAACGACTCGACGAAGGCCGGTGTCGATTGGCAGGTGTGTGGGGACGGTTGCGGCTTCTTTACAAAGGTTGCCGCCATACCGGCGATCCCCGCAACATCGACGACGCCTTACATTCCTGAGGTTCCTGCCGTCACAGCTACCAGCGTGCCAGCGTGGCCGAGCGGGTTGCCGATCTCGTACACCGCACCTCTAGTGATCTCGCAGGAGAAGTCCGTTACGGTGAGCGCAACGGCACACGCGAACCCATCGGCTTCGACCAGCGCCAGCATAGCGATTACAAGTGGCGTTACCGGTCCGGCTATAAACGGCGTTGTGCGAGCGGGGACTCTGACGGTAGTCGGCGCGTCGGTCGGCCTGTACGCGGCAGGAACCAGCGGGTACGGCTCTGCCTCGACGTTGCTCTACTTGCCCGGTGGAAGCTCTTACGGAACCACAGGCAGCGACGGTAGTTTTACCCTCCCGGGTGGCTATACCTGCCCGCAAACCAATAGTCAGGTGTATCTGGTGGCCACCGGAGGCCTGGTGGACATCGGAGGCAGTGTAGGCCCCAAAGCCAATCCCAATCTGAGCCTGATGACGGCGCTCGGACCCTGTAGCAACCTGAACTCGGCCACGGTGGTCGTCAATGAAGTAACGACGGTCGCCTCCGCTTGGCCGCTGGCGCCGTTTGCCAGCAGCGACATCCTCACCGGCAAAACAAGCTATCTCAACATTGGCTCGAGCAGCACGAATGCGATAGGACTGGCCAACGCGTTTGCAACCGTCAACAGCTTGGTCGACATTTCCGCTGGACAAGCGCGCTTCACGGTGCCGTCGGGCAACGCCTCCGTCCCCTATGTAGAGATCAATACGCTTGCCGACATTCTGAACACCTGCACCGCAAGCTCCGGTGGCGCGTATAACGATGGCACCGCTTGCGGCACGCTCTTCTTCGACACCGTCTCGATGAATGGCAACAATAAAGAGTACAACACGACAGCTCCCGCAGACACGATCCAGGCTGCAATAAACCTCGCCCAGCATCCGGGGGGCGGCTTTGAGTATACCTATAAGGGGCCTGACCTCTTTGGACTCGCCACCCTTAGCGCACCCTTTCAGCCGATCCTCACCTCCGCGCCGAACGACTATTCCATCTCGCTCAATTACACATCCGTTGGCGGACTCACCGGGACGAGCGGAGCAAATAACTTCGCTCTGGATGCTTCGGGCAATCTTTGGATTACGGAGGGCAGCGCGAATCGCATCGTCGAGCTGAACAATCTTGGCGTAGCTATTTCGCCCGCTGCAGGCTTTGCTACCACGGGCGTTACGGACCCAGGCCCGCTGGCGATTGATATTTCTGGGAATGTCTGGATCTCCGGCAGCAATGGGTTGAGCGAACTCTACAATAATGGATCGCCTGTAGAAGGCAGTCCGTTTACAGGGGGGAATGCAGGCGCAGGAATGGCCATCGACGGACGTAGCAATGTATGGATCACCAATGGCACAGGGGTTATGAAGTTCAACAACGTAGGAACAGAGTTGTCGCCTACAGCGGGTTATACCAACTCCGGCGTTGCCGACACAGGGCCGATTGCCATCGATGGCTCAAATAATGTTTGGGTTGGCAACGACCCGTCGAGTTCAGGCCCCTACTACTCGGTGGCGGATCTCTACGACACAAGTGGCTTACTCGCGATCAATGGCCAGATCGGCGGGGACACCGACACAACGCAGACGCAGAGCGCGGCAGACGGCTCCGGCAATATCTGGATTCCCGCAGGTCCCGGACCTTATCTGGGCATCTGTGAGGTTCCGGCATACGGTGGGCTGGGTTCAATATTTGTGCCAAGCTGCACTACGGGCAATGATAAGAAGTTCGGCGGTATTACCGCAATTTTCTCGCTCTATAGTCCGCGTGGCGTCGCCATCGACGGAGCAGGAGCGGTGTGGTTTGCCAATCTCGGCGGCAGCTACGGTGACGGTACGACGGTTCTGCCAAATATAACCGAGATTCAGCCCAAGGGATACGGCACTCAGTCGTACGCCGATCTTGTTTCGCCCAGCCTCGCTGCTGGTCCATTGATGGTTGCAATCGATGGCTCCGGCAATATCTGGGTGCTGCTGGCAAACAACACCATCACCGAATATGTGGGGGCCGCTACGCCCACGGTTACGCCGCTCGCGTTGGCGGTGAAGAACAAGAAGATTGGAGCCAAGCCATGACGCCATGCCTTTGCCCCCAACAAGAGGTTTCGATGAAAGGAAAGCCTGTGACGAAAATAAATGACGGAGTGGCTCTGTGCCGAACCGTAGCACTGGCACTAAGAGCGAGATGGCATCGCAAGCTGTCGTTGCTTGCTCTTTCCGCCGTGGCGTTGTCCTTTTCCGGGTGCGCGTCGAGCAGTACGGCTCAACCGCAGGTCGGGTCTATTACGTTTACGGACGCGACCGGTAAAGTGATCAACTCCATCGCATCGGTGCCAGCAGGGACGAGTGTCTATCTTGAAGTGACCGTTGCCAACGATCCTGAGTTCTTAGGGGCCAATTGGTCGGTTAGTTGCAACAGCGAACTTCCTCCGGGCACGCCTCTTCCTCCTGGACAAACGGTGGACGAGTCCTGCGGATTCTTTTCGCCGGTTCATACGGTCAGCGGTCCCGTTCCCAGCTATGGGATCGGCGTTCCTGCGATTGTTACTACGATCGTTGCTGCCTATCAGCCGCCAGCGGCTCAACCCAAGGGCGGGACCGTCACCCTGTACGCAAGTTCTACGACCGATCCTTCCAAGTATTCCAGCGTCACGCTGGCGGTGCTGCCCTGATTGCAAGCGTTCAGGGACGATCACATTCGGATTTTGAATTAAGGAGAATCTTCGATGACTAGAGGTACGACAATTATCGCCACCCTGCTCCTCTGCGTGAGCCTGGCCGCATACGGGCAGAGTTCCACCTCGTCCACGCCTGCATCCGCAGCCAAGAGCAAGCACCGAACGCAGGAACAGATTCTGCTGGAGCAGCTCAACGACAAGTTCGACAAGCTCGAACAACTCACCGAGAAGTATGAGCAGCTTCAGCGCGATGTCGACGAGCTCAAGAATCAACTGGCAGTGCGTGATGCGGAGCTACAGAAGATCCACGATACCGCTGCCGCTGCGCCCGCCACGACGGCGGTAGTCCCTGCAACGCCCGCCGTCAACGCAGAACAGGCTGAGACAGTCACGGCTTTACAGGCAAAGGTCGATGTGCTGACGGACAAGTCGACGGCGCTGGAGAGCGAAATGGCCGCCAATCAAAAGGCGACAAATGCTCTGGAGAATCCCACCACGATCCGTTTTCGTGGCATCGAGTTGACGCCGGGTGGATTTCTCGCCGGTGAGACAGTTGATCGTCAGCGGGCGATTGGCGGCGACATCAACACGCAGTTCACGGGAATTCCCTTCGCAGGCCAAACTGCGGGCGTCTTCTCGGAGTTCAACGCCAGTGGCCGTCAATCGCGACTCTCCTTGCTGGCCGAAGGGAAGCTACCGAATGCGACGTTGCGCGGATACTACGAGGCGGACTTCCTCTCCGCGGGCACGACCTCGAACGACAATCAGAGTAATAGCTACACCATGCGTCAACGGCAGGTGTGGGCGCAGGCCGCTTTGAATAGCGGATGGACGATTACCGGTGGACAGATGTGGTCGCTCGCTACGGAATACAAGTCTGGCCTAACAAATAACTCCGAGGCGGTTCCGCTGACGATTGACGCGCAATACAATGTCGGTTTCACCTGGGAGCGGCAGTATGGCTTTCGTGTGGTCAAGCGTCTCAGTGACAGGTTCTGGCTGGGCGGTGCGGTCGAAGAGGCGCAGACGCTCAACATCGGCGGACACAACCTGCCTACGATCGCATATCAGCAAGTTGGCAATGCCGGTGGACTCTACAACCCGACCGCGAACTATAGCTACAACTACGCTCCTGACCTGATTGCCAAGGCGGTCTATGAAACTAACTTTGGCCACTTTGAACTCTTCGGCATCGGGCGCTTCTTCCGTGATCGAATCTTCCCGGACGCTCAACTGGCGACGCCGTCTGCTCTTGGTGCTTATAGCTCGAAGACGCAGGGCGGAGGGATCGGGGCCAACGCAACCGTCTCTCTATTTGCGAAAAAGCTGAATGTTGGCGCGCACATCTTAGTTGGCAATGGCATTGGCCGCTACAGCACCTCGACCCTTCCCGATGCGACGGCGCGCGCTGACGGTTCGTTGGAACTGCTCGTCGGAGGCTCGGCGTTGGGCAAGATCGAGTGGCACGCCAACCCGCGCTTCGATCTCTACGCCTACTACGGCGGTGAGTATGCCAAACGGGCTTACTATGCGACGGGTAATTATGTGACATCTGGAGCCTATACCGGGCAGCCCATTCTCGCTGGCTATGGCGCGCCCAACAACGTTGTCACCGGTTGCTACACCGAGGTGCTTCCGACTTCTTCGACAAACGGGGGAGGCAATGTACCGGGGTCTGCTACCAACTGCACGGCAGATAACCGCAACATTCAGGAAGGAACTTTCGGCTATTGGTATCGCTTTTATCAAGGGTCGCGGGGAACGCTACAACAGGGAATTCAGTACTCCTACGCGGAACGGCATACATGGCTTGGCATCGGCGATCCATTGAGCGGTCTCGGGGGCTCGCCGAAAGCAATCGACAATATGTGGTTCACCTCATTTCGTTATTACCTGCCCAAATGATGCGAAACGATTACGCACAATACCTCTTGCCCGAATCGACAACCCTACAGATGTATCCACCGAGGAGTGACGCCGAAATGTCCCGAAGTCTTTTACGCTGGATCCCTATTTTGATCTTGCTGGCTATGTTCGGCGGTCGCGCGGCGGTCGCCCAGAACAGTCGCATCACTGGGCAGGTCAGCGACGGGCAAGGCGGAGTGATTCCGGGCGCAACTGTCGAAGTCGTCAGTCAGGATAGCTCCATCAAGCGTGAGGCTAAGTCCGATGAGTCGGGAAACTACTCCATCCCATATCTGCCAGCAGGCCAGTATCAAATCTTCGTGCGCTCACAGGGCTTCAGCAGCCTTGCGAGCCCTATGATTACATTAAGCGCTGGCAAGCCGTTCGTCTTCAATGCGGCACTGACGATTGCCTCCGAGAAGACCGAGGTGGAAGTAACTGCTGCAGGGGAGACGACCACCGTCGATATGGAATCGGCGTCGTTGTCCACGGTCCTATCCAGCAAGGAAGTGACCGGCTACGGATTGAATGGAAGAAACTTCTCGCAGTTGCTTTCGCTTGCGCCTGGGGTTAGCAATCAGACCGGGCAGGATGAGGCCAAGGTCGGCGTTGCAGGCAGCGCAAAGTTCAGCGTCAATGGCGGACGCGTCGAGTACAACACCTTCGAGGTGGATGGCAGCGACGTACTGAACACCAGCATCAACGCCAGTCGTGGACAGGGCGAACCGTTGATCGTCTATCCTAGCATCGATGCGATTCAGGAGATGAAGGTGCTGACGGCGGACTACAGCGCGCTCTACGGCAAGAGCGCTTCGGGCAGTGTGCTGGTCACGACAAAGTCTGGATCGGACAAATTTCACGGCAGCATATACGAGTTCCTGCGTAATGAAATGTTCAATGCACGAAACTACTTCGACGCGCCAGGTCGCACACCGCTTTATCGCAGACAAGACTTTGGCGGCACCATTGGCGGTCCGCTCTTCATTCCCCATATTTACAACTCTGCCAAAACGAAGACGTTTTTTTTCTGGTCCGAAGAGATGCGATTGGAGAAGACGCCGGTCGCTTACAATCAGGCGGTGCCGACGCTGGCGGAGCGTTCCGGTGACTTCAGCGATGTTTGTCCCGCGCTTGTGCTTGGTGGCAAGAACACTCTCGACCGCTCGGCAAATCCCGATTGCCCTTCCGTCGGTAGCAACCCCGTTGCACCTACCGAACCCGCGGTCTCGGTAGGCTATACCAGTTCGGCAATTCTGAACACAGGGCTCATTCCTTTGCCAAACTCCAATGTTGGATGCAATACGACCAACCCAATAGGAATGAACAAGTGTTACATCGCAAGCGTCTCGCCCAAAACATACTGGCGCGAGGAGTTGTTTCGCATTGACCATAAGTTGACTGCGTCGCAGCAGCTCTCCTTCCGCTATGTCCACGATGCGTGGAACACGACGACGTTGGCTCCACAGTGGGGCGTGGTGCATAACAGCTTTCCAACGGTAGAGAACCTGCTGACCGGCCCGGGCCTGAACATGGAGACGAGTCTGGCGGGCACGTTGCCGCGTGGCTTCATCAATCGCGCCTCCGCCAGTTATACGGTCCAGCACATCGGCCTGACGCCACAGGCCGGTCCCGGCCTCAACACGCTCCAGCGCCCGACGCTGCTCAACGACCCCGGACAGGCAACCGGCTGGTCTCCCATTGCGAACAATAACTATTGCGGCACACAGACCGGAACCGGTTCTCAGACGCCGCTTACCGGTTGCGCGATGGGCCACATCTTCAATACCGGGAACAATGGCAATCGGATGCCGGGTCTGGTCTTTCAAGGCAATAACGGTGCCTATGGAGGTCACGGCTTTGCCGTAGACACGGGTTACGCGCCCTGGCATCAAGCCAACCCAACGTATAGTTTGCGCGACGACGTCAGCAAGACCATCGGCAATCACACGCTCCAGTTCGGCGTACTGGCAACGCTCGTCCAGCAGAACGAAGACAGCGCTGTAAGTGGAGCGAACTCCGGCGACACGCAAGGTCTATTGACGTTCAGCAACGAGCAATCCCGGTATACCACCGGCAATGTCTTCGCAGACTTTCTGGCCGGCCCAAATCTTGGAGATTATACAAACAACAAACTTTATCAAACGGGGATCAAGAGCTTCACCCAGGACAGCGGTCAGGCCAGATACTACACCCGTTACAAGGAAGCCGACCTCTACCTACAGGACGACTGGCATGTAAACCAGCGGCTCACGCTGAATGTGGGCTTTCGCGCCAGCCTATTCGGCGCTTGGTATAACGCCAGCGGCATGGCCTACAACTGGAGACCGGAGGCCTACGACAAGAACCTTGCTGCCACTGTAAGCGTTGATCCTACCTATGGCTACCTAGTGAACAACAATAGTGGTTCGCCTGTTCTGTTGAACCCTGCCAGCATAAGCTCCAACTCCCCGATCAGGAACGGACTGAAGCAGTGCGGAACGAATGGCGCACCAAAGAGTTGCATGACCAGCCGGCTCTTCTACCCAGGCCCGCGCCTGGGACTTTCCTACGATCCCTTCGGCGACGGCAAGACGGCCATCCACGGCGGATATGGGCTCTTCTGGGAGCACGGCACAGGTTATGAGGCCAACGTTGGCTCGCTGATCGGTGGGGCTCCACTCATTCTGAGTGCAACGCAATCAAATTTCCAGTCCTATAACGACATTGGTTACTCCTGCCAAGGTGGGTCCACGCAGTGCGGAAGTTCCGTGATCCCGTCGACGACCTCGTCAATCGGTGCGTCCTTTCCACTCAACGTCTCCTCCATCCCCACCCACGCGGTTTATTCCTACACGCAACAGTGGAGTCTCAGCATCCAGCGAGAACTCAAGAAGAATCTAGTCGCGCAAGTTGCGTATGTCGGCACCAAAGGGACGCACCTCACCGCGGTTCGCGACCTGAACCAGTTGCAGCCGCTAGACTCCGCCCACAATCCCTTCACGCCTGGGGTTAAGGGCATTAGCGTCGGCCAGCCCATCACCGCGCTGGTCTGTGAAGGTGGTGCGTTGCCCGATTCATATTTTCCGACCTCGGGCATCAACGTGCTAGGTTCTCCTGTCATCACGTCCTCGCCGGGAATCGGTTCAACCAGTCCTGGATACACCAACGCGGTCGTAGCCTGCACGGGTAACCCCGGGTTTGTAGAACAGAACTCAGCGATAACTACAGTGAAAGGCACATCGGCGGATACGCAGCGTCCCTATCCGGGGTTCAGCAACATCATCTCGGTGGAAAACGTTGCCGACTCCGAGTACTCCGCATTCCAAGGAACGTTGCGTGAGACGACCGGCTCTCTTACGCTGGGCATTGCCTACACCTTCAGCCATTCGCTGGACGACTCCTCCGACCGCTCCTCGGCAAACTTCGCCAACTCGCTGGACATCCACTCCAACCACGCCAGCTCCGACTTCGATCAGCGGCAGTTGCTGAACATCAGCTACATCTACGATCTCCCCCTGCTCAAGTGGCTCAGTGGCTTCACGCATTTGCTCGGCAACAGCTCGGATGTGTTCGAGGACGCACCCTCCGATACGAGCAATGCCTCTACCCAGACCGTACCTTCGGCAAACACGGCCCTCGGCGCTCCGGCCTTTGCTCCGCTGGTGAAATCGCTGCTTGGTGGCTGGCAGCTCAGCGGCATCACCACCTTTCAGTCCGGTACGCCCTTCAGCGTCGTCAACGGCGGAGACGCCAACGGCACTGGTCCCGCCGACAACGCGGGCGTGGGCGATGGCCTTGGGATCGGCTCGTACCCGGATGTCATCGGCGGCGCCCATGGAACTCGTCCCCACGTCGCACCCGGCCTCAACGAGGGGCCGTTGCTGCTAAATCCCGGCGCCTTCGCCGCGCCCAGCGGCCTCACCTTTGGCAACGCTGGCCGCAACTACCTCAACAACCCTTCGCGCACCAACTTCAATATGTCGTTGCTCAAGCACTTCACGCCCTTCGGCGCGGGCCGCGACGTAGAGTTCCGCGCCGAGGTCTTCAACGTCTTCAACCACACGCAGTTTCGCATCACCGATCCCTCACACCCCGGCAACACGGGCAACAATGTCATCAGTTGTTACGGAAAACAGTCGGAGTTCTACTCTGCAGGGGCTTCAAGCTGCCTCGCAGGCAACTCGTTCCTGCATCCGGTCGATGCGCACGATCCCCGCATCATGCAGTTCGGCCTGAAGGCGAGTTTCTAGTGCGTTTTAGGAATTGCTATAAACCAATATGTTTGTCATTCCGCAGCCTTTTTATTTGTCATTCCGCAGCGAAGCGGAGGAATCTGCTTTTTCTCGTCGCAACACGGTCTACACCATTACCCAAAATGCTCTAAACGAGATTTGGAGAACTTATGCAAGGCAAATTGAATTCGTGCAAGCCGCTTCTATCAACGCTGATCTCGGTTGCATTTGCAGCATCGTTGGGCTGCAATGGCCTTCCGTCCACCAACTCTAGTAGTACAACCCAAAGCGGTCCGCAGACCTATATGGCGCCGATTGTGGCGGGTTCGTCGTTGCCAGCGAGTCCGCCAACGTCATACCCGGGTATCATTGGCGGGGCCACCAAATATCTGGCGGCATACACCATCGACGACGCTGTCACTCCCGGCACGTTCTCGCAGTCCACCACCTCCTTTAGCGGGACGCAGCAGGGAACCTCGATCCATGATTCAGGTTCCCTTACTGTGCTTGCGCGAGGACTACGAAGTTTAGCAACGACGTACGCTTACAACCCAAACTACGGCAAATCCATGGCCTACAGCCCTGCACAGACAGGGAGCTACGCCGTGGAGCTTGCTGGGCAGTCAGGGGGAGTGGTGCAGTTGCTGGGGCAGGCTGCAACGCCGATTGTGGCGACTTCCTCCTGCCCAAGTTACGCCACCGCGCAGACCTTCCAGTTCATCACGCTGCCCGCAGCAGTCATCAGCACAACCCCAGAGAGCGATACTTGGAATCCCGCGACGCAGACCGCCTTCGGCAGTGTCAGCGTCGTCTCCAGCGGCACGGACTTCACCTTCAACAGTATCCAGCAGTTCACATTGCCGGTGAATGGCGCCGCGCCCGGTAAGCTAACTGCTAATGCGACTTCGCCTACAGGGGCCTGCTCGTCCACGCCCTATGGATATGTCATCAGCTCTCCCGCCGACGTGGTGATCACGAACCCAGGAGACTCCCAGAGTGCAACCCCCGCGGCCGCCATCGGCATTGGGCCAACAGGTCTGCTGGTGGAGAACAACGGCAACAACGGCACCAAGCAAAGCACGAGCTACTTCCTTGGCGCAGGCACAGGAGCCATCGGCGTTCCGCAGCCCACCAGCCCGCTGACCACCAGCGACGTCGTAGGCAAACAGTACCTCGGCTTCGTCTACGGAAGCGGCGTTTACAACGGTAGCGGTCCGACCGGCTGGAGCTCCACGCTGGCCTCCTTCGGCTTCGCCACGCAGCCCTCAACCTGCGCCAGCGTTGTCCCCTCGACGCCTACGCTAATCTATGGCGGAGATTTCCCTTCGAAAAACCCCGCCGATCCTAACGTGCAGACTAATGGAGGTTACGGCAACTGCAACCTCGCCATCGATCTTGGCACACAAAGCTCGACCAGCAACGGTCTCTATCCCTCAGCGACGGTAACTATGACCACCGGCTTCTCCGCCAATACCACAAATAAGACGAATACATTTAGTGCCGTTGCAGTGGTGGGTCAACTGCAAGGCAAGTACGTCATCCTGCTCATCGGCAAGGACGCCACGCAGGCGTGGAGCATGTACCTGATGCAATCGAACTGACAGCTCGTATCAGGGAGCCCGAGCATAAAAAGTTCTCCGAATCTTCACACTCTTCTGCTCGAAACCTAGCGATAATCGTTTACACAAGTAACTCCCCTCGCTAAGGTCTAGGATTTCCCTTGTGTTTGGCGTACATCGTTATAGATTGCCTCTCCCCAAAAAAACATAAAAATAATTCACTTTGCTGGTTGGGAAATAGCCGCTTTATCCGTTATGGAACTGTATTGCTGTACGTTGCCGTCCGCGACTGTCGGTTACCCTACAACCAGTTCTCTACCGTGAGGAGCTTCTCTATGCGTTATCTTGTTTCTACTGTCCATTTATTCTCCCCCAATTCAAATCGGAGCGGCCTGCGCAATCGTCTTCTGATCGCAGGTCTTGCCTTGGCTTCATCCTTCACTACTTTACTTACCGGCTGCAGCATGAGCCCCACAGCCTTTAGCTCCGGCGCTACTGGCTCCAGCTCGACCGAAGGCGTCGCGCTTACTGGCAATGTGCATGGCGGTCGGCAACCAGTGGCCGGTGCGCACGTCTATCTCTATAAAGCTGGCACAACCGGCTATGGCACGGGTGCCACATCGTTGCTCACCAGCGCTGTGTTGACCAATGGTGGCGGTGTGGACACCAACAACAACTACTATGTTGTGACCGCTGATAGCACCGGGACCTTCACCATCACCGGCGACTACCTTCTTGGTTCTAATTGTGGATCGGGCGATCTGGTCTACATCGTTGCTACGGGCGGCAATCCCGGCAATACCGGCGGTGTCATCAATCCCAACCTCATGCTCATGACCGGTCTTGGTCCCTGCGACAAACTTACGCCGAGTACCAACATCGAAATCAATGAGGTTACGACCGTCGCCTCGGTCTACGCGCTACAACAGTTCATGACCATCCCCCCCACCCCCACCGCTGACACCGTCCCCACCGTTGGCACAAGTGCCATCAACGCTACGGGCCTGGCCAACGCTTTCGCAACGATCAACAATCTGGTGGATACAACCAACGGCACGGCCCTTCAAATCACTCCGGGTTACGCCAATGGCACCACGGTAGGCAGCACAACCTATCCGGTGGTTGCCTACCTCAACTCCAGCACGGTGCCGCAGGCGCGCATCAATAGCTTGGCCAACATCATCGCCAATTGCGTCAACTCCACCGGCGGCGCGGCCGGAGACGCTACCACCTGCGGTACGTTCTTCACGGCGGCTACACCCGCTACCACGGCTCCCACCAACACGCTACAGGCCATCCTGAACGTCGCGCAGAACCCGGGGAAAAACGTCTCTGCGCTCTACGCCCTCGATTCGCCCTCCTTACCCTTCCAGCCTAGCCTCTCTAACCCCATCAGCGCGCCCACCGACTGGACGCTCGCGCTCAGCTTCTCCAGTGGTGGTTTGGGCGGCGATCCTGCGGGAACCCCTGCCACTAGTATGGTGGCCAAAACTCTGGCAATCGATCAGTATGGCAACGTCTTTGTCGGGGCTGATGGTCCTATCATTGCGGCGTTCAACCCTTTCGGAGCGCCACTGACGGTGCCCACCACCATCACCACGGGAACCACGCCGACCGCAGTCCCGGGGGGCTATCAGGGGGCTGGAAACAATTATCTGACCTTCGATACAAATGGCAACCTCTGGTCAGCACCAACATCAAGTGTTGAGTTTTATGAATTGACGCCGAACTTATCTTCGTTGAGTTCGTCCATAGTGGTTCCTTTTACTCCTATCGCCGCTGTTTACGGCCTGGCTAGCGATGGAAATTCAAATATTTGGGTGGGAGAAAGTGGTACCAACAGTAAGAATACTGCTGAATATACTGCGTCTGTATTGCAGAACAACTACCCACTCTTTTCGTCCGGGCTAATTGGTCATACAGGAAATTACAGCTTTGATTCCAATAGCAATCTGTGGTTCATGGCTAATAGTGGCAAGACGTTTGCGGCCACGACTACTACGACTGTCGCTGTGTCTGGTACCTATGGCGCAGTCAGTCTGGGCACCTTAGCTGCTGGAGCCTCCGGGAATATGTACGGGTGCAGTGCGGACTCCACTGGAATCAATGTTTTCAATATATCAAATATATCTGCCCCAACTACAACCTATCCCCTCACGCAAGGATGCAATGGCTATACCGCTGTGGATGGTCTGGGTAATATCTGGACCACGAACCAGGACGCGTCGTCCACTGGGATGTTTCTACAAGAGTTGAATAGCAACGGCACACTGCTGTCTCCTTCGACGACCGGCTACTCTGGCACCAGCAGCGCCGAGTTTCACACACTGAACAATGTGCTTTCAGGAGTTGCCATCGACGGATCGGGCAATCTCTGGGCCGCCAACTCCAACACGGAGGAAACCGGCACCCCTAGTGGAACATATTACAACGCGTTGGTCGAGTACGTTGGCGTGGCCGCTCCGGTCACTACCCCCCTCTCGCTGGCGATCAGCTACGGCTCGGTCCAGGTCGACACCCGGCCCTAGCGCTTCCTGTTTTCCGACTTCGGCAATCCTGCCCAATCAACCTCCACAAAGCCGACAGCTACCGCTGTCGGCTTTGTGCTCCTAGTGCCGCGACCGCGAGATCATGTAACCGCAGGTTATTTTAGTTTGTCATCCCGTAGGGATCTGCTGTTAGAACGGTTTAGGTAATGGTGTAGTCCGCCGTGGAGCAAGAAAAAGCAGATTCCTCCGCTTCGCTACGGAATGACAAACAAAAAAGCTACAAACAAGAAGGTTACGGAATAACAATCCCTGTGACTCTATATCAATCGTGAAAACGCTCGAGAGCATTTTCCGAATTGCTATAGATCAATTTGCTTGTCCTGTCTGCACTTCATTTGTTTGTCATTCCGTAGCGAAGCGGAGGAATCTGCTTTTTGTCGTTCTTCTACGGCATATCCCATTACGGGAACCGCTCTAGAGCATTTTCATGGTTAGTGTAAGCTCTGGGTGCCCCATCCTTGCGGCGTACTTGTCTTTGCCGCAAGGGTGGGATCACACGATGCCCACATTGCAGCAACAGTGAAAATGCTCTAATTCGCTGCACAAAATCAAGGGCCAAAGGCCCGCTCTATACCAGCCTAGGCCGTAGGCCTAGGTTTGCGTCCCGGATAAAGACCAAGGGCTGAAGGCCCGACCTATAAGTGGCCGCATGGATAGAACGGGCCTTTGGTCCTCATCCTCTCCCGTTTTCCCGCAAAATGCAGAGTTTTGTTACAGCACGGTTGTTCTTTGATGAATCGCCT
>Ga0182011_10002342_pt1 | contig 16029 bp, 20 predicted proteins | sample 711E1DmetaG_FD_120481 | JGI IMG/M metagenome (GOLD analysis project Ga0182011, IMG submission 120481) | Permafrost microbial communities from Stordalen Mire, Sweden - 711E1D metaG | ecosystem: Environmental > Terrestrial > Soil > Wetlands > Permafrost | place: Sweden: Stordalen | collected... | reverse complement strand
TTTGCGGTACTCCCGGGACCAGTTGTAGATTACGTTCGGATGGATCTCGAACTGCCGGGAGAGCTCAACAGCGGAAACACCCGATTCATAGGCAAGGACGACTTTAATCTTGAACTCCCGGGAGAACTGCTTACGTTCTTTGGACATCGGACATCTCCTCCTTTGGAAATGTCCACCTTAGTACTCAAAAACTCTGTCTCACGCAAGGGGTAAAGTCCATTGCGGCTCCCACAACAATGAAACACTAACGAGGAGATTATTAGCGGTTGGAGACTTCGTCCATCAAAAAAACCCATGGGACAATCGTTGGATGCCTTCCCCACGGGAGCTCACTCGTCACCACGATTCGATACAGCGAGTCTACGACAAGGTAGAGGAAAATATTGACACTCGCAATTGAGCGCGACTCAAGTCAGTAGCTCAATAAGTAGCTTTTGGGAATTTTAGGATCGGCTGGCGGGTGTTGGTCAGTAGGTTGTCCATTCGAGGTCAAGATAACCACTTTCTCAAGGATGAACGCTTGAGCATGAAGTGTGTCCCCCGGAAACTGCGCAACATCACTGACGAATATCTTGTTTCCCGAGGCATCGAGCAGAAGGTCGCGCCGCTCTCGGTGCTCGACCCCAACTTCCAAATACAGGCACAGCGGCGCAATGGAACGAAGACTAAAGCGGCAGAGATCGAACATGCGATACGCCACCACATCGAGGTCAACTACGACGAAGATCCCGCCCTGTTTGCCTCATTGGTCCAAGAATTGGAGCGTATTCTTCGAGATTTCGCTGGGAACTGGGAAATCATAGCTCAGGAAATGGAAAGGTTGCGGCAGAAGTTGATGGCGTTGGAGGAAGAGGAAACTCACGGTCTTGACCGCAAACGCCAAATGCCCATCTTCCGTTTGCTGCAAGCTGAACTACTCGGCAGTGCTGTTCCACTTGAAGCGCAAGTCGTGCAGATTGTGAACCTGACCCAACTTCTTTTTCATACTATTCAGACGGAAATGAGACAAGCCGGCTTCTGGGACGCTCCGCTCAAGCAAAATCGATTGAAAAGCGAACTCCAACGAATATTGCTTGGTCCGCATCATTACAGCTTTGGCCCTATGATGGAACAACACTCCAGTATCGTTGCGCGCCTGATGGAACGGGCTCGTCGAAATGATAAAGTTATCCGTCGACCATGAATGTCGATTATGAGGTAGTGTATTCAGAGCGCCACACGATCGGCATCACAGTGGAGCGGGATGGGCGGGTCATTTGTACGTGTCCCTCGACAAACACGGGAAGAGGTCGTCTCGGCTGCAATTGAGCACAAACGCTTCTGGATTTGGGAAAAAATACGCGACTCGGGCAAGCATGCGGCTGTTCCAAGCGAAAAGGAGTTTGTCGCGGGAGAATCCTCCCTTTTTCTTGGCCAGAACTACAGATTGGGAGTAACGGACAACTCTAGGGGAAAAGTCCAGCTCAACGGAAGGCATTTCGAGTTATCTCTCAGAGACCGCAGCAAGGGTCGGCAGCTCTTTCGTGAGTGGTTTCATACTGAAGCCCGTAAGCACATTCCGCCGCGTGCAGCACATCATGCAAAAACGATGGGGGTCAGGTTCAAGCGCATATTAGTTCGGGATCTCAAATACCGATGGGGCTCTTGCACTCCTAAAGGCACACTCACGTTTAACTGGCGGATAGTCCAGGCTCCTGCATTCGTATTGGATTACACAATCGTCCACGAGTTGGCACACCTCATGGAGCCCAGCCACTCACCCCAGTTCTGGAACATCGTCGCCGTGCATGTACCAAGCTGGGAGAAAGCAAAGAGCTGGCTGAAACGATACGGCTCTCGGTTAGAGTGGTAGGTCGGATAGCGAGGGGCGATTGGTTTTCGCTCAAATCCAGGTTGAGTCAATGGATTGAGATTGAACAGATGAGTTGCAGGATGCGGGGAGATTGTGGTCCCCTTGGGAGTATGGGTGACCCCTTCAAGCTTTGGGGATCCACGTGAGCTTCTGGTGGACCAGTGCAATCGTGCGGGAATCTCGTGAAAGTGGGGATAGTCGTGAGAATGCTGAAGAAGCTGCAAACCCCCTACCGGCAGTGCCGATATGGGATTTTACAGTAGAATAGCGTAGCGGGGACCCGAAGTATCATTCTACTGCAACATTCGGAAGCACCGGGCTTCAGATTTCTGATCGATTCCGAAGTGTTTTCGAAGTTTTGTGAGCTTCGCTCAATCTCCTCGACTACTGCATCCGATTCTGCTTTCTCCCCCATAGCTCACTTTCCACTCACGATGGTTCAAGATACTCAAACCATCCGACCCACCTCCTCACAACCGCAGAAGGGCTCTCGACGGAGCCCTCCCACGGTGAGAGAAGAATCTACTTCATCAGCAACAGCTTGGTCACCTTGGTAAAGGCGATCTTGCTGAGTTCGTTTGTTACGGTCAGCCGGGCGAAATACACGCCGCTGGCGACAGATGACGCGTTCCATGTCGCCGTGTGGTAACCCTCTGCCATAATCCCCCGTTCCAGCGTCGTCACCTCGCGACCGAGAACGTCGTAGATGATGAGCGAGACATTCCCTGCCGATGGGAGTCCAAACCGGATCGTGGTTGATGGGTTGAACGGGTTCGGGTAGTTCTGGTCAAGGGCAAAGCTCGTGGGAAGAGGATCTCCCGCCGAAGGCGAGTCTATTTTTTTTATTTTGGCTGGATCCGCCCCCTGCCCCGTTTTCTTTTCGAAGGGCAAGAAAGTACCGCCTTGTACCGCAAAAAGAGACTGGAAAGTGGCGCAAACACATTGAAATCATTGAAGAAGATGAATGGAATAGCAATAGAACTTCGAGAGGAGGTGAAAACATGAGCCCAAAAGCAAGAAGAATACTGGCGCTACTCAATGACCCGAGGCACCGAACGCGACTGTTGGACTCTCTCAACAAGAGTACGCTCGATGACGTCGGACCAGCGGGAGGAGATAAATCCATGGCCGTGTTGAAAGACATAAACGAGCTTGAATCGGACAATGAGGAATTTGTGAAAAGCCTGGCGCCGAGGGTAGATGTGGCGTAGCGGGAGGGAGATTCACTCACAAAGCCGATTTGCCCCGCGAGCTATCACGTAAGGAAATCGCGCAGCGTTTGACAACTTGACTGGGATTGCCTATATTTACTCAAGGCGATGGAGTTCGCCTGCAGGATATGAACTAAATGCACTCCGGTTGTTACCGGGGTTAATGACTCCTACTGTTATCTGTTCTTGAACGGATAAAAGTAGGGGTCTTTTCGTTTTAGGACCATTCGAAAGGAACTGTCGTTGGGCCAAGTTGCAGCTGTGTTTGTCGGTGGTGGCATTGGTGCGACTCTGCGGTACTTCCTGGGTGGGGCCGTCTATAGATTCATGGGGACCGATTTCCCATAAGGAACGCTTCTTGTCAACGTGACAGGTTGCTTTTTCTTCGGGTTCCTGATGTCGATATTTGATGAAAGGTTCGTTGTGCCGCCTGCATTGCGGGCCTTCTTGACCATAGGGATCTTGGGAGGGTTTACCACCATTTCGACCTTCAGTTATGAAACAATGGCCCTCCTGAGGGAAGGGAACTATCTCAGGGGCACTGCGAATGTCGTTTACACGATTCTCAACGGTCTGGGTGCAACATGGCTCGGGACGGTGATTGGCAAACTTTTATGATGTGAAAGGGTGCTCTCATGAAACTGGGAGGAAAAGGAAAACTGCTGAGGATATTCATCGGAGAGGCGGACAAACCCCACCACAAATCTCTTTATGAAGTCTTCGTGCACAAAGCCCGTGAAGTAGGACTTGGTTGGAGCGACGGTTCTTAGGGGCGTAGAAAGTTTCGGCGCTGGAAGCCGAATTCATACCGCAAAGATTCTCAGACTATCCGAAGATCTTCCGTTGATTGTCGAAATAGTTGACTCTGAAGAGAAGATCGACAGCTTTGTCATTGAAATGAATGAACTGATGGAACGTGCGGAGTGCGGTGGATTGGTAACCGAAGAACGGGCACATATCATCCGTTATTCCGCCGTTAAGAAATCTTGATCCGAACTGTAGGGCCCGGAGATCCGTACAACACAGATTAGACATTCTGGCTCAAGGCACTGGACTCTTGTCCCTGTAAGCCACACGCAAGCGGTACATGAAACCCACGATGAGCTCTCATCCTGAAACCTGAAAGGAAATAGACGATGACGATCAAATCCCTCAATGCTCGCGAAGTGCTGGATTCACGGGGGAACCCCACGGTTGAGGTCGATTGCATGCTGGAGGATGGCACAACAGGGCGGGCCATTGTTCCCTCCGGTGCCTCAACAGGCGAACGGGAGGCCGTTGAACTGCGTGACGGCGATAAGAAACGATACGGGGGGAAAGGGGTTCTGAAGGCGGTTGAGAACGTGAAGACCAAAATTGCCCCCGTCATTTCGGGCCTTGATCCGCGAGACCAACGGCTCATCGACCGGCTCATGATTGAACTTGATGGGACGCCGAACAAGAGCAAGCTGGGAGCAAATGCGACACTCGGTGTTTCTATGGCGGTTGCGAGATCAGCGGCACAGAGTGTGGGTCTTCCTCTATATCGGTATCTGGGGGGAACGAATACCTCGCTACTTCCGGTGCCATGTATGAACGTCATTAACGGGGGAAAACACGCGGATAACACCGTGGATTTTCAGGAGTTCATGATCGCCCCCTTTAACGCCCCGACGTTTGCCGAGTCTATCCGCAGGGGAATTGAAACATTTCACACTCTTAAGAAGATTCTGGCAAAAAAGGGTTACAACACGGCTGTCGGCGATGAAGGAGGCTTCGCGCCGAGCTTGAAATCGAACGTGGAGGCAGTAGAACTGATCCTCGAAGCCATCGAAGCTGCTGGCTACACGCCGGGTACCGATATTGCGATATGTCTTGATCCGGCCACGAGCGAAATGTGGGAGAACGGGAAGTACGTTTTCTTCAAGTCCGACAAGTCGACAAAGACCTCGGAACAGATGGTGAAGCATTGGGCGGAATGGGTTCGCCAGTACCCAATCGTTCTTCTTGAAGACGGCATGGCTGAGAATGATTGGAACGGATGGAAGGCACTGACGCAGGAGCTGGGGTCAAAGATCGAACTCGTCGGTGATGACATTTTCTGCACAAATCCGCAAATCCTCCAGAAGGGTATCGACGAAGGGGTCGCCAATTCCATTCTCATCAAACTCAACCAGATCGGAACTGTCAGCGAGACGCTCGACACCATTGAACTGGCGAAGCAGAACAACTACAACTGCTTTATTTCACATCGTTCGGGTGAGACGGAGGACACCACAATCGCAGACTTGACGGTTGCCACAGGCGCCGGGCATTTGAAAACCGGTTCGGGATGCCGTTCTGAGCGGATTGCAAAATTCAATCAACTCCTGCGTATAGAGGAAGAGCTGGGCAAACAGGCTCGGTTTGCCAGACGGAAGGCGTTCGCACATTCCGAACGGTGAGAGCGGCATGGTGACGTACAGCGGAAATGTGTACGCGGCTGTACGGCTGTGGTGATGCACATCGTCGATGATTTCTCATCAACGCGCAAAGTGAAACCTGTGAAGCTGAAGAACATCAGGTTGTCGCAATATCAACAGTGCCCGGGAAGCAAGATCAATGCTTGAAAACATTTGGTTCGTAGCTGCAATCTGGATGGGGCTGGCTCTTATCGCAAGCCTGATCTCGATCCGTGTCGGCGTCTCCGTGGCCCTGATAGAGATCCTTGTAGGGGTAATCGCTGGCAACTTTCTCGGTATCCATAAGACTACGGAATGGATCAACTTTCTCGCGATGCTCGGGAGCGGCGTGCTCACATTTCTCGCGGGTGCTGAGATCGACCCCGCCTCTCTAAAGGCGCACCTAAAGGCAAGTCTCGCCATCGGGGTGCTCTCTTTCTTGATTCCATTCGTGGGCGTATGGCTTTTTGCTCAGTACGTGCTCGGCTGGCCGTTGCAACAGGCGCAAATTGCTGGTATAGCTCTCTCTACAACGTCTGTTGCCGTCGTCTATGCCGTTATGATCGAACGCGGGCTTGGCAATACTGCATTGGGAAAGATGATACTGGCCGCGTGCTTCATCACGGATTTTGGGACGGTGCTCGCTCTGGGGATACTGTTTGCCGACTTCAACATATGGTTGCTGGTGTTTGTTGTCGTGCTCTGCATCATGCTCTGGTACATGCCGACGTGGACAAGATTCATTATCGTCCGGATGGGAGCCTCAAAAGTGAGCGAACCCGAGGTGAAATTCATCCTCTTTGTGCTGTTCTTTCTTGGCGGATTGGCGACAACAGCGAAAAGCGAAGCGGTACTGCCTGCGTATCTTGTAGGCCTGGTCGTCGCTGGGGTGTTCTTGCGGGATAAGACACTTGTTAACCGCATGCGGAGCATCGCATTTGCAATGTTTACACCGTTTTATTTCATGAAGGCGGGGCTGTACATCTCGTTGCCCGCGCTGTGGGCGGCAGTCGGGATAATTGCCATGCTTTTGCTCTTGAAGATCGGGACAAAGGTCGTTGGTGTATGGCCGCTTGCCCGTGCCTTCAGTATGCGCGCGCGCGAAGCGAATTATACGACACTGCTTATGGCTACAGGGCTGACATTTGGCACAATTTCAGCCCTCTTCGGGCTCAATAACAAGATCATCGATCAAAGCCAGTACACAATTCTCGTAACTGTCGTGATTCTGAGTGCCGTGATCCCTACTATGATCGCCCAGCAGTTCTTCCAACCAAGGGAAGAAACCATGATCGCCTGGGGCAAACTCTACAGACGGACGCTCAATGGAAAGACCACAGAACCAGTTAAGCCGGAGGAATGACCGATGTACAAGAAGATCCTTGTTGGCTATGACAGCTCGGAGGGCGCTAAGCTTGCTCTCGTGGATGCAATCGAGTTGGCTCAGTCACTCCACGCTGAGTTGTGCGCCCTCTGGGTCCGTGGTTCGCTTCCACATTATCCGGAAACGGTGGACGAGGTGGAAGAGGAAAAAGAAGCTGCGACAGCGTTTCTGCAAAAGATCACGAAGGAAATCCTTGCCTTTTCAAAGCAGCACGCCGTTGATATCCAGGCTGAGTCGCTCTCCGGGCATCCCGCAAAGACAATTCTCTCGTACGCAGAGAAAGGAGGGTATGATCTTATTGTGTTGGGGAACCGTGGCCATTCAGAGCTTTGGGGGAGATTTCTCGGCCATACAGCCGATAAAATAAGTGAAAACGCCCATTGCAGCGTGCTTATAGTCCGGAGGTGAAGTGAAGACGCTGATTCTCTCTGATATTCACGGGAATCTTCCGGCACTTGAGGCAGTGCTGAAGGCTGAAGCGCTCAATGATGCGTGCCTGTTTCTCGGTGACGCCGTGGATTATCGTCCGTTTCCAAAGGAATGCATCCGATTCCTAATGGACGAGATGGACGCAGGGGTGCTCGGCAACCACGACAATGCCGTGGCGAACAATGTCGACTGCGGATGCCGCGGCGACTTCAAGCGCTATTCAGAAGAGACTCGGGCCTGGCACAAGATGTTGCTCGATGAGGTTGACCTGAAATTTCTGCGTGCCCTTCCTCCCCTGAAACAGACACATGTCGACGGAGAAACGCTGTATCTGGCCCATGCAACTCCGCAAGGGGACCTCTATCGCTATCTACAGGAGGAAGAGATCGACGAAGCGGTGGAAGGAATTACGGCTGAATTCGTGCTCCTGGGGCACACGCATGTACAGTTTAAGAAGCATGTTGGCCGAACGACCGTCGTCAATCCGGGGAGCGTGGGACTTGCCCGGGACGGAGGCCAGGCCTGTTATGCCGTCCTGCGAGATGGAAAGATCGATCTCAGGAGAGCCGAGTACGATGTTCAGAGAACCATCGATGCTCTTTCCAACGCTCCGATTTCTCAGTTCAGCAAAGAAGGACTGGCCAGTGTACTGCTTGGCAATCAGTCGATGAAGACCTGATGTCCCTATATAATGTTACAGAACAGATTTCGAGGCTTAAAAGCCTGCGTCGCATTGTGGATGAATCGGCGAACCCTGGACTATGCGCCCGTATCGACGAAGAGATGCAGAAGCTCAATTTGAACCGCTTCTATTGTGCCGTCGTTGGTCAGTTTAAGCGTGGGAAATCAACGTTCATCAATGCCCTCTTGGGCGAAGAACTACTTCCGGTTGGTGTCACTCCGGTGACTTCAGTGGTCACCATTGTCCGCTTTGGCAACGTCAGGAATACAGAAGTGGTGTTCTCAGATGGCCGGTGTCTCAAGCTCAAGGCCGCGCAGATAAAAGACTACGTTAGCGAACAGTGCAATCCGAACAACGTCAAGCAGGTAAGGTACGTCGATATCACCTCGGCCAGCCAGTTCCTTCAGGACGGCGTGGTTCTGATCGATACTCCGGGGATCGGCTCCATTTCACTCCACAATACTCAGACAACACAGGACTTTATTCCCCGCATCGACGCTGCCATTGTAATGCTCTCTGCGGATCTGCCGATTACGGGGGCAGAATACGAATTTCTTAACGATATCGGCAAACATGTCGACAAAGTGATGTTTGTCTTGAACAAAATGGACGTCCTCGCGCCTGAGGAGCTCTCAGAGGCCCTCACGTATGCCTGTCGGGTACTCACGCCGAAGCGCTCCAACGGAGAACTCCCGATTATTCCGCTATCTGCACGGGATGCCCTTCGCGGACAGCTCTCGGAGGATGCTGGCTTAGTAGCGAAGAGCAATTTTCAGGCATTTCCCCAGACCTTCAACCGATTCATCCGGCAGGATAAGGCGACGGTTCTCCTCCGGAGATCGGCAAATCGGACTGAAGCACTTATTGCGGAAGGGAGGTTTGCTACTGAGTTGGAAATCAAAGCACTTACTGCTCCTCTGGATGATCTTCGTGCGAGGGCTGAAGAGTTCACCCGGCAAATTGGACTCCTCAGGTTGGAGAAGGAGACCGCCGGATACCTTCTCACAGGACAAATGAAGGCACTGTGTCGTTGGATCGAGGAACTTCTCGCCGAATTTGGTTCAAGGGAAACTCAAAGACTCCGCGGCGCCATTGATCTGTGGGCAGGAATACATACCTCTCTCCCGGTGCGGGGCTTTTTGAAGGAGATTCAGCCGGCTTGTGTTTCGGAGCTTCAGTCTGGCTTTGACCGTTGGCGAAGTGAGAATGACGGGGCCTTCACGGGGAAGTACGAGGCTCTGATCGCCGCCCACGTTGACAAGACGAACGAATTCATACGACGCACGCGCCAGATTGCGGGGGACCTGTTTGACGTCCAACTGCACCCAATTGAAGATGTACAGCCGATGGTCTGGAAGGAGACGTTCACCTACAGGACACAGGACGACCCGTTGTTTCTGGAGATTGACACTCTCAAATTGACTATTGCGCTGCTCCCGGCTTCGATAATGCACAAGCGCATCCTTAAGCGATTCCGTGCGCGAATTGCCGATCAGGTGACGCGACACTGCGGCAGGCTCAGGTATGAATACGAGTACAGCATTCAGGAGAGTTGGCGAAGATTTCAGTACGATCTGGACCGCAAGGTTGATGAGGTCATAAATGAAATCCAGCAGATTTTGAAGACGGCTGTCGACGTACGAGCCGGTAAGGAGCAAGGTGTGACGCCGCGCCTGCACGCCCTCGAGGAACGACAGAATCAACTACGAGAGCTGAAAAACGTCGGGAAGGACGAAGAGTGAAGGACAGAATTGAGCTGCCAGATCCTCAACGACGGAGCCTTGAGGTAACGGCGAATGTGATCGAGACGACGTTGGGTGAGATGGAGATTCTACTTCGGTCGGAAGGAAAAGGCCTATTCACAAAAAAGGTGGAACCCTGTTATACCGTGGAGGAGAGATCCCGCATGTTAGGCGCCATTGCCGCCATGCAACAAGCCAATATGGAGATGATACTCCATCTTGGTCTACGTAGCTCGCACATCAGTGAGGATCGCATCGTAAGTGCCAGGATATCGCATATGTGGACAGTTCTTTGTGACAGCACGTCAAAGGGCCTTAAAGGATTCGGCGGGCTGCACCCCACCTTGGCACGGGTTGTTGACGATCATGTGAGTGAACTACTTGAGTTGCTGAAGAAGATCGTCTGAGATTGAATAGACGAAAATGACTTCAAGGAATTCCGGTCACCCCCGGCAAAATAGATGCGGGTGCTAGGTGAGATAAGCTCCCCGGTTGACGAGTTCGCTTCGCGCCGGGAATGGATGATGAGTGATTGAAGGCAAATGAGCATTAACGGTGCGATCGGAAAGTCATTTGGTGGAAACCTGCGTCTTCCAATTGTATTTCCTTTGGAAAATGAGGGCAACATTGACCAGGCTGATGAGAACGGGCACCTCTACCAGCGGACCGATCACCGTGGCAAAAGCTTCTCCAGAGTTGATCCCGAAAACTGCCACTGCAACCGCAATCGCCAGTTCGAAATTGTTGCTCGCCGCTGTGAACGACAGAGTTGCGGTCTTTGAGTAGTCCGCTCCGGTCTTCCTCCCCATGTAGAAAGAGATGAAAAACATGATGACAAAATAGAGTGTCAACGGGATCGCTATGCGAATTACGTCAAGTGGGATCTTCACAATATACTCCCCCTTCAACGAAAACATTACGACAATCGTAAAGAGTAGAGCGATGAGTGTGATTGGGCTTATTTTCGGGATGAACCTCTGTTGATACCATTCCTTTCCTCTGAGGCGCAACAATGAGAATCTGGTGATGATGCCGGCAAGAAAGGGGATCCCCAGGTACACGAAAACACTCTGCGCAATCTGTCCAATCGTGATATCAACTTTGAATGACTGAAGTCCGAGCCAACCCGGGATCACCGTAAGAAAAACATATGCGTACACGGAAAAGAACAACACCTGGAAAACTGAGTTGAATGCGACAAGGCCCGCAGCGTATTCGGTATCTCCCTTAGCGAGTTCATTCCAAACGATCACCATGGCTATGCAGCGCGCCAGTCCCATCATGATGAGCCCCGCCATATACGCAGGATACCCCTGCAAGAACACCACAGCGAGTACGAACATAAGAACAGGTCCAATGATCCAGTTCTGAACGAGGGATAACGCCAACACACGTGTGTTTCTGAATACATCCCCCAGCTCCTCATACTTCACCTTGGCTAGCGGAGGGTACATCATCAGGATCAAGCCGATCGCGATCGGGATGTTAGTCGTTCCACTCTGGAATTGTCCCCAGAAGCCGACAACACTTGGTGCAAGATAACCCCACAATACACCGACAGTCATAGCGGCAAAAATCCACAGCGTGAGGTAACGGTCAAGAAATGAGAGTTTCCTTGGTGCGACTGCCATTCGATTCCTTTGTGGTCTTATTGAGAGGACTCATGGATTCAGTTCGTGAACCCATGCCTGAATCTTCTCCTTGATCTGGTCTCTCACTGCGATTGTTCTGGCGAGTTTCTCTTCCTGTGTGCCTGTAAACGTGGCAGGGTCGTCAAAACTCCAATGGAGGCGTTTCGTGACGCCAGGGAAAATGGGACAGCGTTCGCCGCTTGTTTCATCGCACACAGTTATGACATAATTGAAAATCCCTCCTTTTCTCCAAACGTCAAAAACATCCCTTGTGCTCTTACCGGAAATATCGATATTCATCTCCTTCATTGCGGCAACCGCGAGCGGATTGAGCTTTCCCGGTTCGATCCCCGCGCTTTCTGCTTGAAACCGATCACCGGCCAGGTGATTCAGCAGGGCTTCAGCCATCTGGCTTCTCGCACTGTTTTGGACGCAGACAAAAAGAACCTTCGCTTTGTCCATCTTTGACCTCCTGATTTGAAGTAGTTGTTTGCGGCAATTCCGTCACGTCTCATTAGCACTCACCCAGAACAGCCGGTAGAGTATACCTACCTATTCGTGTGGTCACTTCGTCATATATCAAAGCGATAGAGCTCCAAAAAATCACATGCCGCAACTCGACTTGCGGTCGACTTTCCGTAGCTTCTTTCTGTCCAGTGACACCTGCGCATCATCTGAAAACGCAATTTTCAACAAGGCCAGTTGCGATCGAACGAAGCTGTTGCTTGATCGTTCGTTCAACCGGTAGTTGACCCATTTTCCATCTTTCCCGTCCAAGATGAGCTCAGCATCACGCAAGATAGATAGATGCTTTGAGACGGTGGAGTTGGAGAGATCCAGAACCTCCCTGACTTCACACACACAGAGCTCCCTTTCCTCCAGCATCTTGACGATACGCATGCGATTGGGATCACTCAGTGCTTTGAAGACCTTGACGGTATCCCGCTTCATGGCGTTATCATTTCGTTATTTAACGAAATAAATTCATCTCAGACTTCAATAGCAAATTCCATGTGTTAAGTTAGTGTTACCTTATCTCGCCCCAGGGTCTTGCCGACGTCAACACTTGTAGCGTATTAGTAGTCACAACCGCCAGCCACGGTAGCCGCCGAAAAAGGCCAGTCGCACCGCCAGAGCCGTGACTGACTCATCGAAGAGACCTTCTGCACCGTAATTCCTATTGGTGCGAAATCCCCTCCCAGATTTGGTATTCAGGTAGCAGGAAACGGACTGTCGATCCTTATAAATCGAGCCCCAGAGGGGGTATTGACAATGGCATGATATATGAGTATATACTCATATACTGATATCATCAATAGATGAGCGTCATTTAATTTGCTGGAGTCAGATCATGCAAATCAAGATTCTCGGTTCCGGTTGTGCCAATTGCAAAACACTGTTCCGTCGGACGGAGGACGCTCTTAAAGAACTGAATATCCAGGCCGAACTCATCAAAGTGGAGGATATTCAGGGGATCATGTCTTACGGCATCATGTCCACCCCGGGACTCGTCATCGATGAGAAGGTGGTCAGCCAGGGACGTGTCCCCTCGGTTGACACACTCAAGGGAGTTATCCTGGAAGCTCGTGGAGTGGAAAAAGCATGATGGAAAAGCGCATCCCGATCCTTCCGTTCGCCCTTCTACCACTGTGGGTGATTCTGTACATGGCGCTCCAACCCGGAGTGGACTATTTTGTCGACAAGTTGCTTTCGCTCTCCCAGGGGACAGCACTGACAGAGGCTCTCCGTTTCTTCCTGTTTGAAACCCCCAAAGTGCTGCTGCTTTTGACCCTTGTTGTCTTTGGGGTGGGAATTATTCGGACGTTTTTCGCACCGGAGAGAACACGGCAGATTCTGGGAAACAAACCGCTTCTTGCGGGGAACGTTCTGGCGAGTCTGCTTGGTATCGTCACACCCTTTTGCTCTTGCTCGGCTGTGCCTCTTTTTATCGGTTTCGTCGAAGCCGGGGTTCCGCTCGGCGTCACGTTCTCGTTTCTTGTAGCAGCTCCTATGATCAATGAAGTGGCCGTTGTCCTGCTTTTCGGACTGTTTGGGTGGAAAACCGCGTTGCTGTATATGGGGACAGGTCTGCTCATTGCAATCAGCGCGGGGTATATCATCGGCCGCCTCCGCGTTGAGCGATTTGTTGAGGAGTGGGTGCATGAGATAAAGTCGGGACCTGGTATGAGCGAAGACCGTCCGACATGGTCCGATAGAATCAAGAGCGGTATGGAGGCCGTGCGGGACATCATTTTGAAGGTATGGCCCTATATCATTGCAGGCATTGCGGTTGGTGCGTTCATTCATGGTTGGGTGCCGCAGGACTTCATGGCGGGAATTATGGGAAAATCTCAATGGTGGTCCGTTCCTCTGGCGGTGGTTATTGGGGTCCCGTTGTACTCCAATGCTGCGGGGATCATCCCAATCGTCCAGGCATTGTTGGAGAAAGGCGCTTCGCTCGGTACGTCTCTCGCATTCATGATGTCGGTTATCGGGCTTTCGCTCCCGGAGACGATCATTCTACGCAAAGTACTAAAGCTCCCCCTTATCTTCATCTTTATTGGTGTGGTTGCTTTGGGTATTGTGATTGTAGGATACATATTCAACGCTGTGTATTAGAATTTACTCCCGAAAGGAAGGGATCGACACCATGCAAAAGACCGCTGCAGACCTTCAGGCGGAAATCCTCCTCGCGCTGGCACATCCCAACCGCATCCGGATTCTTGAGGAATTGCGTGAGGGAGTGAGGTGCAACTGTGAAATCGCGCCGGCACTGAAACTTGAACAGTCTAATCTCTCCCGTCATCTGAAAATTCTCATGCAGGCCGGCGTGCTCATTTCCTGGAAGGAAGGATCGCGGGTGAACTTCAAAGTCGCGGATCAGCGGATATTCAAGACGCTTGATCTTGTCGCGGACCTTGCCCGGCGAGACGTGAAGCAAAAGGCCGAAGCCCTTGCTGTATAACGCACCAGCTGGCGCCTCACCAGTGAATAAAGAGCGCCCCCAAAACCCACGATAATAATCCATCGGAATCGAGACTATGAAAACCTTCGCGCAACTCGGGTATTCGATCATGCTCCTTGTGGTCTTTTCTACAGGTTCAGCCTTTGCACAGAATCAGAAAACGCCGTTGGGAAAGACTCCTCCGGCGACAATGGGCCGGACACCGCTCGTCACGTTCGTCGAGTTGGGTTCCGTACGCTGCATTCCCTGCAGGCAGATGCAGCCGGTCATGAAGTCCATAGAGAAGAAGTACGGTGACCAGATCAGAGTCATATTTCACGACGTCTGGAAACCTGAACAGGCGGAGCAAGCGAAAGTGTATGGAATACGGCTGATTCCGACGCAGGTTTTTCTTGACGCCAACGGGAAAGAATTCCTTCGTCATGAAGGCTTTTACCCGGAGGAAGAGATAGATCGCTTGCTCCAGAAGAAGGGCTTGAAACCGCTACAGGAGGGGTAGGAGGATGATTGAGCACCTTTTCACGTGGCTGACCCTCGCAATGAACGACCGTTTTGAGATCGCATTGCTCGCGGCGATAGGATGGGGAGTCACGAGTATCATACTCAGTCCCTGTCACCTCTCGAGCATACCCCTTGTGATCGGTTACCTCACCAGTCAGGGACCTGAAGGCATCAAGCGCCCTTACTCGCTCTCTTTCGTATTCGCGACCGGCATCCTCGTCACGATCGCCTTAATCGGAGCGCTCACCGCTTCCGCAGGCAGGATGCTGGGCGACGTTGGCGTCTGGGGGAACATTGTGATCGCCGGAGTATTTTTCATCGTCGGTCTCTATCTCATGGATCTCATCAAGTTGCCGTGGAACGGGATTAGCCCCCAAACCTCCCGTGCCCGGGGGTGGAAGGGTGCATTACTGCTGGGTCTCATCTTCGGCATAGGGCTCGGTCCGTGCACGTTTGCCTACATGGCGCCGGTGCTCGGGGTGGTGTTTACCGTTGCGACAGCTCACCCTCTCCAGGCGCTGAGCCTTATTGCCGCCTTTGGCATTGGACATTGTGCGGTGATCGTTGGAGCCGGAGGTGCTGCAGGAACGGTCCAGAAGTATCTCAATTGGACGGACCGATCGAAAGGCGCACTGTGGCTAAAACGTAGTGCCGGGGCGCTAGTGATGCTGGGCGGCGTGTATTACATCTACACGGCAATCTGAGATAGGACACAGGAAGTCTGTCATGGCTCACGCGTGTTGCCCAAAACCGAATGTGAGGATCATCAAGGTTGCAGAGTTCGAAGCAGGGCTCGTCGGCCTTGATCAGGTGCTGCGCAATGTCTACCTGAGTGGGAAAGTAAACGACGAGGAGATCGAAAGAGATCTGCTCAAAGGGATAAAGGAATGCGGGAACTATGTGTCGGGGTCGAGAGAGGAAGACTATATGAAAGCTCTTCTGCGTGAATACCAAAAGTATGTAATCAGTGTTCATAGTAACGGAATTGAGGATAATGCTCGCCCTCATCGCGGCTGAACAGAACTTCCTCAGAATGCGCATCTGGGTGAATCACCCAGATGCCCCCCGAAAACTGATCCAAGATTAAGTTAGGAAAGTTTTTATCTTGGATCAAAAGGAGGGAACAATGGGCAGACAGAAGCATACGGCGGAGCAGATCATCGGGAAGCTCAGGGAAGCGGAGGTGCTGCAGGCGAAGGGAATGTCGATGGA
>Ga0182011_10002341_pt1 | contig 16029 bp, 15 predicted proteins | sample 711E1DmetaG_FD_120481 | JGI IMG/M metagenome (GOLD analysis project Ga0182011, IMG submission 120481) | Permafrost microbial communities from Stordalen Mire, Sweden - 711E1D metaG | ecosystem: Environmental > Terrestrial > Soil > Wetlands > Permafrost | place: Sweden: Stordalen | collected... | reverse complement strand
TCGGCCCCTCCAGGGCCGGAATGTTCGTTTGGCTTCTCTTTCCGTAGGTTTCCACCTACGGCTACTCACAGTTTCCCGCTTCGCGGGACGGAAATGGCGCCTTATTCTAGCGCCTATGCCCCCAAGGGGGCGAGGGAACAGAAATTCTTAGTTTTGGTGTTCTGTCCATAATGGCAGGCGGCAGAGCCGCGTTGGCCATTCGAAGGGTTTGCGAATTTGGACAGCCGTGGTCATAGATCGCGCTACAAGACACCAAACCGCACCTCTACCCCCGCCTGAAACAAAGGGCAAGGCAATCCAATAAAATGATAAAATCCTCAGCGACGTGAAACTTAGAGCCTTGCCATTCTTGTGGTGCAGTCTGGCGTTAATCATCGGAGGCTGTCCGAAGCGGCAAGCCTCCACGCGAATCGTGTACGTTCCTTCGCCGCCACCCGCGGCCACGCAGGCTTCCGCCGCAGACGCGCCGACCATGGTCATCGAAGAGCCGGCGCCACCCGAACCCCCAGCGGCGTCGCCTCAGCCAACCCCCACTCCTGAACCAGCGCGGCGGCGACGCGTCCTGCGCAGGGAAACACCGGCCGCAGCCCCTGCGAACAACCCCGATACGGCCGAGCCGCCTGCTCCTCCGGTGCCCTCATTGGAGCCGCGGGAGAGTTCCGCCCAGCAAGCAGCTCTGCGCCGCCAAATCCAAGGGTTGCAGGATGACGTCCGGCAGCGAATCGCCAAACTCAGCCGAGCGGGACTATCCGGCGCGGATCGCAAGACCCTCGACGATGCGCGCACCTTTTTCGCACAGTCCACTCGGGCGCTGAATGAAGCCGATTTCCAACGCGCGCTTAACCTGGCGCGTAAGGCCTCCCTGCTGGTTTCAGCACTCGAACCGTAATGCGCCCCATATGAGCGACCCCCATTTGACAATTGAGCAACTGAGCAATATTTTGTTGTTATTATGAAAGTGAATCAGTGATTGCAGAGATGGATTTCTTCAAGGCGCCGACCGCCAATTTCCGTTTGCTTTGTGAGGTTCGCGTAAACGGGCTGGAATGGCCATTTTCAATCGACAGATATCAGGGCAACCCTTCGACCGCCTCGTGATTCCAATGGATTTAGATGTAGAGTCCCCGCGGTTGCCAGGTAAGCGCCCCATTGGGCTCAAAGCCAAGAAAAGGAGGTACGGATGCCAGCGAAAATCTCGCACCACCGGAGCGTTTGTATTGCCAGCTTCGTTTGCGTATGTCTATTCGTTATATTAGCCCCGTCGCTGATGGCGCAAACGCATGGAACGGGAGCATTGACAGGCACGGTTATCGATCCCTCTGGCGCCCCGGTTGCGTTTGCCATGGTCACGGCGACAAGCATAGACACTGGCCAGGTGCAACCTGCGGCCACGGGGACGGACGGCACTTATAACTTCAGTCTGCACCCGGGCGACTATCATATGAGGTTTGAGTATCGCGGTTACAAGACGGCGGAGTTTCCTTCGGCAACGATCAACGAGAACGAGACGATGGTTTTGGATCGGAAGCTCGAGGCGGACGCGCAAACGAATAGTAATACAGCAGCGCCTGCTCAGCAGCCCGCACCGACCCCTTCCAATAACCCGACGGCGCCTTCGCTGGAGGATCTCGGCATCACTCCGGCCCAAGTCAAGGGCAATCCCAAGGCTCAGGCACTCCTCGACCGACGGACACACATGCTTAAGGTCCATCAGCGGCTCGGATTGATAACAATTGCTCCTTTCGCCGCCACGCTCATCAGTTCCGCGACCGCCGGTGGAAGGCAGACCAGCACCACCGGGCGTGACCTGCATGCCGCCCTGGGTGTGACGACGGTGGGGATGTATTTCACGACAGCTTACTTTGCCATCCGGGCGCCCAGAATACCCGGCACACAAACCCGAGGGCCCATCCGCTTGCACAAGGCCCTGGCCTGGATTCATGGTCCGGGAATGGTCCTGACGCCCATCCTGGGGGAGATGGCTTTCGCTCAAAAGAACCGCGGGGAAAGGGTTCACGGGATCGCCTCGTTCCACGGGCCGGTGGCCATCGTAACGGGAGCGGCATTTGGATTGGCTGTAGTATCTGTATCCTTTAAATTCTAAAGAGGGCTTATGCTGGGAAAACTACTGATAGGTTTCCTATTGTTATTCCCTCCCGCCTTTGCCGGAGCGGATAGCCAATGGGTGCTTGATCAAGGGACTCTCACCTATCATGTATCACATCCGCTTCACCAATTCGATGGCGTCAGCCGTGCGGCGCGCGGCAAGGGCATCTGCCATAATGGGCAATGTGATTTCCTGATCGCGGTGCCCGTGAAGTCATTCGATTCGGGTGACAGCAACCGTGATCTTCACACGCTGCAAGTGACGCGCGGCGCGGAATTTCCCATCGTGACCGTGCGCACCCGAATGCCCGAATCGGCTTCCACATCAGCGACGATCTATCTCGATCTGGAGATCCAGTTCACCGGCCAGACAGTCCAGTACAAGCAGATTCCATTCCAACGGGTGTCTCAGGGAAGCGAGACCCGGATCACGGGAACAATTCCGGCAAAGTTAACCGACTTCAAGATCGACCCGCCGTCGCTCCTGACGATGCCCATCAAGAACGACATTCCAGTGCGCGTCGACCTGACTTGGCGTCCGATGTGAAGGGTTGGCTCGTGTCCCTCCGTTCAGGTTGGCACATGCTACCAACAGCGATAGAAGAATCATGAATCAGCAAGGCTGGGTGAGCAGCATTCGGGCAGTGTTCTGAGCTCAAGCGGCGAATGCAGATTTTACGGCAAGTCCAAAATAGGAGGCCAGCGATGAAAACATTCGCGGCGGGCGTAGTCGTAACCCTTGTCTGTATTATCGGGGGAGTGTACGCCTACTTCGCAGGAGGCTTCGCGCCAGTGGCTACCGCCTCGGTTCCCATGCCGTTCGAAAGGAACCTGGCGAATATGGCGCTGCATGCGAAAGTGCAAAAGGAAATGCCAAAGACGGTCCCGATTGAGGCCAATGAAGCCAATTACCTTGCTGGCGCGCATGAGTATCTCACAAATTGCGCGGTGTGCCATGGGGTTCCGGGGAAGGAGAAAACTGTGATCGCCCGCGCAGAGTTTCCCATACCGCCGAAGTTATTGGAGGGGGAAAGGCGTCACCGACGATTCGCCCGGCGAGACATTTTGGAAGGTGGCGTATGGAATTCGGCTGACGGGAATGCCGGGTTTCAATCAGAGCCTGTCCGAGACCCAGATGTGGCAGATCTCGCTGATGCTGGCGAATGCGGACAAGCTTCCCAATTCGGTCACCGCGGTGTTAGCGGGACAACCCGAGACGCCCAAGCCGGCACCAGCGGCCGCAGCCGGCCGCCCAACTGTAACGAAGTAGTTTCCAGGTAGGGGAAGGGCGGGGTGAAACACCTGGCGATCAGGAGATCTTATCTTGTTTAACAACCTGCGAAACAAAGTGATTGCTTGGAGGAGCAGGTGCTGAGCCGTCATGAGTCCCAAAGCGGATCTCCATGGGTGTGTTCTTAGGGAATACCACGTCCACGCCACGCGCCACAAAGTGAGAATAAACCGCCCAACCCGCGCCATAGAAAGCAAAACCAGCGCTGACTGGACGTGAGTGAGCCAGCAGGCTGGCCACGGCGCCCACGAATCCCAGGCTTGCTACACCCCTTATTCCTGCTCCGCCATAGTCCGCACCATGCCCAACGGCGCCCGCGTGGATTCCGCGCCCTTCGTCGAGGTCCAGAGACGTGGCCGCCAGCAAGACGTCGATGGCGGGCATGACGTAGTTCGTCTTGGGCGTTACAGCATGGGCGCCGCCTTCGGCATCGAGCTGCAAGTGACCCTCTGAGTCAGCGTCGACTGCTTGCAGGCTGGCCTCAACCTTGCGGGGCGCGCCGGGGGTAAGCTCTAACTGCCGAAACGTAAAGCGGAGTTGTCCGTTCCGGCCGAATAGACGGGCAGGAACCGCTTCCATGATGGTCCCGTTTAGCCGCGCGCCTTCCGGGAGGATCAGGGTATGGTCAGAAGAAAAAAGAGGTTGTGATACCACAGCGCGAACCGGAGTGTCCCGGTGGTCAGTCGCAGAACTCAGGGGCGAAACCAAGCGGACGTGAACGAGCCTTCCAGGTGGTATGGGCCCTCCCATTTTCTCCAACTGCTGGGCTGAGGGAGTTTCCGCTCCAAAGGTCAAGGGCGTTTTGAGTTCGGCGGTGAAGTTTGTGCCCACCGGCAAAGACGGTCGATGGTAGGGCAATCTTGCTGACAGCGCCGCCTTCAGCCGCTGCATCTTGCCCGGCGCGGTCACATTGTTGATCGCGGCCTCTTCCTGGTTCAACACCTGCTGATGAACCTGTTCCACCTTGCTCGCCAGGCGTCCTTTTTTCTTCTTTTCGTTTTCGCCCGCAACCATATGAACCATGCTGGGCGCACCCTGCAACACGTTAGTCTGCAAGGCGATGCGCTTCCCGTCAGCCTCCACCAAGGTGTTGAAATCTACGTGTGCGTGCCGCATGGGTGTGAAGTTGCCATTGGCGATAGCAAGGGCTCGGTCTTTGCGCGGAGCGTTGTCTACCTTAGTCACTTGCCCCATCACCCGGCTACCCGCGGGAATCACCAAGTGGTCAAACACGTAGACATTCTCGATCACCTTTCCCTCCACAGGAACACCGGCATGCTTGACGGGAACTTTCTTGGTCAAAACGATATGAAGGGGCGCTCCCACCTGGACAGTCAAGGGAAGAGCGCCGAGGTCCGTGGGCCGATCCTCAGCAAAATTCACCCGAACGCAGCGACAGAGAAGGGCCAAGCATGCTATAGACAGGTACATGCGCGTCCACATTACCATGTGCTAAAACCTCCAGGGTTTGGTCCTTGTGTGCCCGAGCCAATAGGATGCTCGCAGGGGAAGCAAGGTTGGCCAAGCGGGAAAATGCCGGACCTGGCGGAAGCTATCTCTTGAACAGTTTGAGGCGAATATCGGGCCAATATTCCTTGAGCAGATTGAAGAATGTGTCTTCTCCAACCATCACTCCCCAACGGCTAAGGTTCGCGGACACTGTCCGATCTTCTCGCGGGTAGTAGATATTGGAGATTCCGGCTGAGACACCGGCGCCCATGATTTCGGAGAAGTTAAAGGTCCTGTGACCCGCGTCAGTCTGCGTCACCCAGATGCGACTCACAGCATACCCGGTGCGTTTGAAAAAGCCGCCAGTTCCGAGACGAAAATAGCGAGGGTCTTCCCTCAGCAACGAGGGGACCACAGCTTCGGTCATGATATTCTCAATGGTCTGATCGGCGAACGAGGCCGCATAGCGTTTGATGTAGGGGCCCCAACTTTCCTCGCCCCAAGATTTTGGATCATCCTTCGTCTGTCCAAGTCCCGCGAAGGCTCCCGCGATGACGTACGCGTAAGGATCAAAGGAATCCTCCACAGCCAGCTTGAATTTTCCCTTTGCCGTCAGCGGCGCCATGCGGATATTGGGGTTCTCCACCGTCCGGTAATTGGGGAGAACTCCAAAAATGCGGTCATTCTTCGGCTGGACAGAATCCGCGGCCGGAGGCTCACTATTTGTTGAAGTCTGAGACCCGGAGGTGGGGGATTGTTGTGCCTCCGCAATGTTACCCCCACAGACAAGGACGAGAAGCATCGGCGCGCACAGCGCGAGCGAACCATAACGTTCACGAAAATCCGGGCTGGAAGCATTCATGATGCGATGAGATGCGGAGAATGCTCGTTCCTTTGCATTTCAACATAATGACCGCGGTGGCTGGCATATTGAATAGCCGCGGGAAAAAATCCTGTGGCTATAGCTTATATGCGGTTCAGAAAACGAATCGCGCCAGCAGATACACCGTATTATTGCCGCTCGCGTTGCGGCCCGCACCATCGTAGTTAATTGCGGCGCCGTTGAAACGTGTATATCCGGTATATTGAATGGCGAGCTGCAAATTCTGCATCGGCCAAACCGAGAAGTTAGTGATATACCCGGCGCCTCTCGGGTCGCCGTTGGCACTGCCGGTTACCGGGGTCTGTGATGCATACAGCACGGGGTCGACAGTTCCCCCGGTATCGAACCAACCGAGCGTGGCAGAATAGCGATTGCCGAAATGGTATTCGGCATTTACCAGAGCCGTGTTCAGGTGGTGCTTGCTCTGTTGTGCTCCCTTCCCAGCGAAGGTTGCGGCCAACGCTGAATTTTCGCCGATATACGTTCCGCGCAGCGAAAACACATCTTTCCTGAACAACGTGCGATCGTACTGAAAGTCCATTGCCCAGTCCGTGTACACATCCTTGAGGCCGACTATCGCTTCGGGGGTCGACGCCATGTGCATTCCATAGCTGCCTATTTCAAACTGGGTCGTCGGCGTCGATTCCTGCCAAGCGACGCGCCAGTATGGCGCCACCCCATGGATGTTGAAGGGAGCACTTCCTGGATTAGGTTGAGGACCACCCACATGGTCCGAGCGATAGATCGTTCCATCCACATACAGATGATTGTCCCACATTGCGTAGCCACCGAATCCTGCGACGTCCTGCGCCAAAGCGCCTCGAATGATGGGAGCGACGGCAGGAGTGGGTGCGAAGTCGCTAGAGATCCACGGGAGACCCCATGCCGGCGTATCATTCCAAAGGTCCTCTACGGTCGGGTTGTTATTGAAGTTCACGCCGTAATCGAGCTCCTTACCCGCGAAATTCCTCTTATTCGCGTAGCGGATATCCGTATTATCGATGCCGAAATGGTCATTTTGGGTATCATAGGTTACTTGAAAAAAACTGCCGACGTGGGTTGTCCATGCCCCAGCAAGAAAGAGCGACAGATCCTGAGGAAATTCAAAATTGCCATTCTGGGTCACCGGCTGGGGTGATTTGGTTGCGGTGAATGAGGTCTCGAACAACACGGAAAGGGGCAGTGAGGCGAGAAGATCAAGCCCTGCATGCCGCTTATTTGAATTGTCTGTAATCCCTTGCTTCTCCTTATCTTTATCAACATAACCGAGCAGCTTGAATTTTCGTCCCGCAGGGTTGAGTTCCGGAGGCGTGTAGTGGCAGCCACTGCACGGCAACCCCGTCTGGCGCGAATAGCTCGGAACCGCCCGCACGCTGGTCGGATTCAGTGTGGCAAGAAATGCGAGAGAAAGCGCAGGAACTGACGCAAGTAAAGAAATCGCCACTTTTTTCATAGCACTCTCCTTTTAAGGTGGTTTACCTCAACGAATATTTGGGCCCCGGCCGCGCTGGAGCTTGGTAGGGAGGTTGAGCGATGGCGCGGTAATAGGCGATGACGGCCTCGATGTCATCTTGACTGAGCGTCTTTCCCCAGGGGGGCATGGAAGCTGACTTCCCCGCCGCGGCTCCACCCATCGTAATGACGTTTCGCATGAATTCGTCGCTGAGAGCGTTCAGCGTGGCGCCATCGTTGGCCAGCGGCGGATTGGGATTCAGGTTCGAGCGGTTGGAGGGGCCGGCGGGCGTGGAATCCGCGTGGCACCAAACACAATATTGGTAGAACATCCGCTTGCCTTGCGCCTGCTGATAATTGAGCGGAATCACATGCTGCGAGTCGTTCCAATCCGGTTCGCTGTCGTATGCCCGCGCCAGGGGATCGGGCGTGACCGCAGCGCGGTGTTGGCGACAGGAAGTGGCCAACCCAGCGACCAGGATGAGCGCAAGCGCGATGAGTAGTTTCGTTTTCATTGGCCCCTCCCGGATGCTCCGCGAGCATGGACGGGGCTGCCCTGTTTGAGCGTCATCAGATAGGCGGTCAGGGCGGTGCGCTCCTCGTCAGTGAAATCTCGATGGGGTTCAATCGCGTCAGGCTCCAGCGACTGCGGATTCTTGAGCCATTCCTCGATCCAGGCGGCGTTGATCCAGTTGCCGACATTGGTCAGATTGGGGCCAACGTAGCCGCCCGCAGAACCGATGGTGTGGCACGACTGGCACTGATACTTCACCTCATAAAGTTCCTTGCCGAGGCTCGCCATTTGCGGAGTGAATTGTTTGGAATCGACGCTGGCCGGATTCACCGTGGGTGTTTGCATAACCATGCTGAGGTAATCCGCCAGGACTGAAACCTCTTCGTCGGTCATGTTGAATTGCGGCATGCGGAAGGTGAGTGTGGGGCGCAGGGTTTGGGGATTTTTCAAGAACTCGGCGATCCACTTTTTCTGCGCGCGGCTTCCTTCCTTGGTCAGATCGGGCGCGAGTGTGCCACCGTATCCATTGAACCGATGGCAGACGTAGCACTTGTAGCGCTCATAGAGCTCGCTGAACGTCCCGCCCGGGCGAAACTGCGGGAGACCGGGAGTGAGAATCAGGCCTTCCAATCCTGCCGTGGTGGATTTCCCCGTCATGCTCAGGAGCGCCGTGGTGAGGGCGTCCAGGTCACCGGGAGAGAGCGAGTACTGCGGCATCCGCGCCGCAACATTCACGGAGACCGGATCGGTGATCTTGGCTTCGATGTAGGCGACGGGCGTGCGGAGAATCTTCGAGTTGCCGAATTCCAATTGCGAAACGGTTTTGCTGCCCAGGCCTGTCAAGTCCGGTCCGAAGTCTGTCTGCGGCGCCAGGCCCTTAATGGCATGGCAACTGGAGCAACCCTTTTCCGCGAATAAGCGCCGCCCAAGCTGGACCTCATCGGGAGCAGGCGCCTCGAGTTTCGGGACGTCGCTTAACAGGCTCGGATCGGTGAGCTTTGATTTGATATATCGAGTTACCAAAAACAGGTCCTGGTCGGACCACTGATAACGCGGCATCTCGGCATGGGGTAGATACGCCTGCGGGTTGCGCAGCCAAGCTGCCAGCCAATCCGGATTCACTTTGCTCCCCGCTTTGGTGAGTTCCGGCCCAATGTCGCCACCAATCAATTTGGTTTCGCCCGCGCGCGTGACCGCGAGCGAATGACACGTCGTGCAGAACATCTGCCGGAAACGCGTCTCGCCTTGATCGATCAGGTCGGGCCGTTTTTCCCACGCGGCCACCGTGCGGGGATCAAACTTGTAGGGCGGTATGGGCCCGCTTGCCAACGTGCTCAGATAACCGGAAAGGGCGCGCAGTTCCTTTTCGCTCAGTCGAAACTTGGGCATGCGCGGCTCCTCTTCGTTTTCGTAGCCGTTAACAAGCACGCTGCCGTCGCTCGCCGTGATGACACGTGGTGCTTTCAGCCACTCATAAATCCAGGCGCGGCTGACCTTGGTCCCGATATTGGTGAGGTTCGGGCCCAACATCACCGGCCGCTCGATTCCCTGCAAACGATGGCAGCCCACACAATTGAGCGTGGCAAGAAGCTCGCGGCCCCGATCGAGGCGCGGTGTCTGCGGCAGCCCGGCGCGATGGCAGGTCCCGCAGGAAGCTTGGATGTAGCGAATGGGAAGGATCGGTTGTTCCCAGGCGAGTGTCGTCTCATGCGCGTCGCGAACTTCCGTGGCCAGCCCCTGGCCGCGATGGCACATGACGCATCCCCAATCCCGTACACGGTGGGGGACCCCCGGGTGAGCGCGAAAGGGCTGCGGTACGGAAGCATCCAGCAGGCTTGGCTGAGTAATGCCTTGATGGCAGGTCGTGCAGCGATCAACCACCTGCATTTGCGGAATCCAGACTTGGTCGATCTCAGGACGGAAGTCGGCAAGCAGACGCTTGGTATCCGGCCGCGAGTCGGCGAAGCGGACGTAATCCCTCTCGTAGCGTCTCCAGTCGCTCAGGTAGTCGCGAATCGGCGAGATGGCAAGGACCATGAGAAAGACCACGCTCGAAACCGCGAAGATCAAACGCAGGCGCTTTGTGACTTTTCCCATCTCTTCAACAGGCATTTCAGCTCCAGGGCCAGACCCAGGACCAACCCGGGCCCCTGAAAAAAGTCCCTACCGCCGTTAGCGTTAGGGCGACGGCGATGAACCAGGTCATCACCCACCACGGCAGCGGCCGCGACCCCAGGAATTTCTGGAATCGCGAGTTGCCGGTGGGATTGAAATAAGGAATCAGCCCGAGCGCTCCTACCAGAGCGGTGGGAACCAGCACGGTCCATGCGTTGTAGATGGCGAGCAAAACAAACAGTACCGCGAAGGCTCCTGCATAAATCTGCAACCGCCGGCGGCTACGGTGCGCCCAGAGCGGCTCGCCTTCGATATTCACGTCAAAGTAAGGAATGACTACGAGCGCAAGAACCACCAGTGTGGGAATCAGAACTCCGGCAAGGACGGGAGGAAAGTAATGGAGCAATTCCTGAAGTCCCAGAAAATACCACGGCGCCTTGGCGGGATTGGGGGTGAGCAGAGGATTAGCGAGTTGCTCCAGCGGCGCGTCCCAGAAAAGCGCCAGCGCCACAAGTACAATTGTGAGAACTTGAAACGCGATCGACTCCCGCAGGATGACGTGCGGGAAAGACATGAGCTGCGGGCCAATCTCCTCTTTCACCTTGGCGGAGGTTTTACGCGTGATGAAGACAATCCGCCGTGGCTGTCGGAGGGCGTCCGAGCTGAAACCCACTTCGTAGCTATTTTTCTCACTCATGATCATCTCGCACCGTGAGTCCGCCGTCCTTTTGAATTCTCCAAAAATGCGCCGCGATAAGGGCCACGGCAGCCAGAGGCAGGATCACGCAGTGAAGCACGTAGAAACGTAGCAGTGCGTTCTGCCCGATGATGTGGCCGCCGAGCAACAGGAAACGAATAGGGCGTCCGAGGACGGGAATGTAGCTGATGATGTTCGTTCCGACGGTGATTGCCCAGAAGGCCAGTTGGTCCCAGGGAAGCAAATAACCCGTGTAGCTCAAGAAAAGCGTGACCAGCAACAAGCCCACACCGATTACCCAGTTGAACTCGTGCGGTGGCTTATACCCACCGCGATAGAAAACATGGAACATGTGCCAGAACACCGCCACCACCATGGCCTGAGCCGCGAGGCGGTGGAGGTTGCGGAGAAAGACTCCATTCGACACCACGTAAATCAAATCCTTCATGTCGCGGTAGGCGTCCGGCACGGCGGGATGGTAATAAAACATCAGCAGAATCCCTGTGATCGTCAGCACCACGAAAAGGAAGAACGAAATCGACCCCAGGTAATACGTGGCCCTGACACTCAGAGATTTTTCGCGCACCTTCACGGGCAGCACGTGCAGTCCGAGATTGCCGAACACCGCCAGACTGCGGGTGCGATTGGTGCGCGCCGGGCCACGGCGAAAGATCGAGCGCCAGAGGCGTGTTTGCCGGAGCTGTTCGAGCCATTGCTGGGTCCAAATGGTTGTGGCCATGCGTCCTCAGACTTTCAGAATCTCCGTTTCGATGACAACATCGAGCTTGTCGACCACCAGAACTCCGTCCTCCCCCACTGTCACCGCAAAATGAGGGAGCGGCCGGGGCGCGGGCCCTGCTTCCACGTTTCCGGTTCTCGAGAATTTGCTCCCGTGGCACGGGCAAGCGACCTGGTTTGACTCCGGTTTCCATTCCGTGATGCAGCCGAGATGCGTACACACCGCAGACAATGCCCACATCCCTTTGTCCGTGCGCACGATGTAAACCTGCTGGTCCTGAAGGTAGGTGACCGAATTTACGGGGTAGTCGTCCGGCGAGCCGGCGCGGAAGGTGGTGGGCGGCTCAAACAAAACGTTCGGCGATGCATACTTCACCGTGACCATGGCGGCGCCGAGCCCGGCAATCGTCAGAGCGCCCCCGGCGATTTCATTAAGGAAATCGCGACGGCTGGCTGCGTTTTTTGCTTCCGGCTTTCCTGGAGGGTTCGGTTCACCGGGCATATTCACTCTCCCTGGTCTTTTCCTGCACGCTGTCGGGGTCGTGGTCAAAAACCTCAAAGGCTTCCATGGTGATGGTGTGCGCGGGGCAGCGTTCAGCGCAGAGTCCGCAACGGATGCAGATGGTTTCGTCTTTCACCATCACGGAGCCTTCCGTGGCGGGAAGTTCGCCGGGCGTCAAGTGTTGAAAAGTGATGGGATCTGGTCCCAGCGTCGCAACGATCTGCTGCTTGTCCGCGTCGGATACGGTCAGTTGGCTGAGGGGCACAAGTTGCAGGCAGTTTTCCGGGCAGACATCCACGCATCCGCCGCAAAGGATGCACTCCGAACCTTGGGTTTCGTTGCCGTCGAAGATCGTGTTGATCCAGCACTGGAGACAGCGGGAAGCTTCACGGCGTGCCTCTTCTTCGGTGTAGCCGGTCTCCACTTCCGCCACGCCGGTGCGACGGTCGAGCGAAATCGTAGGAACAGAGAGCCGCGAATATTCGTCGTAGCCCTCAGCCATCTGGTGATGGTCGAGCACCGTGATCTGCACATAACGAGGTTGGGGCTTCCACTCGGAACCTTGCAGGTAACGGTCGATCTCCTCCGCGGCCTTCTTGCCATCGGCTACGGCGCTGATGATGAGGCGGGGGCCAAAGGCGATGTCGCCGGCGGCGAAAATACCAGGCGCCGTTGTTTGGAGGGTATCGGGATCAATCTTGACGGTTCCCTGACGCGTGGTCTCGATTCCGTCTTGTGGCTTCAGGAACGAAAGGTCGGAGGTCTGCCCGATGGCCAGAATCGCGGTATCGCAATCGAGAACGCTCTCCGTCCCGGGCTCGAAAGCAGGGTTGAAGCGGTGCTGAGCGTCGAAGACCGATGTGCAGTGAATCGTTTCGAGCCCGGTCAGTTTCCCGTTCTTACCGACAAACCCCCTGGGACCGCGCGAAGTGTGGATTTTCAGGCCTTCGTCGAGAGCCTCCTCAATCTCTTCCTCGAAGGCCGGCATTTCGGCGCGTGATTCAAGGCAAACTATGTGAACTTCCCGCGCGCCCAACCGCAGCGCGGTGCGGGTGACATCCATTAACTCCTTCATGGCCACATCGCGCTCCGCGTCGGTGAGCCGGTCGGGAAGAAGGGATTTGCTGAGCGCATCGAGAGTCTGGAGTTGCTGCTTACGGAGGGCCGTGCGCGCCACGTCTATCGCCACGTTGCCCCCTCCGATCACCACCACGCTGCTGCCGATCGAAAAGCGGTAGCCGAGGTTCGCGTTAAGCAGGAAATCCGTGCCGGTGATGACGCCGTCAAGGTCGCGCCCGGGAAGCATCAGTTCGCGGCTGCGGTGTAAGCCAATGGCTAACAAGACGGCCTTGAACCCTTCCGCGCGCAGGTCGTCGAGCGAAAAGTCGCCCAGGCGGCTGTTGAGACGCAAGTCAGGCCCCAATGCGAGGATCTCGCGGACTTGCGCCTGCACCACATCGCGCGGCAGGCGGTATTCGGGAATCCCCAGGTGCAGCATGCCTCCGGGCACCGGGGCAGCTTCGAAAATCGTGACGGGATAACCCAGCAGGGCGAGGTCGTGCGCGGCCGCAAGGCCCGCAGGCCCGGAACCAATCACCGCCACGCGCTCCGAGTGAGTCACGCGGGCCTTCTCCGGGTAGAGGTCCAACGGAGTGCGCGATTCCGGCCCGTGACGCTCCGTGACAAAGCGCTTAAGAGCACGAATGGAGATGGGCGTGTCAAACTGCCCGCGGCGGCAGGCGGTTTCACAAGGATGGCCGCAAACCCGGCCGCAGATCGAGGCGAGCGGGTTTGGAGCGCGGGCGTAACGGTAGGCTTCCGCGTACCGGCCTTCCGCAATCAGCGCCACATAGCGGCCCGCTTGGGTGTGGACCGGACAGGCCTGCATGCAGGGGAAGTTCGATTCCAGCCAATCCAGGTCGACGAGTTTTGTTCGCTGCTCGCTCACGCTACTGCTCCGCTCGATTCGCACTCAACCCCAATGCTGTTCACTTAAGGGTTTTTGGAAAACTGCTTTTCAATTTGTTCCTGGCGACCCCCCGCGTGAATAAACAGCCCTCTCCCTTGGGGAGAGGGTGTCCCGATCTGATCGGGACGGGTGAGGGGTCACTTCCGTTCGCCAGCCATGTTGTTGTAATCCTTCGCCACCTCAATCCACGGGCTCAGCGCGTCACCGTGATGTCGACGGAGGCCGATCCACCCGCGACCGAAACGGATTGCGATGCAGGCTTGCCCACCTCGCCCCACGTCTTCAGCGTGTAGCTGCCGTCGGGAACGTCCTTGATCTCAAAATTCCCTTCCTTATCCGTCACGGCGAAGTAGGGCGTGGGAACGATCACCACATAGCCGGACATCTCCGGGTGCACGTTGCAGAGCAGCGCGGCAACCCCGAGGTCATTAAAGGTGAATGATTTCTCCTGACCCTGCGGCCAGGTTCCCATATTGTGAGCCAACTTTTTGTTGCCGCTTATGGAGGGCCAGTAAACGTTGTGCCCCACCGGGTCGCTGTTCAAGAATTGCACCGTGGAGCCTTTCAGGACGACGAGCACGTGCGGGACAAAGGCCATGTGCTTTTGATCCGCCAGGGCGGGTTTCGCGGGCGGAGTGAACGTCTTGCCAGGAATGGCGTCAACATAGACGGCGATGTCTTCCGCAGACCGCAGGCCATGGGCCGTGACTTTGCCCTTGATTTCCCCGGCCATGGCCAGGGCTCCGAAACTGAGCAACAGGAAGCTAAGTGTAAGAATCCGGTGTAGATTTTTCTTCATGTTTTCACCTCAAATTCAAGATACTGACGGTTCTCCAAGCCCATCGGAGGTCCCGCCGTCAGCACGTTCCGACCCGTAGAATCGGCGCCTTCTACAGCCATAAACCGGGGACATCGGCACCCTTTTGTGTCAAACAGCAACTGCACCATAAGCGGAGGATAAATGGGAGCAAGGGGGTGGGTCAGTGATGGGCAACCATGGGCATTGTGACCTGCGTCACAACGGATTCGATAAAACGGACACAAAGCCCTACACAAAAGACCTTTCGGGCTTAATTGCCGCACAAAGTTCAGCTTATGTTGATTTTTTCCTTTGTATGAACGTTGTGGCTTGCAACATAATAGCGGTAGCAAGGTGACCACATGTCCGATGATGTACTACGCGGCCCCTACAATCTGAAGGTCATCGAAAACTGCTTTGGGTGTGTCACAAAAGACGAAGGGCTATTCTGTCAACTTCCCGACGCTGCGCTGGCCACGCTTAATACTCTCCGCCAAACTGCCTATTACCCCAAAGGGGCATTGTTGTTTGTTGAAGGGCAACGGACTCGCGGACTCTTCCTCATCTGCGCTGGCCAAGCGAAGCTCTACGTGAATTCCGCGGAGGGGCAGAGCCTCACGCTGCGGATCGTGGAGCCCGGGGAAGTGCTCTGCCTAAGCTCTCTGATTGCGGATGAATCCTACCCCGCCACCGCTGAAACGTTGTGTCCCAGCCAGGTGGGCTTCCTCCCTCGTCTGGCCTTTCTTCAGTTGATGCGTGCGCATCCGGATGTTTCCCTGCGGGTGGCCAAGCATCTCAGCATGGAAATCAGCAAAGCGTGGCAGCAGACGCGCATGTTGGCGCTGGCCCCGGATACGCACGCCAAACTCACTCAATTCCTTTTCGAATGGGCAAACAAGCACGGCCAGGTGACTGCTGACGGTCTGCGCATCACACTGCACATGACCCATGAGGAAATCGCCCGCAACATCGGCGCCTCCCGCGAAAGCGTTAGCCGCATCCTGAGCGATTGGAAGCAACGCGGAGTGATTCATGTGAGCGGTGGAACCGTTACCATCCCCAACCCTAAGGAATTTCGCGAGGCCATGGTTCCCGTGCGCTCAAGATAAAACGCCTATCCGACCTCTCCAGCTTCGCACAGTCCACTCGCGCTCTGAATGAAGCCGACCCCCACCGAGCGTTTAACCTGGCACGTAAGGCGTCCCTGCTGTTTTCAGCACTCGAACCGTAATGCGCCCCGTATAAGCGCCAATACGGCCTCCTGCCCCGGAATGATAGCTTGCAAGCGATCAACGAGGAGGGCTGTCCCCAACAGTCATGCAGCAAGCCAAATCTGTGTATGCCACTTTCCGGCGAGGCGGCTTTTCAAGCTGAATCCTGAGTTGTGGTCTACGGGTGGCGGTAGAGTAGGAGAGTAAGCGATGCCGAAGCACGTCTTCCTCTCCCCTCGTCAAACCGGACGTGCGGATTTCCCGCATCCGGCTTTCACGCAAACTCTCGCTGCCCGGCAGTAC
>Ga0182011_10002339_pt1 | contig 16031 bp, 15 predicted proteins | sample 711E1DmetaG_FD_120481 | JGI IMG/M metagenome (GOLD analysis project Ga0182011, IMG submission 120481) | Permafrost microbial communities from Stordalen Mire, Sweden - 711E1D metaG | ecosystem: Environmental > Terrestrial > Soil > Wetlands > Permafrost | place: Sweden: Stordalen | collected... | reverse complement strand
TTGTCGGTACATTTTTATCTCCCTGCTTTGCATCTACAGGCAACATTTCAATTCCGGCATTAAGAGTATTACTATTATAATAGGTGTAATAGTCTGACTTCAATACATCTTTTTTATCATAGGTCTCCATCTGCATATATATGCGGCCGGTAAATTTATATTCATCATCATATTTGATGTCGATTTTCGCGCCAAACAATCCACGACCTGTGGCTTTGGTACCGCCTTTACTCTGAGCAGAAGTAGTGTCCGATTGCTTCTTATCAGCTTGCTGTTTTGCTTTGGCTTCATCCCTGTCACTTTTATCAACTGCCGAATCAACTTTATGTTCAAGCTTTCTGTCAACTGCCCTTCTTAAAAGCCAGGTTTGGGCATTTGAGGTGGCAGATAACATCATCGACATTACAACTAACAGAATTATTGATCTTGTTTTCATGTTTAAGAGTATTTATTGATTTTAGTATAAAGTTACGAAACTATGGTAAATATTACCTAGGGCAACTTTAAAAATAATAAACATTTTACAAATTCTGTCCTATAACGAGGATTTATCCCGTGTGAATAAAAGAAAAGAGGCTACACTTGCATGTAACCTCCTATAATTATTAATAGGATAGCCGGTACCTTTCCTATGCAGCGATTACTTCAGCCGGTCTCTCCTTTTCCCTCAGAACAGATTCATATAATGAGGCAAATGAGCTGCATATCCACATAAGAGCCGGAAAAATTCCGACTATTACCATACAAAGTCCGAAGATTACAATAAAGATAGATACAAATCCCATGAAGAATATCTGCCATCCATGACCCTTTGTAAGCTTCCAGCTTAATTCCACAGCCTCAATCGGATCGAGCTTTTTGTCCATTATAATATAAGAAACAAATGCCAGCCGGCATCCGATTATTATCCCAGGAATAATGAGCGCAAATAATCCAAGGACAACCAGAGCAAATACCAGCAGGTTTGCAAGAATAATATGAAGATAATTCTCCATAAATCCTTTTATCAGGTACTCAAAATCGGGTTTTATCTTCCTGACTGCCTGGACAAAGATCATACTACCACCATATTCAAATACTGGTTTAACCAGAAACGAATATAGCATAGCCAGTAATCCGAAAAAAACCGCAAAGAGTCCCAATGCTCCAAGAGCGGGTAAATAATTCATACTATGTCCAATATTAGATCCAATAATATGACCCATATTCCATGGAATATTATGCAGATCAGATATATCAAACTTAAAATTGAACATTTTAAAAGGTGCGGCAACAACAGCCAGGATAAGAATTACCAGGAATAACCTTAGGAAATTATCCGTCATAACTCTCCATCCGGCACCAAAGCTGTTCCCAAATCCAGGCACTAATTTGTATTCACTACTTGTTTCCATATGTACATTTATTAAAGTTAAATAACCGGTGAATATTTCTGAATCAAATTTAAGTCTCGCATTCTTTCCGGGCTTCATACTATAGTAGTGATTTTCTTTTTTCCTACTTTAGTATGTAATACAATACTATGGTATTGGCTATTTTTGAACTTTAGGTTATAACGGATTTTTATACCTTTATAAAATGTTGAATTGGCTTGGATATTTAATATTTATTTTATCGGTTGCTATGGCTGCGGGGGGAGTTGTTCTCTCTTCAAGATTAAGGAACAGATATCACCACGAAATCTTTTCAACACTGATCTATTTCCAGGTATTTATTTTTACTTTCGGATTTTATGGAATATGGGGTCAGGTAGTAATTAAAGCTTTTCTTTCGACATACATTTCAACTGAACAGCTGGTAAGGTTCTCAGATATTTCCAGGCTGCTTGGTCTGCCATTCCTTGTTTTTGCCTGGTTGATGCTATTACAGTTTTCATTTGGAATATCAGGAAGAAAGAATAGCAACTGGTTTGTCTTGGTGTTCCTGCTGTTAAATTTCTCGATAATTATTCTGGTAGGGTATTTCATCGCAAAAACTACCGCATTGAAGCCATTATCACTTCTCAGATACTACTTTATTTCAATGCATTTCCTGTATTCTGTTCTTTCCTCTCTGCTTATACTATTCCCGGGCAAAGGGAAGCCTATTATTCATGATTATGACAGCAAAAGAATTGGTTCGGGAATATTAGTTATAATGGTTTCACAATGCATACCACTATTGTTTTATAGCTCACAGCCTTATGTTGCAATAATATTCACTTTTGCATTCTTTGCCGGGAACACCTTTCTTCCAATATATCTTAATTACGGTACACTTTTTACAGTCTTCACATCAGTACCAGATAAAAACATTTCATTTGAGGATTTTTGTAAAAAGTTCGAAGTTTCCCCACGCGAAACAGATATTGTTCGCGAAATTTGCAATGGATTAAGCAATAAGGAAATCTCGGAAAAACTATTTATCAGCCTGCAGACTGTAAAAGATCATACTCACCGGATATATACCAAAATCAATGTTAAGAGCCGGGTTCAGCTTATTTATTTGGTAAAGGAGCATAAAATATTATAAGAATTACGACACCATCTACAAGACAATTCAACCTTTTTTCTCAAATAGTCGATAGGATATTTGGTTAATGCTTATTTCTGCTTTATCTTGTAGAGTACAAAATTTCAATATAGAATTAGTAAGGATGCCAACACAACATGATGAAGTCAGAATGAAGATAATTGAAATTGCACGTAATATCTTCACTCACTTTGGGTTTAAGAAGACAACTATGGAAGAAATTGCGCTTGCAACCAGGAAGGGGAAGTCATCCATCTATTACTATTTTAACAGTAAAGAGGCCATTTTTAAAGCAGTTGTCGAGAAGGAAGCAGATGAACTTAAAGAGGAACTGCGAATTAGTATTTTAACAATTGATGATCCGATTGAACGTTTGAAAGTCTATATCTCAGTAAGGATGCGTAAACTTAAAAAGCTTACAAATTTCTATACTGCCCTTAAGAGTGATTACCTAAGCCACCTTGAATTTATTGAGGAGATCAGAAAGAGTTATGACAAAGATGAAGTAAAAGTTGTTGCCGGAATTATTCAGGATGGAATAGAGAGAGGAAAGTTTTCTATTGAAGATCCTCAACTAAGCGCTATAGCTATTGTAACAGCAATGAAAGGGCTTGAGATTCCACTATTCATTAACAAAGAACATGCAAACTTCGAAAACAGACTGAATAACCTGATTAATTTCCTTTTTTATGGGATAGTTACAAGATAATTTTCTTTAACAGCTATTTGATTATATTACGATTTTAGTCTATTATGCAAATCAATAATACAGGCAAAATGGGAAATAAACATTACTTGCCTTAGCCACTAATCTGTTACCAGAATCTGGTAACAGATATCTCTTCAAAATCACATTCCTTTCGCAATATTATCACCCGACAAATGCCAAGGCGGTCAGACTAATTTTTTTCCACTTCATATATATCTTATTTTGTGATTATTACAAAATATTATTCGACGTTTCGACTAATATAGTCGAATATACTTGTTTTATACTAATGCCTTAATTAACTTTGCAGTCTTTGACAAAGAGCATAAGGAATAATTTGATTGAGCCATGATTGATAAAGACGAAGTAAAAGAAACAATTGTAAATGAGGCGGGCCATATTTTCTCCAAATTCGGGTTCAGAAAAACTACGATGGATGAAATAGCTAGAGCCAACAGCAAAGGGAAAAGCTCTATCTACTACTACTTTGCAAGCAAAGAAAAAATATTCCAGGCGGTAGTAGAGAAAGAGGCTTCAATTCTAAATCAGGAACTTCTAAAAGCAAATACGAATGCTGAGAGTCCTGCTCAGAAATTAAAGATGCACGTGATTGTAAGAATGCATGCGGTGGAAAAACTGGCAAACTATTACAGTGTCATAAAAGATAAATACCTGAACCATCTCGATTTTATCGATAAAATCCGTAAGAAATCTGACCAGGAAGAAATTCAGATGATGGAAAACATACTAAAAGAAGGTGTTAAGAATGGAATTTTTGAAATAGATGATACATCTCTGGCTGCCATTGCTATTGTTACGGCACTAAAGGGCTTGGAGGTTCCTCTGTTCTGGGGAAAGGAGGACAAAGATATCGAACGCAGACTCGATAATCTCATCCAAATACTTTTTAATGGAGTTATGAAACGATAATTTTTTTACAATTTATTCGACCATTTAACTGTTTAAGTCGAATGTACTATATGTCAAAAGTTAAATTAAGTGAAATAAATAAACTGATCAAACTGATTATGGGAGCGAAAAATGATACGAATTTAAATACAGATTATCAGATTGTTATAATAAAATCAATTTTAATATTATGAAAACAAAGGTCCAATTTCTTATTCTGATCTTCACAATAAGCACTATAATGTGCAAAGTAAACGCACAATCATTGCAGGTTTCTCCTGAACTTAAAGAGCTTATCGGACTTTCGATAAATAAAGATCGCAAGGTAGCAGAAAATGACATTGATAAGCAGATTGCTGAAGTTCAAAAAAAAGCAGTCAGGTCGTCATACATCCCCAAGCTGGAATTGGGAGGTAAATATGTATTTGCCTATTCAACAGTTAATTCAAAAATAGGCGAAATCGAAGGTTTCGAAAGTATCGGTAAGTTACAGGAATTTATGAAGAATCCGGTTTTCCCTGTAATGTTTCCAAACCTTTCAGGAATAGCCAGTGAAATATCTCAACTTCAGAACTTGCTGACCCAACAGGGGATACAACTTCCTTCTATCACTAATAATCTTGACGGAGATTTATATGGCAATTATTTTGGAATTGATGTAACCGCAAAAATGTTGTTGTATAGCGGAGGCCAGGTTCCAAATCTGTCTAAGGCATTAACTGAAAAGATAAAAGCCCAGGAAGCATTATCGGATAAATGCAAGTCGGATGTGATCAGCGAGATAATAACCTACTATGATCAGCTTGCATTGCTCAATCAGTCTAAACACGTGCTGGACGAATCAGCTGTAAGACTGGTTGCTGAAAAAAAATATGCTGCCACAGCTTTGATAAATGGTTTAGCAACATCGTTCGACACACTTAAAATTGCAGTTGCCAATGCTAACCTGGAGGCAAAACTTTCGGAGTATGAAAGTAAGAAAACATTGTTATATCAAAAGTTATCACAACTCACCGGTAAACCGGTATCGAGTTTCGAAAACATGAACCCTGATCTAAAGCTTCTATTGTTCGCCAATTCAAGTTCAGACATCAATAACAGGGCAGAATTACGCGCCTTAACTGCAGGAGCTGAAGCACAGAAATATCTGCTAAAATCAGAAAAGTCATATTACCTGCCTAAGATTCAGGCAATAGCATCGGCCCGTTATGATAATGTTTTCAACGCTAATGCCGATTTTAATGCCCCGATTCCTATGAACATAAAGATTGATAACATTGGATTAGGTCCTACATATATGGTTGGGGCAGGCTTTAAATGGGAAATCTTTGACCGTTCAGGAGGTTCAGCTAAGGTAAATCAGGCAAAACTGGAAGTAAAAAAAGCTGAAAATGCGCGGGAAGAGGCACGTGAGTTACTGGAACTTAACCAAATAAAAGTTACAACAAATTACCAGGCTTCAATAGCCCAGGTAGCATATAAAGATAAGCAACGCATTGCTGCCCGTATGGCACTCGAACTGGCTCAAAAGTCGTACAACGAGGGTATAATAAATATCACCGAACGATTGGCAACCGAAACTGAAATGCAAAATGCAGAACTCGAATACCTTCAGTCTGTTTTTGCACAACGCCAATCGGTACTTGAATGTTACAAAGCCACAGGGGACCTTGTATTATCAAATATCAAGTAAAATTTAAATCGAAACATAAATAAAATTTGTTATCAAACCCATAATTTTTAACATAATGGAAACAATTAATAAAAGACATTCAGGAATGCTGATAGCATTTTTAACCTTGCTTTCAGTAATCGCAGTAGTAAGTTTTGTTGGATGGATAGTCTTAAAACCTGAGCCAGTAATATTGCAAGGCCAGGTCGAAGCAACAGAAGTACGCGTTTCGGGTAAAGTTCCAGGACGTATCGAAAAACTCATGGTATCAGAGGGCATGAATGTAAATAAAGGAGATACCCTGGTTCTAATTAGCGCTCCTGAACTAAACGCAAAACTGATTCAGGCTAACTCTGCTGAAGATGCAGCAGATGCTCAGAATCAAAAAGCAAACAAAGGTGCACGTGCCGAACAGATTGCTGGTGCCTATGAGTTGTGGCATAAAGCAGAAGTTGGAGTGAGATTAGCAGAAAAAACTTATAACCGTGTAAAGAATATGTTCAATGAAGGTGTGGTTCCAGCACAAAAAAGTGACGAAGCTGAGGCTAATTACCAGGCAGCAATTGCAACTTCCAAAGCTGCAAAGTCGCAATATGATATGGCAATAAACGGTGCCGAAAAGGAAGACAAGCTTGCCGCTGCTGCATTGGTAAATCGTGCTAAGGGAGTTGTTTCGGAAGTGGAATCCTATCTTTCGGAAACGATATTAGTTTCGCCTATAAAGGGCGAAGTTTCTGATGTCTTCCCAAAACGAGGTGAATTGGTTGGATCAGGAGCACCCATCATGAATATTGTTGACCTCAGCGATATTTGGGTTGTTTTCAATATTCGTGAAGACTTACTAACTAACATTAAGATCGGTAAGGAGTTTGATGCAAATATACCCGCCCTTGGTACCAAAAATATCAGGTTGAAAGTTAACTATATCAAAGCAATGGCAAGTTACGCAACATTTAAAGCAACAAAAAATAATGGAGGGTTCGATGTAAAAACCTTTGAAGTACGGGCAAAACCTGTTACAGCAATTGAAGGGCTGCGTCCAGGGATGAGCCTGATGGTTGATTATGAAAAACTTAAGTAAGCGGGAACATGATTTTTTATATTCTTTGCTGAACCAGCCTATTAATCATCTGTCCTTTAGGATTATAGTTCTGAAATTTAATGCAATGAAATTACTCATAACAAATATTTGGGAAGTTGCGAAACGGGAAGCAACCCGGATGTCATCGCGTGGACTCTACATCATAGTCGTACTTATACTTCCCATCCTGTCAATTTTGTTTTTCTCTTCTCTTTTAAAGGAAGGTGTTCCTACAAAAATGCCTATCGCGATTGTTGATCTCGATCACACAGCCACTTCACGCAAAATTGCCCGTACTATCGATGTTACTCCGCTAACCAAAGTAACAGAATATCTTCAATCGGAAACTGAAGCCATGTCTGAATTACGAACAGGCAACATTTACGGCTTTGTGATCCTACCCCAAAACCTGCAGACCGATATTTTTGCATCACATCAACCGGTTATCAGTTACTATTATCATAACGGATTCCTTATTGCCGGTGGATTGATGCAGAACGATTTAACACTGATTCTTCACACATTATCGGGAGGGATTAACATTCAGAAACGCGAAGAAATGGGTCAGCCGGAGGATTACATCCTGTCGCAGGTACAGCCTATTCAACTTAATACGCACCAACTGTTCAATCCTAGTGCAAGTTACCCGGTCTATATTTCCACCATTATATTGCCAATTATGCTGCAGCTCTTCATCTTGCTTATGACAGTGTATTGTATCGGTATTGAGATAAAGGAATATACTTCGCGTGAATGGTTACGGCTTTCTGACAAATCTATTGTTATTGCACTGACTGGTAAATTATTACCCTATACAATAATTTTCTTTATCATGATGATGTTTCAGAATTTCATGCTTTATAAGGTAATGCATATACCGATGCATACAAGCCTTGGATGGTTAATGCTTGGTTCTCTGATGTTCGTACTGGCATACCAGGCCATCGGAATTTTCTGTATCGGACTACTTCCCATGATGCGCCACTCACTCAATTTGGCAGCATTTTATGGAATCCTGGCACTTACACTTTGTGGATTTTCCTTTCCAATAGACGCCATGCCTCCGGTATTCCAATACTGGGCGAGCAGCTTTCCTGTAAGGCACTATATGCATATATTTCAGAGTCAAATACTTGCCGGATTCGAACTAAAATATTCAATTGTATCATACCTGTACCTGCTTATATTTCTATTTCTGCCATTAACCATTATCCGGCGACTCAAATCAGCCTTAATTTATCAGAATTTTATTGAAAATGTACATAAGACTTAAGACAGCAAGCCGTCAACAACCCCTGAATCAATAAAAAATACAGCGGTTAATTGTTACAATTTTTAACCAAATACAATGAAAAACAATAACTTAAATTTATTCAGACAAATCAGGGAAGGATTCCGCAGCTTACCCAGGATCTGTATGCGTGAACTCCAACTTATATTTTCGGATGTGGGAGTTATAATATTGATTTTTGCTGTCCCGCTTATTTACCCGATGCTTTATTCGTTTATTTATTATCCCGAAGTGGTTCACGACTTACCTATTGCAGTTGTTGATATGTCGCATTCGTCTGATAGCCGCAAGTTTATCAGGGATATTGATGCTACTCCCGACTTGAAAGTGACTACCAATAGCGTTTCAATGGAAGAAGCCATTTTGATGTTTAAAAACCGTGAGATACGCGGCATTGTTCAGATTCCGGAAACCTTCAGTTCAGATATCGCTTTGCAGCGCCAAACCACTGTTTCGGCTTATGCAGATATGGAGTTCTTCCTGTATTATAAAGCAATGTTGACTGGTACAAGTTTCGTAGCTCTCGAAACTGGCAACCAAATTCAGATTAGAAACCTGATGAATAGCGGATTAACTGAAAAACAGGCGGAAATAACTGCCGAACCGATGAAATTTATTGATAACGCTATGGCCAATCAGGCAGGAGGATTTGCAGGTTATGGTATTCCTGCAGCGCTCATCCTGATCATACAGCAAACATTAATTATTGCCATCGGCATTCTGGCCGGCACTGCTCGCGAACGTCATATTTTTGGAACACTGGTGCCATTAGATCGTAAACGCATGGGAGCATTGCGATTTGTGGTAGGAAAAGCAGCAGCCTATTTCATAATTTATGCTTTGCTGTGCGTATATATGCTGGGCATGATTACTGAATGGTTTGGTTATGGACAATCGGCTGGCTTTACTGAACTTATGGCGCTGATAACCCCATTTATACTTTCAAGTATCTTTTTGGGACTAACTCTTTCGGTTATTTTTAAAAACAGGGAAAGTTCCATGATGCTCTATCTGTTCACTTCAATACCATTACTGTTTTTATCAGGTATTATATGGCCACTACCAAATTTCGGCAAGATATGGTTGGTAGTACGCGAAATTTTTCCCTCTTCAAACGCAATTTTCGGATATATTAAAATGAACTCTTTGGGAGCGACAATTTTCGAAACCAGGAAAGAGATAATGACACTCTGGATACAAACGGGAATTTACTTCCTAACAGCCTGCATTACCTATGGCTACCAGGTTAATTTTTCGGAACACCTGCGTGGAGAAATTGTTTCCCATCCTTTTAAGGAAGTTCGGAATAGAATAGCAACTGAGTTGTAAGTCAGGAGTGAAATTGTAATTAAGTAATTAAGTATTTAAACTTTAATTTATAAATAAAACAAAAATGAAAACAAAGATTTTTATTATCGCAGGATTATCAGCAATGCTGTTTACCTGCCAGACTTTGCAGGCTCAGATTAAATACGGCCTGCATGCAGCAGGGAACCTTGAAACACAGGCCGAATTAGGACAACTATGGAACAATGTGGACCTCTATCAGGGATTCCTTATCGGTGGTTTTCTGGAATATAACGCTGGGGATCATCTCTCATTCCAGACAGAACTCAACTATCAGAAAAAAGGTGCGAAGATTACATCAACTCTCGACGGATCAGAATCTGTTCAAAGAAAAGAATTTAATTATCTCTCAGTTCCCCTTCTTATAAAAGGTAACATACACGACCCGGGACTCGGTGATAAATTTGATCTTTCTTTTTTTACAGGTCCATACATCGGATTTCTAACATCGGCAAATTCAAATATAAAAACGGATAAGATTGCAACATCTGTTGACATGGACTATCTGGCAGAAAAAACTGACTGGGGAATCGTTTTCGGAGGTGGGATATCTTACAAGCTGGCAAATGGAGGAGCTATTCTCGCTGAGCTTAGGTATGAGATGGGGCTCAGTAAAGTTGATAAACAGGATACTGATCTTCGTAATAAGGGCATGGGATTAACAATAGGATATCGTTTCTGAAATTAAATTAGGTTTAGTTTAAAAGGCCGTTTGCTCCATGCCAACGGCCTTTTTTTAAGAATATTTCAGGTACACAATTAACCTTCCCTGGCTAAATTCAAGTGAAAAACTGTTTCCAAGCGCCTCATTCAATGTAGCAAACCACCAATTTGTTATTTTTGTTTTACTGAGAGGATATCGTAATCCAAAAGAAGTGACTTTTGTTTCAGGATCAATGGAAAATATCGAAACCTGCTGTCCTGTGAAACATGATATTGCAGAACTTTTTAATAACGGTTGCAGAATTCCGGTTTCAGTAACCATAATTACATTCACACTTCTTACATATTCTGCTAGCAGTGAAATGTTTCCCAATGTATGATCTTCCCGTTTACCAGTAGCGCCAACAATTACAATATCCTTATAACCCATATCGCTGCACCATGAAACAGCCTTGGTCAGATCATTAGTATCCTGATTCTCATAAAGGTAAATACGATCAGCAAACCTGTTTGCCAGTTCATCATTAAGGGAATCCATATCGCCTACGATAGCATCAGGCTGCATTCCTGTGAGAAGAAGATTTTGTGCGCTTCCGTCACAACAGATTATTCTTTTGGCATTCTTAAGATACCCAAGAGGGATCTCATGTTGAGGGAATGTGCCGTCAGCAACTATAACAGTATAGGATTCAGATTGAAAATCAATCATGGTCTGTTTTTAATAAATTAGGTTTTATAGTTTTTCTCCAGGCAGCAAGCCCTACAAACGACATAATCCCATAAACAGCATACAAAATAACGGTTGGATATAGTCCACGTGTCAGAAAGAAAACAGCCGATACGAAATTTACAACAATCCATAAGAACCAGTGTTCATAAATCTTCCGTGCGAGCATCCATGTTGCAACTATTGACAAGGATGTAATAAATGAATCTCTCACCGGAACCGGAGAATCTGTAAGTCTTGTCAGAACAAACCACATCATAGTATATAAAAGGACAAACACAATAGCCAAAACAATGCCTGTTCTTAGTTTCAGGTGAGTAACCTGCAATTCACTACTCTCCCATTTTCCCTCTCTCCCATTCTCCCATTCTTTTTTTTGCTCTGTGCTCTGTGCCCCGTGCCCTGTGCCTTTGGCCCACCAGTACCATCCAAGGCAGCTTATTATAAGATAATAACCCTGAAGGCTCATATCAGCATAGAACTTGCTTGCGAAAAAAACCCAGATATAGACTGCTGATGTGACTAACCCGACGGGCCATAACCATATAGTTTGTCTTATTTCAAGGAAGACATAGATTATCCCTGTAACCGCTCCGAATATTTCTATAAAATTATTTGATATCCAGTTATATATTATCATTTTAATTAATTGTTTATCAGAATTTTATTCCGACCTTAACCATATAATTAATACCAGCCTGTGGAAAATATCCATCCATTACATGCAGTGATCCTTCTTCAATATATTTATAAACCCAGGCGTTGGTTTCGTACATTTTATCAAAGAGATTATTTACAACAAACTGGCATGTCATTTCTTTAAACAGTTTACTTTTAATTGTATACAGAAATGAAATATTTTGAACCAGATATGCTTTCAGCATTCTTTCCGTGTTTTGTGTGTTATCTATATATTGTTTCCCGACATACTTGGTATTCAAACTCAGGTGAAAATTTTTAAAAGGATAATAATCTATAACTGAACCTGCAATTATTGAGGGGGAGAAAGAAATTGTTTTATTTTTTAATGTCTCTTTATCCTGCAATGATGTATCCCAATTATCAGTCAGATCTTCAAAAACCGGAATAATATTTCTGCTGATTGTCAGGTTTTCGTACCAGTATAAATTTTCAAGAATTTGTACGCCAGTTTCAATCTCGATCCCTTGCCTGTAACTTTTTGGTACATTTGTTAATATGGTCGCTCCAACATTATTTATTTCACCTGTTAAAATTAACTGATCGTGATAATACATATAATATAAATTCCCTTTGAGCATCAATTTTGATGAATGAAATTCGTAACCTGCTTCATAATCAAACAATTTTTCGGGGACAGGGGTCTTCCCCGGGTCAGCATCAGTGAAATCATCTCGATCGGGTTCTCTTTGAGAAACTCCGAATGAAGCAAATAATTTTTGTTTCTCATCTAAATTGTATGTGAACCCCGTTTTGGGATTAAAAAAGTTATACTTATGATTCTGTGTTATATCTTTCAGATTCTCATCAAACCCTCCAATTGAGTAATTAATATTCCGGAACTGCAAATCGGCATACAGGTTTAATTTGCTTGTTAATGAATAGTTGATTTTCAAAAATGTATTTAAATCTTTTTTATTACCTGTACCCTTGTACCATTGGTAACTATCATTATTATAAGTTACAGTTTTAGCCCATATTATATTCCCGAAGTGATTTCCCAGATATTGATTCCAACCTCCACCAACTATAGTAGTAATCCTATTTTTCTTGTAGTTCAATGAGTAAGTAAAACCATAAAAATCATTTCTCAGCCATCTTTGTGTAATAAAATCTGTGCTGGTAATGGTATCCGAGTTGAAAATTGCATTTGGCAAATTAAATGAACTGAATTTTGAGTTTTGCACAAGGTTTTCATAGTATCCCTGTCCATGAGTATAATGCAATGCAGCATTCGCGCTGAGGTTACCGTTTATTTCTTTTGAATAATGAAGCTGGTAGTTATCCTGCCAGTAATTATCCGTCTCATTTTTATAGCTATGCGGGTTGAAGGTTCTATGAGTTGCCAGAGAATCTTTGGGGACTCCATCCCATGCCTGATATGTGTGTTCAACTCCTGAAAAAATCATTAATTTTAAAATACTGGTTTCCCCGTACATTGTTCCTGAGATAAAAAATGATTTCAAATCGCTGAAAGCTCTGTCGATATATCCGTCGGACCAGATTTTTGACAAACGCGCATCAATAGCAAACTTTTTATTAATCAGCCCGGTGCCAAAATTTATTGTGTTTTTTGAAGTGTTAAATGAGCCATATGAAGAATTGACCTCTGCATAGGGTTCCCGGTTCAGATTAGTGGTCTGAAAATTGATTGTTGCACCAAAAGCGCCTGCTCCGTTTGTAGATGTCCCTACTCCTCTTTGAATCTGAATGTTATCTGCTGATGATGCAAGATCAGGCAGATCAACCCACCAGACTCCATGCGATTCTGCATCGTTAACAGGAACTCCGTCGATTGTTACATTAATACGTTTCACATCGGTCCCCCTGATATTTATGTTTGTGTAACCAACTCCGGTTCCCGCATCTGATGAAACAACCAACGAAGGAGTATAACCTAACAGATATGGTATATCCTGGGCAATATTATTCTTTGAAATATCTTCTTTGGTAACTGTTGAATATGCCATCGGCGTTTGTTCTCCTGCCCGTGTGGCATTTACAAAAACTTCCTCTGTCATAACCGATTTGGCTAAAAGGACAATATTTAAAACTGTATCGCCTTTAAGTGTAATGTCACGGATCTGAGATTCAAACCCGATAAAAGAGAAACGCAGCTTATAAACTCCGCCGTTGCGAACCAACAGGCTATAATTCCCTTCTGAATCTGTGTGAACTCCAAAAATTGTGTTTTCAATTGTTATGCCTGCACCCGGTAAAGGCAATCCGTTTATATCATTTACTTTACCCTTTATCGTTAAACCATTATCCTGAAATATCATTGCCTGAGAAATACCCTGCAACCCTATAAACACCATAAAATAAATCAGTCTTCTCATTGTTCTTTTAATTAATCCATTTTCAAGATCAAGAGAATGAGGCTATTATGTAAAGCTGATTTGTCGGATACTCTCTTTTCCCTCCGCCGGCATTATCCGGATCAGGTTTAAGGGTATGATCTCAGCCCGTTGTTATAAGGCACCCCATTTGTTGATGCCGCAAAGGTAAGATCTTTTGGCTGATTTATCAATTATTTGTTAAATTAGCGTTCAAATCCATGTGATGAAATGAAAAACCTACTAGATAAACTTAATTACAAAGGACAAAAAAGGATATCAGTAATAAATGCAGAAGAGACATTCATACATTTAATTTCCTCGGATCTCAGAGATGTGACAATTGACCAGAAAATTGATCCCCGGTATCCATATGAATTCATAATAATATTTGTTAAAAGCGTTTCAGAAATAGAACAGATAGCTCCAATAACCATTCATAACCTTAAGGCCGATGGAGTTTTGTGGTTCTGTTATCCAAAAAAAACATCAAAAAATTTCAGTTCTGATATCGACCGCGATCATGGTTGGAAAGTACTTAATGATTCAGGCTTTCATGGAATCCGTCTGGTTGCTATAGATAAAGACTGGTCTGCCTTAAGATTCAGGAATATTAAATATATAAAGTCAACCTCAGGCAGGTTCGAGAAATAAGAAGTTTATATAAAGAAGGGGAGAATGGGTGAAAAGGAGAATAGGAGAAATGATAAAACTAATTAAAATAGAGACTCCTCTTGGAGAGATGGTTGCGGGGGCTACAGATGATGGCGTATGTCTTCTCGAGTTTAACGACAGGAGAATGTTACCTACTGAATATAAAGATCTTAAAAGACTTTTAAACACAACCATCGAAGATGGGCAAAACCTGCATCTTGAGAATCTCAAAAAACAATTGAAAGAATATTTCGAAGGGAGGAGAAAAGAATTTACTGTTCCTCTTGTTACTCCCGGAACAGATTTTCAGCAGGCTGTCTGGAAAGAGTTGCAGCATATTCAGTTTGGGTCAACCAGATCGTACCAGGAGCAGGCAATCGCTCTGAACAGTCCGGATTCGGTACGTGCTGTCGCTAATGCGAATGGTATGAACAGAATATCTATCTTAATTCCATGTCACAGGGTTATTGGTTCCGATGGACGACTTACCGGTTACGGAGGTGGACTTAAGCGGAAAAAATGGTTGCTGGATCATGAAAAAAAATACTCGGGTAAAGCAATCGACCTCTCTTTATTCTGATTTAATTTTGCATACATATTCTTAACTTAATCTGGTATAAAATGAAAACATTCATTTCTCAAAGAACATTCCTGTTTATGTTTTTTACGATGTTTGCAATCCTTCTTTCAGGATGTGCTAACAATGAGGCTGTTAAACTATGTTTGACCGGACATACGTATGGCTTTCTAGGGGGTTTATGGCATGGGTTTATTGCTCCTTTTGATTTTATAGGGATGCTGTTTAATGATAAGATTACTATGTATGCACAAAATAATAATGGCGGTCTATATGCACTGGGGTTCCTTCTCGGCAGCGGTGGATGGGGTTTCTTTGGAAGCAAGGGAGCAAATAAAGTCAGAACAAGCCGGGTTCATGTCCAGTCTCAGAGATTTGATAATGCAGAAATTGTGAATTAAATCAACTTATTAAACTAAAAACTTCATGAATAAAAAGATTGTCATTATCGGCGGTGGAGTTGCCGGACTTTCAGCAGGAATTTATGCCCGGCTGAACGGATTCGAAACGGAAATAATTGAGATGCATTCAATAACCGGTGGTCAATGTACAGCCTGGGAAAGGAAGGGCTACCGATTTGACTACTGTCTCCACTGGCTGGTCGGAACCAGAAGCGGTCCGTTTCATGATATCTGGCTTGAAACCAACGTAATTAATGATCAGGTCAAAATAATTGATCACGAAATACATACAAAAATATTTTCTGAAGATGGAACGGATTTTACCATATATACAAATATCGACAGGTGGGAAAAATACCTTTGTGAAATAGCTCCGGAAGATTCGAAGAGTATAAGGAAAATGTGTAGTGAAATGAGGAAAATATCGATACTCGAACCTTATTCAAATCCCCCC
>Ga0182011_10002337_pt1 | contig 16038 bp, 16 predicted proteins | sample 711E1DmetaG_FD_120481 | JGI IMG/M metagenome (GOLD analysis project Ga0182011, IMG submission 120481) | Permafrost microbial communities from Stordalen Mire, Sweden - 711E1D metaG | ecosystem: Environmental > Terrestrial > Soil > Wetlands > Permafrost | place: Sweden: Stordalen | collected... | reverse complement strand
GTCCCCATTAAGGGGACGCCCTTTGAAACTATCGATAATCACCTGAATCCCCAAAAGTGCCTGAAAATTCTGTGTCTCGCCAGGTTCATTACCCCGCGGAGTGAAATCCGTGCCGCCGGGGGATGGGAATACAATCTCCGGCAGCTCAAGCCTCTGGCATTATTTGCAGCCGATTCAATTTTCGTCCAGGGCTATTTAACCACCGGAGGCATCTCAATATCAGAAGCCCGCAATATGGTCGCAGATTTGGGGTTCGATTCAGCCGTCGAAGAGGATTTAGATCATCATTAAGTAATACCAAAATAAAACTTGGAATTGTCAAGATGTGTTCAAAGTTAAACATGGTTTAGAGAAAGATAATTTAAACAACAATAAAATTAAAGTCATCGACACAATCATTAAAATGTTCTGTTCGAATCTAACTCGAGTCCTTTTCCTATTCGTCTTAATGTAATCCTCCGTTATACCAAATATTTTGCCAAAATTATTGCATGCTCGCCAGAAGATAATACCCAAAAATATTTCAATAAATTGTTGACATCATTTTTTATTGTGTGTTAATCTTTATTATGTAGATTAATTTAGTCTACTAATCGAAAACATTATTGCATATGAGAGGTGGGGCGAAAATGAAACTATCTACAAGAACACGGTATGGAACGCGGGCATTGCTGGACTTAGCCTTACATCAGGCGGAGTCACCTGTATCGCTTAAGGATATTGCGGAAAGACAGCAGATTTCGCTACAGTATTTAGAGCATTTAATCACGCCTTTGATTGCTGTCGGTATAGTTCGCAGTATCAGAGGTCCGAAGGGAGGCGTTGCCCTGGCCAAACCACCCGACCAGATAACGTTGAGTCAAATTATGAAACTCCTTGAAGGTTCAACCTCTCTGGTGGAATGCGTTGATAATCCTAAGCTGTGTTCCCGTGCTGAATTATGCGTGACCAGGGATATTTGGGACGAAATGAATAAGGCAATGAATGGGGTCATGGAATCGACAACTTTACAAGATCTGGTTGAACGCCAAAAAAATAAGAAACCATCAAAAGAAGCGATGTACTACATCTAAGTTTTCCAATCCGGCAATAAATGATAATTTGAGGTATCTCTGACCGTGACCGACAGGTATTCAAGACAAATCCTCTTTTCCCCAATCGGTAAAGATGGGCAAAAAAAGCTGGCCGAAAGCAATGCGGTAATTATCGGATGCGGTGCGTTAGGCACGGTAATCGCGACGGTCCTGGTGCGTGCCGGCGTGGGGAAAGTTAAAATTATCGACCGGGATTTCATCGAGTACCACAATCTCCAGCGGCAGGTTCTTTTTGATGAAGATGATATAAAAAACCGCCTGCCCAAAGCGGTCGCCGCTGAGCGGCACTTGCGAAAAGTGAACTCGACAGTTGAAATTGAAGGAATCGTGGCTGATGTAAATTTTACCAATATTGAAAAACTGGTTCGTGAAGCGGATATTATTTTGGATGGACTGGATAATCTGGAAACCCGGTTCCTGATTAATGACGCAGCTCTAAAGGCGAAAATTCCCTGGGTTTATGGCGGCTCAATCTCTTCCTTTGGGATGACGATGAATATAATCCCGGACAAAACGCCGTGTTTACGCTGTGTCCACAGTAATACATCAGGCGGCATGTCTTTAACCTGTGATACCGCCGGTGTCGTCGCGCCCGCTCCTTTTGTCACTGCTTCATTGCAAAGCTCGGAGGCCATAAAAATATTGGTTGGCGATGAGCATATTAATCGGGATATGATATCAATAGATGTATGGACAACGGAATTAAAACATTTCAAAATAAAACGTCGTCCTGATTGTCCCGCTTGCGGCGGAAAATATGAATTTCTGGACGCTCAATTTGGAACCAAAACTACCTCGCTTTGCGGTCAAAATGCGGTGCAGGTTTTAAATCCCGGAATCAAACACGTTTCTTTCGAACAGTTAGAGTCCCGATTGAAAAATGTCGGGAAGGTCAGCCATAACGAATTTATGCTTGATTTTATGGCCGATTCCCAGGAGATGGTAGTGTTCCCGGATGGCCGGGCGATTGTAAAGAACACTGCCGATGAATCGTTAGCCCGCGGGCTTTATGCGAAATATATCGGAGCGTGAAATGATTTATCTGGATAACGCCGCGACGTCCTGGCCGAAACCGGAAAGTGTTTATCGAACGATGGATGATTTCCTGAGGACAAAAGGTGGCAACCCCGGCCGGGGAAGTAATAGTATGGCTTTAGCCGCCGGGGAGACTGTTGAGGAAACCAGGCGGTTGGTAGCCCGTTTGATTAATGCCTCGGAAACTAACCGTGTCATCTTTACGCTTAACTGCACCGATGCACTAAATCTGGGTTTGAAAGGTCTTCTCAAACCTGGCGACCATGTTATCACGGATAGCATTAGACATAACTCGCTGGTCCGGCCACTTAAGAAACTTGAAGTGCATGGGGTCAAAATAACCGCATTGTCTCCGTCACCGGATACCGGAGTTGTATCTGCTCGTGATATTGAGGCTGCAATCACTCGAGTAACGAAACTTATTGTAGTAACTCATGCTTCTAATGTAAATGGGGTAATTCAACCCATTAATGAATATGGAATCGTGGCCCGGCGGCATCATCTTTTTTTCATGGTTGATGCGGCCCAGACCTTAGGTAAACACCCGGTTGATGTCGCGGCCGGTAATATCGATTTACTCGCTTTTTCGGGACACAAAGGATTGTTCGGCCCTCCCGGCACCGGCGTGCTTTTTATCGGCAATCGTGTTAATCTGGACTCAGTGCGTGAAGGTGGCACCGGTTCGTTTTCGGAACGGGAAGAACAGCCTGATATTTTGCCTGACAAATACGAAAGCGGGACTTTAAATAGTGTCGGGATCAGCGGTCTCGGCGCAGGACTGAAATATATCTTCGATGAAAGTTTGGACAAAATCGTTGCCCATGAGAAATTTCTTACCGATAAACTGATTGCTGGTCTGAGCCATATCCCCGGGGTAAACCTGTATTTACCCGAAGATTTGTCGAGGATGGTGCCGGTCGTTTCTTTCAACATCAAAGGATACCAGCCCGGAGAAGTCGGAACCATCCTCGACCAGTCGTTTGATATAAAAGTGAGGGCCGGATTGCAATGCGCTCCGGCTGCCCATAAAACGTTCGGCACTTTCCCTGGAGGCACTGTAAGGATCAGTCCCGGTTACCTTAACCTGGCGGAAGAAATTGATTTAACGGTTAAAGCCGTGGAAAGGATTGCCGGTTCCCGTAAATTGGGATAATTGTATTCGGTTGTATTAAAGGCACCTGATCAGTAAGTTAAAAGACAAAGGAATAGATAATTTTCAAAAGGATGATTTCATGTTTGCTCGGATCAAAGAGGATGTTCATAATATATTCGCCAACGACCCTGCTGCGAGGAGTATACCGGAGGTAATCTTCTGTTATCCCGGTCTGCATGCCCTATGGTCGCACCGCGTAGCCCACTTTTTCTGGCAGCATCGGCAACGGTTTTTGGCCCGTTATATCTCACATGTCAGCCGTTTCCTGACAGGAATAGAAATCCATCCTGGAGCAAAAATAGGCCGGAGGTTCTTCATTGATCATGGATCCGGAGTTGTTATCGGAGAGACGGCTGAAGTAGGCGATGATGTTCTGATGTATCAAGGCTCGGGATTGGTGGGCACTTCCACTAAGAAAGAGAAGCGCCATCCCACTATTGGAAATAATGTGGTGATCGGTACGGGGGCGGTAGTTATGGGCGCTATTACTGTGGGTGATGGAGCCAGAATCGGCGCAGGTTCTGTTGTAAATAAAACGGTTCCTCCCGGAGCCACGGTCGTGGGCATTCCGGGCCGGATAGTTGAAGATAGTCATAAAACGACCGCAGACTTAGAACATGGAAAATTACCCGACCCCGTTGCTTCTGCTATCAGGATTGTATTGGCCGAACAGGGAGCACTTAGGGAGCGTTTGGCCCGCATTGAAATTATTGGCGGAATAACCGTTCCATCGGATATATTTAGTGAAAAGATACAGGAAATCGTCCGGGAATTCAACGATGGTGAAGGAATATAAGCTCGGAAAAGAAAAGGAGGCCGCAACTTGACCAAGATAATTGAAAGAACTGCAAAAGATATCGGCCTTGTGGAAACTCAATATTTTACATTTGGCAACCAACCAGAGGAATTCATGCTGGAATCAGACGAAAAGCTTGGGCCTGTTACGCTTGCTTACGAAACCTACGGGATGTTGAATCAAGATAAGTCCAACGCCATCCTGATTTTGCATGCACTGACCGGAAACGCCCATGTTGCCGGATTTCATCCTGATGAGAAAGATCCCGGCTGGTGGGATAATATGATCGGGCACGGCAAAGCGTTCGATATTGATAAGTATTTTGTTATTTGCTCGAACGTCATCGGCGGGTGCCAGGGGTCTACTGGCCCGTCTTCAGTCAACCCGAAAACCGGAAAACCCTACGGATTGGATTTTCCCCTGATTACGATTAAAGATATGGTCAGCGCTCAGGCCCATCTGGTTCGCAGCCTCGGTATTAGGAAATTGCTGTGTGTCGCCGGCGGTTCTATGGGCGGGATGCAAGTGCTGCAGTGGACGGTTTCTTTCCCCGAGATGGTCGCTACCGCGATTCCGATTGCCACCTCCGCCCGGCATTCCCCGCAGCAGATTGCTTTTAACGAAGTGGGACGCCAGGCAATTATGGCCGACCCGGACTGGCAAGAAGGGCATTATTACGGGAAATCCGCGCCGGGGCGGGGCCTGGCCGTCGCGCGTATGATCGGGCACATTACTTATATGAGTGACGTTTCCATGGCTGAGAAATTCGGGCGGCGGGTCAAGGAAGAGCATGGGGACAGGAAATTCAGCCCCGATTTCGAAGTGGAAGGTTACCTCCAATACCGCGGGGATAATTTTGTAAAAAGGTTCGATGCTAATTCATATCTCTACATTACCAAGGCCATCGACCGTTTTGACCTTACTAACGGAGATTCCCTGGATAAAGTTTTCAAAGGAGCATCATCTGTCAAATTTCTGGTTATCGCCTTCAAGTCCGATTGGTTATACCCGGCGTACCAGTCTAAAGAAATTGTTAAGGCCTGCAAACAGGCGCAAATAGACGTCAGCTACTGCGAATTGAACTCCACTTACGGGCACGATGCTTTTCTGGTGGAAGTGACAGAACAGGAACATTTTATCAGGAATTTCCTGAGAAGGATATCCGATGAGTAACAATCAAACTGTACCAATCGATTTAAAAAAGGTAAAATTGGAATACAGGGTTATTCTCCACCTTATCCCTAAAGGGTCCTCTGTGCTTGACCTTGGCTGCGGCGATGGGGAATTATTAAGTTTATTGGTGAAAACAAAAAATGTGCGGGGCAGCGGGATTGAAATCGACGAACAAGCAGTGCGGAAATGCGCTTCGCTGGGGATCAGCGTCTCGCAGCAGGATATTGAAGGCGGCTTATCGGATTACGGTGACAAATCATTCGATTTTGTGATTCTGAACCAGAGTTTGCAGCAGGTGGTTAAATTGGAGTCTGTCCTTAAGGAGACATTGCGCGTCGGTTCCAAAGTGATTATCGGCTTTCCGAATTTCGTCTATTATAAATCACGGCTGCAAATGGTTTTCGGCGGCCGTACACCGGTCACGCCTTCCTTGCCCAATATGTGGTACGATACTCCCAACCTGCATTTCTTGAGTATTTCCGATTTTCTGGCTTACTGCCGCGCCAGAAATCTGGAAATTGAGAAAGCCGTTTATCTTGATGGCAACAGAATAATTAAATTTTTCCCTAATGTTTTTGCGCAAACCGGTATTTTCCTAGTGAAAAATCGCGCATAAAGGAGCGGATTCACGAATGAAGCAGATATATCTTGACTATGCCGCCACTACCCCGGCTGACCCCGCAGTAGTGCAGGCGATGCTCCCTTATTTCCATGACGCTTTCGGCAATCCCTCGGCCATTTATTCGTATGGGCAGGAAGCCAAAAACGCTGTCGAAGAAGCAAGGGCAAAAGTTGCCCGTCTCGTTGGCGCCCGTGATGATGAAATAGTATTTACCGGCAGCGGCACCGAGGCCGATAACTTCGCGCTAAAAGGTATCGCTTTCGCGAACAAGAGCAAAGGCAACCATATCATTACCTCCTCCATCGAACATCATGCCGTGCTCGAATCGTGTAAATTTTTAGGGAAAATGGATTTCAAAATTACTTATCTCCCGGTTGATGGTTACGGCATGGTTGACCCTCAAGATGTGAAAAAGGCAATCACGGGGAAAACCATTCTTATCTCAGTGATGCATGGCAACAATGAAATAGGCACCATCCAGCCAGTCGGTGAAATCAGCATGGTCGCCAAAGAGGCCGGCGTCTATTTTCATACCGATGCGGTCCAAACGGTCGGGCATATCCCCGCTGATGTTAAAGAACTCGGCGTCGATTTGCTTGCCATGTCCGCCCATAAGTTGTACGGTCCCAAAGGCGTCGGGTTATTGTACATTAAAAAAGGCACTATAATAATGCCTTTCCTGAATGGCGGCGCCCAGGAAAGGGGCTGGCGCGCCAGCACGGAGAACGTGCCGGGCATCGTCGGTTTTGGAAAAGCAGCCGAACTTGCCGTCCTGGAGACTGACTCCGAAGGGGCTCGTATCACCCGTCTCAGGGATAAACTCATTACCGGTATTCAAAAAAATATCGACCATATCCGTCTTAACGGCCATCCGGTGCAACGGCTGCCGAATAATGTCAATATCAGCGTAGAATTTGTGGAAGGCGAAGCGATGTGCCTCAATCTGGACATGTCCGGGATTTGTATTTCCACCGGTTCAGCCTGCAGTTCAACCAGTCTCGAAGCATCCCATGTCCTGTTGGCGATCGGCCTTGATCCGGTGAAAGCCCACGGCTCCCTGCGCTTTACTCTGGGTAAATGGACTACCGAAGCGGAAATCGATAAGGTTCTGGAGACCTTGCCCCGCATCGTCGGCAAGCTCAGAGCGATGTCGCCCCTTTACAAAAACTAGAACGTTGAAAACAAAATCGAGGTTTTATCATGTACAGTGCCAAGGTAATGGACCATTTTCATAACCCGCGTAATGTCGGGGAAATGGACAATCCGGACGGGACCGGACATGTCGGGAATCCGGTTTGCGGCGATATCATGGAGATTTACATTAAAGTCAAAGATAATATCATTACCGATGTTAAATTTAAGACATTCGGCTGCGGGGCAGCCATTGCCACCAGTTCAATGGTCACGGAAATAGTAAAAGGCATGAGCCTGGAAGAAGCCTTAAAAATTTCGAACAAAACCGTAGCCGAAGCTTTGGGCGGGCTGCCGGCAGTGAAAATGCATTGTTCTGTATTGGCCGAGGAAGCATTAAGCTCTGCAATTGATGACTATCTGGCTAAAAACCCGGATAAAAATACCGATGCGCTGCGCAAATTACATAAAACCCAGCACGCACATTCGGAAGAAGAATCAGAATGAATGAGCTCGAAATCATGGAAGAAAAAACTATCGGTCAATTGATTGTGGAATTGAACCTTATGGCCAACCCGGGAGTATTGGCGGTGAATGGGCAAATTATTAATCCCTTCGAAAACAAAGATGTTAAGCTTAAAAAGGGAGATAAAGTTGCGATAGTCCCTATTTTTGAGGGCGGATGAGTCCGGTTACGACTTAAACAAATTATGAAAAAAGTATTAATCACAATGAGTGGAGGCGTGGATTCTTCTGTCGCCGCTGCACTGCTTAAAGAACAAGGTTATGATGTCACCGGCGTGACGATGAAAATCTGGGGCGGGCAACCTTCTTCGGAAGTCTCTGTTCATCACGGTTGTTATGGTCCGGGAGAGGAAGAAGATATCGAGGATGCCCGACGTGTTGCACAGCAACTCGATATTCCGTTTCGTGTTTTGGATCTTACTGGTGAGTATCAGTCCGAAGTTTTAGATTATTTTTCCCGTGAGTATTTATCCGGCAGGACGCCAAACCCCTGTGTCAGATGTAATCCAAACATCAAATTCGGAGCGCTGATCGAAAAAGCGCGCCGGAGCGGGCTTGTCTTTGATTACATCGCCAGCGGTCATTATGCCAGAATTGAATATGACGAAAGAGAACGCCGCTATTTACTCAAGAAGGCAAAGGATTTCACTAAAGACCAGTCATATTTTTTATCGTTTCTCTCTCAAAAACAACTCGCTCAGCTAATATTTCCGCTAGGGCAATATACCAAAATAGAAGTAAGGGAGATGGCCAACCGTTTCAAGCTGGACATTGCGGCTAAACCGGACAGCCAGAATTTTATTTGTGGAGATTATACTTCTTTACTTGTAACCGACTCCAACGCTGGACCGATTCTGGATCAATCGGGAAATGTATTGGGACAACATCAAGGAATCCAATTTTATACTATCGGGCAACGCAAAGGTCTGGGGATATCAGCGCCAAAACCATTATATGTTACTGAGTTGGACCCGGTTAAAAACACCGTAATCGTTGGTGATAAAGAAGATTTATTTAGTGACCAATTCGTCGTTTCCAACCTGAATTGGATCGCCATTGTGGATTTAAATCAGCCTCTTGAAATGAATGTCAAAATCCGCTCTGCACACAAAGAAACAGAGGCGCTTGTCACTCCGCTTGATGATGGGCATGTTCAGGTTACCCTGAAAGAACCGCAATCGGCCGTTACGCCCGGTCAAACCGCGGTGTTTTATCGGAATGAGTCCGTCGTTGGAGCTGGAATCATTGAACATATCGTTTCCAAAACCAAAACCTGCTGATTTGACTAATCGGTGTTTAGTGGTAGAATATCGCTAGGAAATTCAATTCTCTCACGTCCTTACTCCGGCTTTTTATTTGTCTCTTTATAATAGAATTACAACATTATTGGTGTTCGTTAACAAAAAGCGATAAGAGGGATATATCGTGAGGTTAAAAAATAAGGTCGCCATCATCACCGGGGGCAGCCGCGGAATTGGACGCGGTGTGGCTATTGCCTTCGCCGGTGAAGGGGCTGCTGTAGCCATTGTGGGCAGAAATAAAGATACCTGTGACGAAACCGCGGCTTTCATCACCAAGAGCGGAGGCACCGCTGTCGGCATTGCCGCGGATGTCTCCAAAGAAGCTGATGTTACCCGGATGATATCCCAAACTATCGACAAATTTAGCAGTATCGACTTGCTCGTAAACAGCGCCGCGGTGAATTTACCGTATCGTGAAGTGGGTGATATAATTCTTGACGATTGGAATTGGCTGATCGGGGTTAATCTGACCGGTATTTTCCTATGCTGCAAAGGCGCATTGCCGCAGATGAAAAAACAGCATTTCGGTAAAATAATCAATTTTTCATCTATAGGTGGATTGTCCGGAGCTCCGGGCAGGGCTCCATACCGCGCTACTAAAGCCGCGATTATCAACTTCAGCGAATGCCTCGCAGCCGAGGTTAAAGAATTCGGTATCGATGTAAATACAATCTGTCCCTGCGTCGTGGAAACGGATATGCTGCGGGAAACAAAAAAAACCGTGGCCATCCCCAATATTCCCATGCCGCCGGAAGAAATGGCTGCAGTCGCAGTGTTTCTCGCTTCCGCAGAGGGGCGGGCGATCACCGGCACCACAATCAACGCATTCGGTCAGGGCAACCCGTTATTTTACCTGCCTAAAAAATAATCGGGGCATCAACCCGGTTTTGTATATATCGCAAAAAACGTACTATACTTAGTACATGTTCCCTCGTTCTAAGCTCTTGAATCTATTCGTAAATCCACGATTTTTATTTTCAAATTATTTCCCGTACCCGTAATCCTATACCGCCATTTTAAGTAGTAAAAATTTCCCGTTGTTTAGTTAAAAAACTAATTTCAGGTATTTGTTTTAGATGAAACGGAAAACGGAATACAAATGGACGGCCTTATCGGTCACCTGTCTGGGTACCTTCATGGCGAATCTCGATTTAACCATCGTTGTTATCGGCTTGCCGACTATATTACAGCAATTGCACGCGACATTGGTTCATGGTATCTGGATTATTACTGGCTACACCCTCATGATGACGATACTTCTGGTCCTTCTCGGCCGTTTAGCCGATTTGTATGGACGGGTCAGGCTTTATAACCTTGGTTTTGCCATCTTCACCGTCGGTTCACTGCTTTGTGCTTTATCAAAAACCGGTGCGGAATTAGTCGGGTTCAGATTTCTTCAGGGTGCGGGCGCGGCATTACTATATGCCAACGGTGGGGCGATTATCACCGATGCGTTCCCTCCTGAAGAACTTGGTATGGGCCTTGGTATCAATGTCATGTCTGTGAATCTTGGCGCTATCGCCGGCTACACGCTTGGCGGAGTGATGATTAGCTATTTCGGGTGGCAATCAATATTCTGGTTAAATATACCGATAGGAATTTTTGGGACCATATGGGGATATTTGAATTTGAAGGAAATCAGCCGCAAACCCGTCGGCCAAAAATTTGATTTTGCCGGTTCGATCTTATACTGTGTCGGCCTCGCTACTATTCTGCTTGCCCTGACCATCGGAGACCCGCTTTCAATACGTAATCTGGTTATTTTTGGTGTCGGAGTTGCAGTTTTTATCGCCGTGATATTTGTTGAACTGCGACAAAAATTCCCGACGCTTGACTTAACTCTTTTCAATATCCGGCAATTTGCCCTCGGTAACATCGCCGGTTTTCTGAATGCAATCGCCTTCAGTTGCGGTCCGTTTTTAAGGTCTTTATACTTGCAATTGATATTAGGTTACAGCGCGGCCAAAACTGGTCTCTTGCTTATCCCGATGGAAATCATAATCTTCGCCATTAGCCCGTTGAGCGGAAAACTTTCTGATAAATATGGCGCCAAAGTTCTAAGTTGTCTGGGATTATTCCTTAACGCTTCCGCATTGTTCTGGTTTGCCTCTTTTAGCAAAGGTTCGAGCTACGGTGCCGTTCTTGGTAGTTTAGTATTGTTCGGATTCGGAATGGCTCTGTTCTTTCCGCCAAATTCCAGTGCGGTCATGGGTTCCGTTTCCGCCGAAAAACGCGGCATCGCAAATGGAATTAGAATGACCCTTAACCAAACAGGTAACGTTTTCAGTGTGCCCTTTTCTTTGCTGCTGATGACATTGGTAATGCCGTACGCCAAACTTTCGCAGATAGTTGGTAGTTCTCAGCTTCTGAGTTCCAATGAAGGCCCCGTTTTTCTAAGGGCAATCGATCATGCCTGTTTTATCCTCGGTATCATTACATTGTTCGCCATCATTCCGTCTTTAGGATTGCGATTTAATAAAAACAAAAAAACAGATTAATTGGTTCCTGCTTGCCCCGCTTGAAATTGTCACCTTTTTTAGTCTCAATTTTAGTCCGGCGGTTATTTGACAAGGGACAAACCCGATGCTACACTGGACGTAAATTTACACCCGCATCTGTTTTCCGGTTTTCCCCAAACTCCTCAGAAGAAATATATTGCCGGTCAAATAATTATTATTCAGTGAAGGAGGTTAATCATGAACTCAGAAGATTTAGAAACAAAGGTAAAGGCTCTCACCGAAACAGTGAAGAAGTTGGAAGCGAAGGTGCAGGCTCAGGAAGACATCGAAGCCATTAAAAAATTACAAAGGTCTTATGGTTTTTACCTCGAGCATTGGCAGGAAGATGAAATAGTCGAACTGTTTTCCCGCAGTCCGGATGTATCTCTCGAGATAAACGACACCGGTCTGTTTAAGGGATGGGAAGCCATCAAACAAAGTTTCAATTTTGCCGACCATTATACCGCCTACGGCGTGAAAAAGGCGCCCGGCGAGTTTTTGCACATCCTGATGCCTCTGGCCGGTATTGTCGATCTGGCTCCGGACGGAAAAACGGCCAAAGGCCGCTGGTATGGTTATTTCCTGGGAGCTATGCCCAGACCCGTGGAAACGAAAGCTCTTATCGGGTGCGGTATCTGGGAGAACGAGTATGTTAAAGAAGGCGGGATTTGGAAGTTTAAAAAACTCTTCTGGAATGATATTTTCTGCAGTCCGCTGGATGAGGGGTGGATCAAGAACCCGTTCCTGGGACACCCTATGAAAACCGTGGCTTCCAGTCCTGATTATCATTTTCAGCATTATCCCTCGGGATTTATCCTCCCTTACCACTACAAGAACCCGGTAACCGGCAAATAAAACTTAACATAATGTTATAACGCCGGTTATTTCCATCATTGGAGAGGGTTGAAAAAACAATCTGAGAGGGAAATATGAAAAGAGCTTTTACAGATATCCCGGAAGGACAAATGCACTACCGTATGGAAGGAACGGGTGAACCGGTATTGCTGCTCCACATGGCGGTGGCATCTTCCGATGAATTCACCCGTGTCATGCATATTTTGTCGAAGAAATACCGGGCGATTGCTCTGGATTTCATTGGTTTTGGCGATTCCGACCCGTCGCCCCGCGAGTATCAAATAATCGATCATGCCAAAACAGTGATCAGCTTCATGGACTCATTGGGAATCAAGCAGGCGCATGTTGCCGGCCAATTCTTCGGGGCTGAAATTGCGGTCGAACTGGCGGTAAATTGGCCGCAGCGGGTTAACAAATTGGTGTTGGCCGGCGCTGAATTTTGGGAACAAAGCCAGGCAGTGGATTTGAAAGAGCCTGATAATTTTACCACCACCGTCGAAATCAGAAAAGATGGTTCTCATCTGTTGGAATGGTGGCGGCGGGCATGCCTTTGGGGGGATTATCCGTTGGATATACTCGAGGAACGGGTAATTGAATATATCAAAGCAGGGTCGCGCGGTGAAGAAGCACACTGGGCTGGGGGAAACTACAATTCGAAGGACAGATTACCGCTTATCAAACGCCCGACGCTTATCCTTGATGCCACCGGTTTTCCTCTGCACTCCCGGTCGAAAGTTATTCAAAAATTGATCCCCAACAGCAAACTGACCACCATAGAAAACGGTCCCATGTACTGTGACCGTGCCATGCCCGAAGAATACGCCGGGGCCATTTTTAACTTCTTGAGCTCGGGAGGCTGATTGTGAAATCGAATGATTTAGAAACCGAAATTACGGCTCTGGGAGAAACTGTCAGGCAACTGGAAGCAAAAATCCGCCGCTCGGAAGATATCGAAGCCATTAAAAAGCTGCAGCGGGCTTACGGCTATTATCTGGAACACTGGCAGGAAGAAGAGCTGATCGGGCTGTGGTCGCACGACCCTGATATTTCCGTCGAGATAAATGATTTCGGCTTGTTTAAGGGATGGGAAGGAGTTCAAAGCTGTTTCCATTTTGAAGACCATTATCCCGCCTATGGGCATGCGAAAAAAGCACCGCCCGAATATCTGCATATTTTGATTCCCCTGGCCGGCATTGTTGATGTTGACCCGGACGGTAAAAATGCCAAAGGACGCTGGTATGGATATTTCCTGGGAGCGATGCCCCGCGAAGGGCAGACCAGGGCTTTGATTGGCTGCGGGATTTGGGAAAATGAATACGTCAAAGAAAATGGAATTTGGAAATTTAAGAAACTTTTCTGGAGCGAGATTATCAGCAGCCCCTTGGAAGAAGGTTGGGTGAAAAAACCATCGATCCTCAATCCGCCGCACCGTTACGGTCCACCTTCGGGGACAAATACCCGTTTTGCGCCGTACCCGTCGGGATATATTTTACCCTATCATTATAAAAATCCGGTCACCGGGAAATAGGCATAATCGGAGATTTTGTTTTCACCGGACCGGCTCAACTCTTGCTTTTCTTGCGAAATTTGGGCCACGGTATTGAAAATAGCTCTTTTCTGAAAACGATGATTTGAGCCGCGAGCAGCAGCATTACCAGGTCTATTGCCAGGCTTTGGGTACTCAATAATGGTCTGGCGATGCCAAAGCAATCGCATGTCTTGATATTAAGATTTAGAATCATTGCCACGATTTTCGAAACTGTAAAACTGATCAGCATCAGGCTGGCGGTAACCGTGGTTATCCTCAGGATAATCCCCAATACCAACAGGGTCCCGATGATTATTTCGGCATACGGTAAAATATGTCCGTACATCGAGGCTAACGTCGGCGGCAAAATTTGATACTCATTAATTTCGGTTACCAGTGCGCTGATGTTGTGTATCTTGGCAAAACCGGCAAATATGAAAATACCGCCTAATATTAAGCGAAATACAAGAGATGTATAATCGCTGCGTAAAATTACGGGGAGATTAGTTTTTAATTTTTTCCGGTGTTTGAATACCAGCCAAACCAACCAGCCAATGATTCCTGCCAATATCAGCGAAGCTATAACTATTCCCAAAATCATCCAGACGGTCCATATCAGGGAAAAACTGGCCGTTACCCTCGTATCTGAATTTAATGTCAGCGACGTTTCCGCAGAATTCGGGTCGCTGACATTCGGGGTCCATCTGTCAAATTTCCACCCTTTGTCCGGCGTGTCTTTAACATCTATCACGGTTCCTGTGGGATAAGGATACAGGCCGGGCGCGGGCAATATTGTGCCGTGTCCATGTTTGTCCATCGTCAAAATGGGAATTATCGGACTAAAGTTAGCCTGTAGATTGATATTGCAGTTCATTTCGATGGTGATGGAACTCGCGCTGTCGAATTCCGCTCCGCTCCAGGACACGAAACGGTATCCCTGAATCGGAATAGCTTCCAATTTCACTGGTTGCAAAGTGTCATAAACGTAGTAGGATAAGTCCGATGTCACGGGTGACCCATTTACTGTTACGGTGCCGCCGCTTCCACTGACAATCACGGTCAGTGTAAAAGGAGGAGCCGCTCAGGCTGCTGCCGGTTTGGTATCGATGATTGTCAGGGCTGATACCAGTAACAGACAAGCCAATAGGGTTATAATTATCTTTTTCAATTCATATTTCCTTCGTGCGCTGCCTGTAACATAAATACAGCAACACGGTTAGGTAAATTATATCATACCGGCTGTGGACAATCGGAAATTAGTTATTTACTGCTGCGGAATCGAACCGCTGTGATCAAACATGCAATCGCTTCGCATCAAGTATCATTTTTCGATAAATCAATTTATCTGGAAAATAAAGGGTCCTTATTTATGTTAATTTTACATCCGTTCTGAGTTTTAGCATGGTTCGGTGATGTTGACAAGTTTGTTTGCGTGTGGTAACATTCATTTCAAATTTATAATATTCCATCAGTGAATATAATAAATTTAGAATCAAAATTAAGAGTGTACATCCACTAGTCTTTTAATACATTCTGAGGAGGTGCAGGCGCAAACAATAGTCCGCAAGTCATTAATAGAATATAGAAGCAAACCATCACTGGGGGAATTAATACTCTAAAAGGATGTGAATAAATGAAAAAATCATTTATGGTTTTATTTGCCTTTCTTTTAGCAGTCGGTCTGATCGGTACCTCCCTCGTAGGCTGCTCAAAGACTACAACGACTTCGACTACTACTACCCAAGCCCTGCAGGAAAAAACAATTACAATTGGTGTCGACACCCCGTTAACCGGCGGTGCCGCTCCTTGGGGATTATCCGAAATGCACGGTGTCACGCTGGCCTGTGATGATTTTAATACAGCCGGCGGCCTTACAGTCGGGAATACCCATTACACTTTCCAGGTTGAAGCTCTGGATGATGCCTATGATACCACCAAAACTACTAATAATATCAACCAGATGGTTTATACTGACGGCATCAAATTCATGTTTACCTTCCAGACTGAAGGTTCATTGGCCCTTGCCCCCGCTTTAACCACGCAGAAAATTCTGAACTTTACCGTTGTAAATGACGACCGCATTATCGCACAGCCGACAGATTCGTATACTTATAGAACGTATATGGGTTTTTCCGTCCAGGCTAATGATTATATTAAATGGATGCAGCAGAATTATCCCAGCGCACATAGTCTGGCTGTTCTTACCACCAATGATACGAACGGAACTGTGACCGAAGGATATGCCAAGACCGCGGCCGCTGCGGCCGGCCTCACTTATTTGGCCCCCATTTTTTATGATCCCGGTACTACCGATTTCACTCCTTTTG
>Ga0182011_10002333_pt1 | contig 16053 bp, 10 predicted proteins | sample 711E1DmetaG_FD_120481 | JGI IMG/M metagenome (GOLD analysis project Ga0182011, IMG submission 120481) | Permafrost microbial communities from Stordalen Mire, Sweden - 711E1D metaG | ecosystem: Environmental > Terrestrial > Soil > Wetlands > Permafrost | place: Sweden: Stordalen | collected... | reverse complement strand
CTCCCATTTTTATGCCGTACCCAAACGCTCAAACGGAATGTCTCAAAGGCAGATCCCACTGACATGCGGCATAAAACGGGATGCGGAATAACTTCCGTTATGCCGGATTCGGCATAACGGAAGGCAGCCGCTTCTGCGGCACACTGCCAATGCCGCTCGGGACGAGCGCACGGTTTGAGCAGCGGAACAGGCGGGGTCGAGAGGGGGACAGGGCCGGCCGGAAGCCTGTGCAGCGGAGCAAACCGTGCGTTGGTCACGGCGGGTTCGCAGTAAGCTAGATTTGAATTCGCCATTGAATAATTAATGCAAGAAGAAAACGGGAACACTGTCAACGGGTGACAAGATTGCGATTAAGCCGGCTCGACTGCAAAAACACTTTGATATAAACTTGTGTATTGATGAACGACAAACAGATCAGGGTCGCACTGCGCAATAAGGTTTTTCGGCATTACCGTTTGATGCCGAGTGCATTGGTGCTGGAGGAAGTTGGCATACGTCACGGTGCGGCTCGCGTAGATTTTTTGGTTGTAAACGGGTTGCTGCACGGCTTTGAATTAAAAAGCGACAGAGACAATTTGAGCCGTCTTGAAAACCAAATTCTGATTTTCAGTTCAGTGCTTGATCGTATGACTTTGGTCGTTGGTTATCGGCTTGTTGATAAAGCATTGAGGATGGTTCCCGATTGGTGGGGCGTAAAATTGGCAAACTTAGGCAAACGCGGTGGTATTCACTTTTGTGATGCGAGATCTCCCAAAAATAATCCCTGCGTTGAAAAAGAGGCTGTTGTTAAATTGCTGTGGCAAGATCAGGCGCTTCAGGTTTTGGAAGAACTTGGCGCAGATGTAGGGGTGCGCTCTAAAACACGGAAAGAAATTTACGCTAGGCTTGCAGAGTGTGCTGACTTGGATTTGATTCGAGCGAAGGTGCGCCATTTTTTGAGTCTTCAAAAAGGTCATCAAGCTGCCGAGCAACGAAAGTAAGATGGTGATTAAAAGTTGCCACAAGCCAGTCTTTAAGTTGTCCCGATTTTTTGAATTGTTGCGCCATGGTGTGAATATACAAATCGCCATCACTAAATTGTGGGCCGCTGAATTCATTTCTCTCCAGGAGAAGTTGCGCTTGAGCTGGAAACTGGTCGAATCCAGCACTGTTTTCATTTTTTACTCCTTCGCCACGCATAATTACCCAGTATTCACTGGCCGTGTATCGAAGGCTCGCGCTAAAATTAAAATGTTGTCCCTCGTGTTCCTCAAATACCCCATGTTGAATTGTATAATCGCCGAATGAGGGAATGCGACTTTTTGCTGTTGATGCGTAATTTTTCCAGATAAGCCAATCATTTCGAGGCAACTCGCATTGGCTGTTCTTTTTTATGTCAGAAAGATCTTTGGGAAAAGCTCCGGCGACTACTGTTAAGCTTCGCCACTCATTCAAATCAGGAATTGTGTTAGTAAACGCCGCGATGTCCGGCAACGGTTCTTTGATACTTTGGAAGTCCACCACTAGGTGGACATCGGCAGGCTCTTTTTCGTATAGAACAAGTAGCTCGTTAAGTGCTTTTTGAAATCCAGCTTGGCGAAGATCATAGGCACTAATTCGAAAACACAATTCTCGCCCAATTTTTCCTAAAGCTGCTTTCACCGCTGACTGATAAACCGCTGACCAATTAAGACCTGTCACCAAACCGGCATGAAGATTGTAGGCATCAGCCTGATTTATAAAAATCGGAATGCAATGGGCTGCTCTGTTTTCACCAAGCAAATGAAAGTCGATAAAGAACAAATCATTCCATCCCCAAGATTTGGCAATCTGGCTGGCATGTTTTGTCAAAATCGAAGTGGTTGACCCTTTTTCAAAATCCTGCGGCACCAATTCAATTATTGGAGTGATTCTTTTTCTTAAGCTCGGATTGAGTTTGCACAACGCTTCACGCTCTGACGATTTCCATCGCAGAACCGGAACGTATTGGCGGTGGTCGAATTTACGTTTCACATGTTTTAATCTGGCCATTTTATGTCTGGAAAATGTTGTCGCACTTCACGATGTCCGACTAAATTATTAAGCAGTCTGAATGCCTTCCTTTCATATCGCATTCTCCCTGCTGCAATCGCAGGATGAATTTCCAACTTTCTTGCAAGAGATTGTGCGGCTTCGGGCGAAGGAACACGGCTTGCAGGGCTTGTTTTCCATACAGATTGTGGAATCAAAGCTTCGCCTGCAAGCTCATCAGCTTCTCTTTCTTTTGGATCTTCATTCGCCTCAATGTCCAAGTCATCAATAAACTCTGTGTTCTCTTGGCCCGAGTGCAAAGCAACATGAGCCAATTCGTGCATCAATGTAAACCAAAAGTTATCCAGTCGGTCGTGCCTTAATGTCATTCCAATAATAGGTCTATTGGAGAACACCAGAATCGCTGCCCCATCAAGATATGTATATGGCAAGTGAGGCTCGATGATAAGCGGAATGCCGTATTTTGCCAGAAAGCGACAGGCCGCTGATGGGCCATCATCTTGAATGCTGCACTTTGCAAGTTCCCGCATTAAATTCAAATTAACAGAACCAACGCGGTATTTTGCCAAATCAGGAATTTGGTTCGCACAGGTGATTATATGAGCGACCCAAGCTGTCAGCGCAAATGAGTCCATGTTTCTTGCAGATCTAATATGTTTTGTTTTGCGAAGTAGAACAGCGTTTTGAACCGGTGATGGAAGTTGCGAAAAGAAACCTTTCACTGCCTCCAAAGAGTCTTGCACCCAACCGCGTGCGACCATCTCACGAATCGGGAAACGACTCCAATCGGGTTCTTCTTCATGTTCAGGAATTGGAGATTGTTGAATCAGAACACGAGCAGGAATTCCCAATCCATCTTGCAGAGCACGAATCATCGAAAGTGTGAGCGGGCGCTTGCGCGAAAGCACCTCTGACACCTTGCTGCGACTCCCGATGTAGGGAACAAGACTTCTAGGAGTCAAATCCTGCTGCTCCATTCGAAATTGGATTGCGTCAACTGGATCGGGCAAAGATTTTGGAAATGCCTTTGCTTCGTAATTCTCAACAAGCAATGTGAGCAATTCGAGCTGCTCCGCTTCCGCCGATTTTGGCTTGGGATCGAGGTCAATTAGTATCTCGATTTCTGCGAGCGCAGTCTCATACTCTGCCCTAGATTTAATTACTTTAATCATTGGAATTCTTTCAAAGATTCCATTTTGAATATTCAGCGTGTGTTCCCATTCGCTTCAAAAAAATAATCTTTGCCACATAACTAACTTTTGCTTCCAACCTGTAACGATTGCCCTTCAGATTAAAAATGACGCGATTTTCAGACAAAATACTCGCGTGCGGATAACGCCGCTTCAAATCTGCCGGACTTTGCCATTGGGCATCTTCGACTTCACACAACCAACTGCCGATTTGCGAGGTGATGTCGGCATGTTTTTGTCCGAAATCATCAAGCACGTTCCGGCCGATTACCTTCATCGAATAATCCTTTTGCTGTATAATCAGTCATTTATGCGTTATCAATGTTCCCAATATGGGAACAATCTAATGTGGGACTCGTTCCATTGCAACATTTTTTTTGTGGTGATTTTCGCCTTTAGATTCGATCAACAAAAGTTGAGTGTGTGAAGACTAAAAGGCGCGGAGATTCGGTCAATTGCTGCTTTGTGACGGTGTCCATGTCGTGTGATAATCTTGGGGCATGTGCGGGCGATATACGGCGGCGAAGGATTTTGGCGAGCTGATCAAACTGATGGGCGTCGTCATGGCGCGGGTGCCATTTTTCGCGCCGCGTTACAATATCGCGCCGACACAAATGGCGCCGGTCATTTTCCGTGATCACAATCAGCCGGCGGTGAAGCTGATGCGGTGGGGGCTGATTCCGTCCTGGGCGAAGGATAAAAGCGTCGGCAATGCGCTGATCAATGCGCGGTCGGAAACGATTGAAAGTCGGACGGCGTTTCGTGAGGCGTTCAAGCATCGGCGGTGCCTGATTCCGGCGGACAGTTTTTATGAGTGGAAGGAATGGCCACTGAGTGGCAGCAATAAACGGAAACGGCAACCGTTCCGGGTGATGCTGAAAAGTGGCGAGCCGTTTTGCTTTGCCGGGTTGTGGGACCGGTGGATCCGGCCGCCGGCCGCCGGCAAGTTTGACACCGATCTGGACGAAGCACCACCAAGCGAGACGATTGATTCGTTCACCATCATCACGCGGGCGGCGAATGCGGCGGTTGCGCCGTTGCATGATCGGATGCCGGTCATCATGGCGCCGAATCATTATGGCTGGTGGCTGAAGGGCGACGACGGGCGCAGTGAATCGCACAAGATGGCGCTGGGGCATCCGTTGGAGGAGCCGTTGAAGATTTATCCGGTCAGCGACCTGGTGAACAGCCCCAAGACGGATGATGCGCGCTGCATCGAGCCGGTGGCGATTGACCGGGACTTTTTCGAGCGGCAATGGTGGGGGGATGAGGGGAAAAGCTGAATCGCTGGAATTGCTGCTGTTGGATTTCCGGTTGCCGGTTGTGTCGTTGGCGTAGGCGAATTAGCGCGGCGGCTGGGATTGATACGCCCACCTTCAAAAATGTCTGTAAAATCAAGGAATCACTGCCCGATAGAATCGGCGGGGTGAATTGGTCGCCGCTGGATCGCGGAAGTTGAGCGTGTTGTTGGTGCCTACAAAATTGGTCAGCGTGGTCCAGCTTGTCAGGTTGCTCGAAAATTGGATGATTCCGTTCAGCCCCTTTGACAATTGCAGACTAAAAACCAACCCGTTCGTTTTCATCGGCAGTGCGTTGGTGAAGGCAAGTTGCAGCATGAAGGTGTTGCTCGAGACGATGCTGAGGGAGTTGGTGGCGGAATAATTTCCACCCAAATCCAGCGCATAGAACTTCAAGGTGTTGGTGCCGGTGATGAGCGTCACGGTATTCGTCCAGTTGGCAAAATTGTTCGCAGTGGCCGCGAGATTCCAAGCGTTGCTGTTCAACTGATACCAGACACCGGTGACTTTCCAGTTGTCAGAAGCCGTGCCGGTGAGTTTGGCCAAAGCGTTGGTCATCTTCTGGCCGGCGGTCGGTGCGGTGACGGTCAGTGTGGGCTTGGTCACGTCGGCGAAATTGACTTGCAACGTCAGATTCGACGCCATCATAAAGCGCACCACGCGGTTGTTGGTGGTAAAGCCGCCGAGCCAGTTTGTTGAAACCATCCAGTTGGTGGCCACAAAACCAGAGGCCGGGCTGGATGTGATGCTGTAGTTGCGACCAATTTCCAGCCACGAGTTGCTGTAATTAGGTGAAATCGCTCCTAATCCGATGGCACGGATTTGAAGCTTATTAGCCACAACGTAATCAAAGCTCATATTATTGGTCGTGGATGGATTGCCCACCACGTCCACGGCGCATGCCTGAACGAAATTGGTGCCGGGTGCTAGATTTACCGCCGCCGTCCAGTTCGACCAACTGTTACCTGTTACCGCCGAGTTCCAGCCCGCTCCATTGAGTTGATAATACACGTTTGCGACCTGCACATTGTCATGCGCGGTGCCGGTCACGGTAAACACCGCGTTACTCCACCGCTGTCCTGAAGTGGGCGTCGTAATCGAAATGGTTGGTGGCGTCGTATCTGGCGGCGGATTATAGGTCACACTGACAACCTTCTGGGTGGAATTGTTAAGCATATCCTTGGCAACAACTGTAATCGTGTTCACGCCGGAAACGAGCGTGATCGTGGTGTTCCAACTGGCCGTGCCAGTTCCACTGGCTGTGCCGCCGCCAGCGTTGATACCGTTGACCGTCACCGACGAAATACCGTTGTTGCCAAGCCCGTTATCACTGGCCGTGCCGTTGACTGGCAGGCTGGCACTCGTTACAACCGCACCGTTGAGGGGCGAAGTAATTGTAAGTGCTGGCGGTGATGTGTCCGGTGGATTATAGGTCACGCTGACTACTTTTTGAGTAGTGTTGTTGAGTGTATCTTTGGCCACAACTGTAATCGTGTTCACGCCGGAAACGAGCGTGATCGTGGTGTTCCAACTGGCCGTGCCAGTTCCACTGGCTGTGCCACCACTGGCGTTGATACCGTTAACCGTCACCGAGGAAATGCCGTTGTTACCAAGCCCGTTGTCGCTGGCCGTGCCGCTGACCGGCAGACTGGCACTCGTCACGACCGCACCGTTGAGGGGTGAAGCGATGGTGAGCGCGGGCGGCGTGGTTTCAGGCGGGTTATAGGTCACGCTGACTACTTTTTGAGTAGTGTTGTTGAGTGTATCTTTGGCCACCACTGTAATCGTGTTCACTCCGGAAACGAGCGTCACCGTGGTGTTCCAACTGGCCGTGCCGGTTCCGCTGGCCGTGCCGCCGCTGGCGCTGATACCGTTGACCGTCACTGAGGAAATACCGTTGTTGCCAAGTCCGTTGTCACTGGCCGTGCCGCTGAACGGCAGGCTGGCACTCGTCACGACCGCACCGTTGACAGGTGAACCGATGGTGAGTGCTGGAGCGGTCGTGTCCGGCGGATTGTAGGTCACGCTGACCACCTTTTGAGTGGAATTGTTGAGCGCATCCTTGGCCACCACGGTAATCGTGTTCACTCCAGAAACAAGCGTGAGGGTGGTGTTCCAATTGGCCGTGCCAGTTCCGCTGGCCGTGCCGCCGGTGGCACTGACCCCGTTGACCGTCACCGAAGAAATGCCGTTGTTGCCAAGTCCGCTGTCACTGGCCGTGCCGCTGACCGGCAGGCTGGCACTCGTCACGACCGCACCGTTGACGGGCGAACCGATGGTGAGTGCTGGTGGTGTCGTGTCTGGTAGTGCCGTCACGGAACCAGTGATAGAAAAGTTGAACGGGTTTTCATCGCTATCGTTATTTGAGAAGTTGATTTGCCCGCTTTTAGTGCCAATAGTCGAAGTATTCAATTGGACTGTAAAAGTGTCTGAATCTCCAGCAATTAGAAATGTAGGAAGGCTTTTAGTCAGAGTGAAACCCGACGGCACATTTACCGCGCCCAAAGTAAGGCTTGACCCACCATCATTGCGAACAGTGAACGTCCGCGTCGCCGTCTGGCCTTGCTGAACACTTCCAAAATCTGTGTTATCAGAAAGACTCGGTGTCGTATCGTTATCGGCGATTGCCACTGAATTACCCAGCACATTAATCTCCGGCGTTGTCGGCACGAAGTCGAGAGGGGACTGGGGAGAGATTACTGAGACCGTCGAGCCTGGAGTCGCCGTTATGATTCCCTCATATCCGCCAGTTCGGTTCTCTGGGAATGGGAACTCAGTAAACCTCGTATTGGGAACCCATGGTCCCGGTGTGTGGTTCAACAGCCGATCAAGCTGGAAGAACTGACAGACGCCGATGGTCGGATTTTCAACCATGTATGAGAAAAGGTTTACGACCGCGGGGTGTGCATCGGTTACGAAAAGGCCCGTTTGAACAACAAAGGCCTCGTCCGCAGTGGTCGGTGTCGATGCGGATCCGAGACTAGAACTGTGAAACGCCCAAGAGAATTGGGAATCACGCGCGAAGTCTATCTGCGCGGAGGGCAAGCCAAAATATAGTTCGGGATCATACACGCCGCCGCTAGGAAAGCCGCCACCATCTCTAGCAGGGTCTAAAGCAACAATGGTATTCACCCCACCCGGAATTCGCTTCGCGATCTCGTCTGTCATACTTCCGCCCCAGCTATGGCCTACAAGATTCAGACTGTTGCCGTTGAACCCATATGCACTTAGTGTAGCAGCGGCCCAGCTAGCGACTGGTTCGATCCAGTCTTCCTCATGAAAGTCCGCAGGAGCATAAGTGTGAGCCGGGCCGCTCCAGTCGAGAGTGAGAACTTGTTCGTTTGGAAATTTGTTTGCAATGGCTTGCGCGAGCCTGGGAAAGTTTGGCCCATCAGTTGTGTTCCGCGAACTATTCATTCCATGAATCACGATCCATGTCCGCAGCGTGTTAGTAATTGGTCGCGGATATACAGAACCGGTTGGAGGCAAACGTAGAATATCTACGACATATGTCTCCGTTCCGCGTCCGGTTCCAATGTCGCCAATAATTGTGCCGGTGATGCCGGGAGAAACGATTAGCTTGTAAGCTCCGGTGCTGCCATTGCCATCTCCGCTGCCAGTGATCGGGTCGTATGAAGTATTCCCATAGCCGGAGACTCCGATATAGTATGTCCCAGAAGTTGTGAAGGTATATTCCAAGTAAGACGCTCCTCCGCTCGAGGATTCACCCGGCCCAGCAGCATCGTTGTTAGCTGCGAGTTGCGTTCCGCTGCTGTTGAAAAGCCGAATGTAAGAATCAAGGCTGCTGCCCGAAGGCAGATCAATGTCGAACGAAATCCGTTGCCCCGCCAAAACACTGAATGAATACATATTAACATCGGAGGGTGAACTAATGTTGCCGTCTATATTCGTTGTCTGCGTCGTGTAGCCGAGAGACACAGCCTCGCCAATTTGGTCGTTTGGATCTCCCGCCTGTATTGTAAAACTCCAAGTGGGGCCGGGGGGCGAACCGCAGCCATTGTTCGCCACGACATACCAGTTATGCGAACTGAAGCTGAGACTTTGATTCAAAGTCCATTGGCTGACTAATACGTTGGCCATGAATGTTCCGTCCAAGTAAACGTCGTAGGAAGTCGCTCCGCTTGTGTCCGCCCAATCCAGTATCGTCGGCTGCGAACTGACGGTCGCCCCATTGGCAGGGTTGGGAGTGCTTGGCGTGCCTGGTATCGTGCAACTGATTGTGAAACTCCAAGTTGAACCTGGGGTCGAACCGCAGCTATTCTTCGCTGCCACATACCATGTGTGCGTGCTCAAAGTCAGCGACGAATACAAAGTCAACTGACTGACAGGCACGTTGGCCCAGAATGTGCCGTCCAAGTAAACGTCGTAGGAAGTTGCTCCGGTTGAGTCCGCCCAATCCAGTATCGTCGGCTGTGCACTGATGGTCGCCCCATTGGCTGGAGAGGGAGTGCTTGGCGTGCTTGGAAGCGGGCAACTGATCGTGAATGACCTGGCTGTTGAATAAGGCCCTGCACCCGCAGTGTTCTTTGCCCGCACTCTCCATGTATGAGCACCAAGGGTGCTGGATATCAAATCAAAGCTGGTAGCACTGCCCCGGTCAAGCGGAGTGTCGGAATCAAACTGAAGGTCATAACCCGTCGCACCAACTACACTGCCCCAACTGAACGGGGTTGAGACATTCGCAATCACCGTTGCGCCATTAGCAGGCGCGGTCAACGTGGGTGCAACTGTTGGGGCACCGGACACAGTGAACGACCTGGCTGTTGAATAAGGCCCTGCACCCGCAGCGTTCTTTGCCCGCACTCTCCACGTGTGAGGACCAGTTGTGCTGGAGATCAAATCAAAACTGGTAGCACTGCCCCGGTCAAGCGGAGTGTCGGAATCAAACTGAAGGTCATAGCCCGTCGCACCAACTACACTGCCCCAACTGAACGGGGTTGAGACATTCGCAATCACCGTTGCGCCATTAGCAGGCGCGGTCAATGTGGGCGCAGCAAGCGTCTGGGCGGTCGTGAAGCTGAAAATGCTCGACCAGGTGCCGTAGATCGACCCTGGACCTCTGCCTCGCACTCTCCAATAATAAGTGGTTCCCGCACTGAGCACCGTTGATGGCGTGTCCGATGTACTTGTTTCGGCCTTCATGATTATGCAGCCCGCGCCCGTGGAATCCGTCGGGTCGGTCGGCAGCGTTGAACTGCTGGTCGCTACCGCAAGAAAATAGCCCGCACTGGCCCCAGTCACCGCACTCCAACTGAATGTCGGAGGTGTCGAGACGCTGGGCGCTCCGTTCACCGGGGCGCTCAAGGTCGGTGCGGGAAGATTTTGAGCGCTTATCGTGAATGACCTTGCCGTTGAATAAGGCCCTGCACCCGCAGCGTTCTTTGCGCGCACTCTCCACGTGTGAGCACCAGTTGCACTGGACACCAAACTGAAAGTGGTAGCGCTGCCCATGTCATACGGAGTGTCGGAATCAAACTGAAGATCATAGCCCGTCGCACCGATTACATTGTTCCAACTGAATGGGGTTGCTACGTTCGCAATCACCGTTGCGCCATCAGCAGGAGCGACCAACGTGGGTCCAGCAAGCGTCTGGGCGGTCGTGAAGCTGAAAATGCTCGACCAGATGCCATTGGTTGAACCTGGCCCTCTGCCGCGCACTCTCCAGTAATAAGTCGTTCCCCCATTGAGCACCGTTGAGGGCGTGTCCGATGTGCTGCTTACGACCTTAAAAATGACACAGCCCGGACCGGTGGAGGCCGCCGGGTCAGTCGGCAGCGTTGCACTGCTGGTCGCAACCGCAAGGTAGTAACCCGCGCTGATGACCCCATTCACCGCACTCCAACTGTAGGTCGGGATCGTCGAGACACCCGTCGCTGTATTGGCTGGCGCGCTCAGGGTCGGCGCAGGAAGATTCGCCGCTTCTGTTTGCAGGCACGCAAATGTGGCAAACAGACAGAAAACCCTTGAAAAGGCGACACGCCCGAGGAGTGATTGACGAAGTTGCCGGAGATAGGGCCAGCCGCGTGCATGTGGTTTCAAAAGCGAACATCTCTCCCGGTTTGCCTCGTGCGATGGATTATACATCCGCCCCTGCAAACAGTTTCGTTTGCCAGCACCCGCTAAAACTTGCAAGCCAGATTTCTGGGTTTGGTTCACAATAAGTTACTTTCGCAAGTGGAATGGATTTCCGGATGGCGTTGGCGTTCATTCCGCCGGCAGCGTGATCCGGTAAATCTGCGTAGCCGGTTCGCCGGGCTTGCGCGCACCCCGGTTCGAATAGAAATAAACAAACCTGCCGTCTGGCGAGACCACCGGACGCGTGTCCTGCGAGCCGTTGACCGTCAATTGTGTAAGCCCAGTGCCATCGGCTTTCATAGCCCAAATATCCCAGTTCCTCAGTCCTTCCTCGTTGACCGCCTGGTCAGAGGCGAAAATGATGCGTTTGCCGTCCGGAGTCCACACCGGAAATTGGTCAGTGTGCTCACCCGTGGTCATTTGGGTCGGTGTAGCGCCGTCGGATTCCATTACCCAGATTTTCTGGTGGCCAGCAGTGTCCGGTGCCACATAGGCAAGCTTGGCGCCATCTGGAGACCAAGCCGGGCTTTTGCCAACTCGGATCTGTGTCGGCAAGGTTCCGTCGGCATTGGCCACCCATATCTGCGGCAACGTCGTGCCACGCAGATATGTGGTGAACGCCAGGCGTTTGCAATCGGGAGACAGAGTTGGTTCGGTATCAATGATTGACGACGGGCTGTCCGTAATCTTCGTCAAGCCGCCGCGGCCTATAGTCGGCACACGCCAGATGTTGTAACGCCCAGGAAGAAGGCGGTCGGAGGAGAAATAGAACCACTGGCCATCCGCCGACGCGTTGACTTCGAGATCCTGCTGGGTGGCGTCGGTCACCCGCGTCCGCTCATTGCCACGCTGATGCCAGAGATTGAAATAGGTTTTTTCGGGTGCCTGTGGGAGCCAGAACGGGGCCGAATAGATGATCTGCTCGCTGTTGGTCAAGACGCTGATCCGGTTCTCGTATTTTGCGCGGTCCAGTTCGAAGTCGGTAATCTTCGTCGCCCCTCCGACCTTAGGCTCCCGCTCGATGTCGCCCACCTGGGACAGCAGGTTCTCCTGTATTGCAATCATACCCTCGGAAGTAGGCTCCATCTTGACGACCGGCGTCAGCACGAAACGAATCGGCTCCAGCTTGACAGCCATGCCCCCTTTGCGGGCTAGATCATAGGTGAGCGTTGAGGTAAATGGCTGCACGTCGCCTGGTTGCACGCCGGTTTCCGGGCGATAGCGATAGCCTTCGTGTTCAACCACCACCAGGTAGGTGTTCCACTCGGCGCCCTTGCCAGATCTGGTGAAAACGAAAGGGTGCCGCATGGGGGCGGTGCCTATGACCATCCCATTCACTTTGACGATTGCTCCTTCGACGTTGCATGTGATATCCAGCGGTATTTCTTCCATGAGTTGCGTCATCTCAACTTCCACCACAGGGTTTGTGGTTACGCGTTCGGTGCTCAACTGGATATGCTCGGTGGCGTAGCCTTTGAGGCTTGCCTGAACCGTGATTTCACTCCACGGGGAAGAAGAATTTGGACGTTTGAAGCGGACGGGAATTGTGCAGGGTGTAGGGCTGCCCTGTGCCCCGCCCAGATTGATGAGTGCCCCGGTCGGGGTCGAGACGAACTGCACATTCCGGGTTTGAGCCAACGGTTTGAGTTCGAACGCGATGTCCCAAGGCTGATTCGCACTTTGGCTATTCGCCTCCGCTGCTGAAAGGTCACGCTTTTGGGATTCGTAGTCGGCCAGTTCGACCTCAACCCGGTGGGTCGTCGGGCTCGTTTTGTCCGACTTCCACTCCAGATGTTCCGTATGCGGCGAGCGCCCTCGTTCTCCGCCGTCAATGCGGACCGTCGCTCCAAGGGGATCAGTGCTGACTTGGACGGTGCGATTAAATGTCGAACAGCCCACCAGGGAAGACGCAAACACCACGGCCAGGAGCCAGCCACTGACCAAGCTTGGTGTTGACAATGAGGGATTAAGCAATAAAAGAATATTACCGGAAATATTAGTAACCTTTTCTGTTTTCATTTTGATCTTTTTTGGTTCGCTCTTTAATTCATTCCAATGCGTATTTTACATTGCCTCTGGAGACTTTTGGATCCCTTTACCATGATAGCGGCTTGTGGGGGGTTGAATAGACGGCTGTTCAGCCTACACCACGAACCGGAGACAAAAGTTGAAATTTGGAAAGCTGAAACGCTGAAAGTCCGAGCCGGACGGGCCAACGGGGGAAAAACTGAAAATCGGAAATCTGAAACCTGAAATGACGGACGACAGACGACGGATAACAGGGGGTGGCTACGGCTTGGCGGGCGGGACGGGCGGGTTGTGCAGACAGCAACGGCCGGTGTGGTGGCGGGGGCAAATGGGGGGAAGCACGGCGGTTTCTGAAAGCGTGAGCGTGACCATCTGCTCCACAATCCGCAGGACCAGCTCGGTGCGGCTCTTGACGGTGAGCTTTTTGAACAGCCGGTTCAAGTGCATGTGAACGGTGTGCGGCGAAATCTTGAATATCTTTGCAATCTGCGACTCGTGATGATTGTCAAAGACGGCTTGGACGATCTGCAATTCGCGCTTCGTAATGCCCAGGGTGCGGCCAATCTCATGCCAGGCATGGTCGCTGAGGAGTGATGCTCCCCGCAGCTTGCGGCGTGAAATTGGACGGGTTCGGGCCATTAAATGGCGGGGGTGTAGAATTTGAGTGTGCCTTTGCAGGCGGGATAGGCGGAACAGCCCCAAAATTGATTACCAACGTTACTGCCGCGCCGAGCCGTGCGCAGGACCATTGGCTTGCCACATAGCGGACAAGCTGTTGCAGACACCTCATCCGGCTTTCGGCCACCTTCTTCCCGGAGCGGAGAAGGATCGGCGGCGGCGGGATTGGATTGGACAGATTGGACGAGGGCGAGGAGTTGTGGGCCGTCAATGAGACGGATGGGTTTGCCGGCGGCGAAATCCTGTGCGTCACGGGTGAAATTGCCGGACGTGACGATGATGGCTTCATCGGCTTTCTCGGCGGTCAGCAGGCCGAACATTTCGCGGATGACCGAAGCACCAACTGAAAAGACTTTCCATTGTTTACACTGAACGAGTGACGTGCGGTCGTCCAGGTGAAGCGTCAAATCCACGCCACCATCCGCGCCACGGCCCAGCGAAAACTCGACTTGGTAGCCCTGCCGGCGGAACGCTTCGGCAACGAGGTATTCAAAATCTTTCCAAGCCGTTTCTCTTAATTTTTCCAGACTGGTCTGTTCATCCACAAGGCGGTGGCGCTTCCTGGCAAACAAGAATGAGCCGACGGCGATCAGGGCGAACAGGGCCAAGGGTAGGAAAGCCAATTTGGGCAAAGCGACGGCAAAGGGATGCAGGGCTTGGTTGTGGTCCAGTTTGGCAGGGATGATATAGCGCAGGGCGATGAAGCTGGCCACGCCAAGGACGGCACTGACCCACCAAGGCAATTTAAGCAGCAATTCAAGATTCGATTCGCGGTTGCGGGGCATAATTTTCAGGCCGGTTCCATAGTAATCAGTTCTTTGAGTCTTTCAACGATTTGAACCATGCCCAGCGTGTCCAGTGCGCAGTATTCCTCCAAGTCCCGGCGCACGCGGTGGCGCTCGGCGGCGGTCACGTCGCCGAAGGTCACGCGGAGGAATTCGCGGCTGGCCGCGCCGCCTTCTTGGATCGCCAGTTTTTCGTAGCCTTTGCCAGTGAGCGCTGGGAGCACGGATTTCATTGAGTTGCTGCCGTTCTGGTCAGGATGGTGGTAGCGAAAGCCGCGAAACGGGAGCAGCAGGTCCACGATGCGTGGCGTCACTTTGCGCAACCATGGTTTGTATTCCGGCAGCAGTTCGCAATTCTCCTTCAGGCGGCTGGTTTCAAATCCGGCGTTGTAGGCCACAACCGAGCCGGTTTCCGGCAGATCGGCGCACAATTGGCGCATGAATTCCGGGCGGGGGTCGGCAGGGCCGACGGCCAAGTGGGAGAAATGTTCGGGGGCGGCACAGGGCGAGCGGACGATGTGCAGGGAATATTGAAAGGGTATCTGGCGATACGGGCCACAATTATCAAACAGCGGGATGGCCGTGCCAATGGTCTCGAAATCTAAGTAGCTGACGGGATATTCGAGCTGGCTGAGAAACGCGGCAAGCGCGGGGCGGTCAATGTGCGGCTGGCCGGCGAGTAAGGCGGCGCGCTGGATGGCTTGATTGTCGGTGAGCGTGACGTCGGCGGGAATGTCCGCCAATTTTTGTATGCCCTGCTGGAGCAGGGTGAAGCTTTTCGCACCGCCGCGGTAAAGCGTGAAGACGTTGGCTTCGGGCAGGAATGACCAACAAAGGTCGTGCAACGCACAGGTGTATGGATTATCGCAATGCGGGCCGATCTGAATTTCAGGATGAGATTTCGCGCCGATGACACGCTGCATGGCGTCGATTTGTTCCTCGATGTCGCGACTCATGGCGGAGACGGGCTTGGTGACGTCTTCGAGGGTGAAAAACTTTTGCGGGTCAATCGCGCCGTGCCGGACGAATTCGTTGTTGATGTGGGCGAGGAAACATTTGCGGAGTTTGATGCCCGCGCCGGTGAGGACGAACGCCTGGAACGCGAGGTCGGGCAGATGGACTTCCTCCTTTAGCTGCGTGGTGGATTTGACCTCAATCAAATCCCACGCATTGCCGGTGACCGGCACGAGGATGTCGGTGCGGGCGTAGCCGCCATGGAAAACGAATGCGGCTTCATATAATGGTTGGCGTTTGCGGATGGCGTCTTGGGTCTGGGCAATCACCTCCTGCGGATCGATGATGCCGGGCGCTACGACGATGCCGCTGGGGAAAAGTTGCTGCGCCAGTTCGCCGACTTCCGTGCCCTGGTCAAAAACGGCCTGCTGGGCCTCATCGGGGGCGGGAATCTGGTCTTTGGCATTGTAGCGAAACCAGAGGAGCTTCGAGCATTGCCGCCCCATCAGGAAGGTGGACTTGGAAAGACCTGGCTGGTGAGATGGGAGTGAATGAGTCATGCGACAAAAGTTGGCGCCCTTTGGAATATAATAGTGCTTGGTTACGCGTTGAGGATCATAGGAAGGATGGTTCGTCGTCGGTGCCGGGCGCGGCGGCGGGGGCGGCGACAATCGGAGCCGCGGCGGCAGTTTCCTTGATGAACAGGTCGCCATTGGCGGCGGCCTGGCGGAAAACGTCCTGGTCACCGAGTTCCCAGCCGCGAACGGTGCTCAGATAAACCCATTGCGTGGCGCGGGTGATACCGACCAGCAGTAGGCGGCGGCGGCGTTCGCCCGTCACGCGCAGAAAGTTGTTTTCGACCAGTTTGGGCATCAGCACGCAGTCAAAGGTGAGGCCCTTGGCGTTGTGGTAGGAGGCGATGATGGGAGTCAGTGAGTCGAAATCCGGCGGCGTGCCGCCCCGCCGGACGGCTATGGCCTGGTGAACCTCGATGCCGCGTTCCTTGAGTTTGGT